>Ga0126337_10001647_pt1 | contig 13685 bp, 11 predicted proteins | sample DipCmetagenome_FD_92527 | JGI IMG/M metagenome (GOLD analysis project Ga0126337, IMG submission 92527) | Coral microbial communities from La Bocana,Puerto Morelos, Mexico - Diploria C A metagenome | ecosystem: Host-associated > Invertebrates > Cnidaria > Coral | place: La Bocana,Puerto Morelos... | reverse complement strand
GTTGTATATTTGTGTCATAGTACGGCTATTTTTCCTGTAGGTAGATGCAGTTCTGAAGTTTTTGTTGTAATGGGGATAGATTCATATAAATACTGTTTATATTTATTAGCATAATACATGTATGTTGATCACATGATCAGAGTACAGTAGCAAAAAGATCTTTTTTTGTTTTTAACCAGAGAAAGCCACAGGAAATGGGAAAACATTGGGCAGTACAATTAAGCTTGGTGACCTTTCACAATAAAACAGGGTTTTATATACTCTGTTCATCAGTTGTTGATTAACTGGCCATTGTCGAGGGTTAATTCTGGCAGTTGGGATGAGTTTTAATGGCCATCACCATTGTGGAGAGGTGGCCGTAATGGAGAGGTTAAAATAAGAGTGAATGTAAGGACCGTCCACTAGGACAGGAAAATGCCACCATTGTAGAGAGGTGGTTGTTAGAGAAGGTTTCACTGTATTTGGATCTTACCTTTGGGAAGAAATCCAAAGGAAATTTTTCTTTTTTCACAAAAGGGATATCTGTCAGGCTTCCCACAGACGTCTAAGGACAGCAAATTTAATGAATGTAGTGGTTTTATAACAGAACAAAAGCTTGTACATAAAGGTATATACATGTACAATCATGTAAATAGATAAAGTTAATGAGAATCTTTACTCACTTCTTCACCTTCAACCTTGGTGAATGTGCAATCTTATAAAGATGAGAAACAAAAAGAAACAATGTTAACAACAATGTTATTACTATTAATCAACCAACATGTGTAATACATGAAAGGAAAACAACTACTGTAAACTTCCATAAGTAATGAGCCTCTTAAAGTAGCCTCTCCCAGAAAGTAATGTCAAAAATTGCAGTCACTGATAAATCCCGAAAGTAGCAAGCCTCTGAAAGTAGCAGACCCATCCTACCCCTCCCTTTCCAAAGATAAGGAGACTTAGGTTCCATAGAATAATAGAATAGTCAGACAAAAGTTATTTACAGCAAACTTGATTTAACAAACAAAATTTGACTGATTTTTCTTCATCAAAAACATTTGTATCTCCATTTTCTGTTTTTCTTGAACATGTTGAAAAATAGACTTCACAAGATGCAACTCTGCAATACAAGTGTCCTATTAATAATTACTGAACGATACAGTTTCTCTGTTTGTCAATTTGTTGAGTAACTTTGTGCATAGAAAGTGGATTTATAAATGAAGCTAACCAAGGTTTTATGATAAAATCAAGTGAACAATTAATACCCTGAAAAGGGCAGCCACATTGTATTTTTTTGTCCAAAACTGAGGGATGTTTTTACAAATGTTTTAATTTTATAGCCATCGATTATTCTTCAGGAAAACCTTCACACTTATGCTTTCAGAGAGCTCACAGACTAGTTGTGTATGAAGACTCAGCGATTTAATTTTCACATGGCTGGCTTTTCTGCTTTTGCTTCTCCTCCCTCCACATCACAAGATGGCGAGCCCTCGGGCTCATCTTCCAGTTTACTGGAAGGCATTGTCTGTCCAAGTTTGCTCAAGACCAATGATCGTAAGGAGTGATCCTCACCTTCAGTACCTGCAAGCTCTTCTACATCAGGTGGTCCCATCATTATTAGACTGCCAATGGACCCAATGGTCAGTGCTTGTAATGTCGTCTATTTTTTTGTTTCTCTGGCTAATGGAACTGTGACGTATTGTGAAACTACATTTGGGTGTACATTATTGTGCTTAGGTCTTAAGTGAACTTTCAACATCCAATATAGATATATTATATATCTATATATTTGTTTTTTCTTTTTTTTTGCTGTTTTTGTTTTTATTTCTGTTTGTTGTTGTTAATTGAATGCAGCTGTATAGCCTGCCTTTGCTCGCCTAACTTAAGGTAATTATATGTTCTAGCATCATTTCACCCAGTGTCAGTCGTGAGCCCCCTCAAAGAGGCACTTTTTGAACAGCAATTGGCAGGACACCCTTATCAGTGAGCCCCTCAATGAGGCACTTTTTGAATGGCAATTGGCAGGGCACCCTGATCAGGATGCAGTTTCCAATGTTATTAATGGTATCTGTCACAGTTTTTTGTTGGGGTTTTATACACACAGGCTCAAATTGGAAAAAAGGAATAAATCCTCTGCTATTCAGCATCCTTCTCTGATTGATGCCTATCTGGCTAATGAGGTCGCTCTTTGCCAGGTTGCTGGCCTATATAACAAGGTGGACCATACTATTCCTATGATTTCCAAGTTTGGACCAGGAGCCTTGATGGCAAAATTTGATATTGAGGCGGCTTATCGCAATACCCCCATGCATGCAGATGATCACTTCCTGTTAGGTTTGAAATGGCTGCAGTCTCTGCCTCTTTTGCTAGTCATCAATGAACTTCCTCTTGGCCTTCCTCACGCTTTTAATATCCTTCATTGCTTCATTGTACTTGGCCTGGGCCCTCTCCTTTTGCAGTCTTGTGTGTGCCCTGTTAAGGTTCTCTTTCTTTGATCTTTTCAGGGTGACCTTAGAGGTGGTGTCTTTTGATATCCATTCCAAGCTTTGCTACATTGCTTCTTTCAACCAAGCATTTCCTTGCTTCCTTCTGTCCATACCTTCTCATTACCTTCAGATTATCCCAGCTTTCGTCTATTGAATCTCATGGGTTTTGCATACAAAAGTATCTCTAAGGGCTTGGTATTTATTCCTGGTCATAAAGGAAAAGTGTTAGGCAACAAAGGAATCCTTCGGTGAGTTGATGTTGTATTCCACTCTACTTGCCATGCATCTGGTGATCATTTCAGCTGAAGTTGTAATTTACCCACCAGGAGATGATGGTCTGAAATGGCATCTGCTCCTCTCATCACCCCTCACATCCAGCAGTGTTCTTCCAAAATTTCTTGATATGCAGTGGTGGTCTATCTGGTTTTCAACAGTACAGTTGGATGACACCCAGGTGACTTTGTGTTTTCTTTTCTGCAAACCTCTCCCCATTGTTGTTCATGTCGCCTAAAGCATGGGCACCATTGCCTTCACCATAGCCAAAGTAACAGCTTCCAATCTTTCAATCCCTTTGACCGGTACTGTATGGTATTCATCGTCTGAGTCGTACGGACATAGAATGCGCCGAATAGAAAAAGCAAAAGGCTCCAGATCAAGTGAAAACTCTGGAAGAATTATATCCTTGCCCAAAAGAGTATAATTGTCTTAGAGAAGAAGTAAATGGTGAAGATCGTTCTTGGTTCTATCAAGAACTAAAAAAGTATGGTAACTTTACCAGCACTTTGTGGCTTCTCTCTCCTGAGCCTTATAAGAACACTGTCCTGCCTGTGAACAGTTTGGAGGACATAGTACTATGTGGTGCACAGTTAGAGGTGAAGTGCCCATTTACGCAAAGAGACTGCACCATAGAAAAAGCAGTTTTATCAGGTAGTTTTTACATAAGAACAATGATGAACTTGACAAAGAACACAGTTACTGGCATCAAGTGCAGGGACAATTACATTTATGTCAAAAGGCAGTCTGAAATTTTGTTGAATGGAGAACAAAAGAAACCCTAACCTTATTCTTGAAATCAAGAAAGATCCTGCATAGGATGACAATCTTCGTTGTTTACAAGACTTCTACACTCGTCATACATGTATAATCACAGCATTCATTACTGATCTACTCAAACATCATTCATGAAGCTCATCAAATTACAATAGTTTTTTTCATTTGTTTCATTACAGATTTTACAAAAAATTAATAGGTTAAATTTGAAAACCTTTCTCATGTTACATGTTCTGATATCTACTCTTTACAGTTAAAGTTTCAAATACAATTTTGTGTTTCAGCTTTTTTTAGTACATTGCCAACAGTGTATCAATTATGTTCATTTGACAATAACTGCAACAGTAAAATCTTAACATCTAATAAGGGGAGATGGTGACTGTGTGTGCAAAACCTGTAAAGATTTCTGGGATTGAAGTCTATCTGTCTGCCATTTCTATGCTTACAATGTACAGGGTTGTCATGGTTACTGTTTGCACTCAGGGCCACTCCAACAGGGATTTCAGACACCTTCCCCACACTTATTTATTGGTGATGAGTTTAACTTGCAGTTTTCAATCATCATGATTTGTACAAGGCATCAAATTATTCTTCTTACGATAAAAGTTCTAATAAATATTACTTAACACAGACAGGTGCAAATTTACATGCATGACAACGTCAAAAAAATAATGTAAGCATCTTCTTGCTAATACCTGCAAAATTCCAGAGTGATGCATCATTTAAGGACTTGCTCACCAGATATATACAACCAAGAGCCTAATGAGGCAAATAACGACAACAGAGCTATCAATACAAGACAGTGTCCAGCAGGAAAGTGACCAATTGGCCATCTGGCTTTGAATTTTATTTTGATCAATTGGGCTGAAAATCAAAGCTATTGTTTGTGTAATCATCGTGGCATGAAATAGCGTAGTTAATCGCCAGCTGGCGACCAGTTGTGAAATTCTGGTCGCCAGTGCAAAATTTTTAGTCGCATTGGCAACCAGGAAAGCGCAATTTCGGACCCTGAATAGTATCTATTTATTAACCAAGAGAGGTCCCTTTTGCAGGCCCGTAATCGGGCCGTATGCCAATGGGATGATGATGCCCTGGTGTTACCCAATCAGAGTGCACGTAATATCAGCTACAATAGTTTGTTCTACAATTTGGCTTCGGCTGATAACCCTAACCGAGACCTTGATTATTCTGGATATCACAAAAACCGAATCTAATAATTGTTTTATTATACATTGAACGAAACAAAAAAAGCTCATGGTTTTGTTTCTTCACTGATGGAAAAGCAAAACAAAACGAGCAAACTTGACATGATTAGAAATCATGTACTGCGGTCATACACGACATGATTACCCGTGACCTTGACATGATTACCCGTGACCTTGACATGATTATTGTATAATCTGCAGGTATGACGTCGCAGGCACTGATTTCGAAAATTAACTGTACGCTTTCTGCCAATTGGAAAAGAGATAGTGAGTTCAGTGTATAATAACATAAAATAATGTGCTGTGTGATTTAACTGTTAAGATTAATTTACAATTTACATCTTAGCACTTAACTTTATCTGGAATTTCCTACCGTATATTGTTCTTGGTTATGGTAATCTTGATCGAACCATGCTCGTACTTTGTCAAATTTTTCTTTCAGTTGAGACTGACCAAGGAAGACTCTGAAATTACAATGGCAGTTTTATCACATATTTTCGATCTAATGAGAAAGAGCAATTAAGACTTAAGCTATACCAGCTCCCAGTATAAACATACCAGAGCGTCATTATCCTTACACCTACCGCGTGAAGTCCTTCACATTTTCTAGTGATTCCTCACCCGAATCTTTTCCTCCACTTTCTTGAAAGTGCAGTGCCACAAGCTTTGGTTTAAGCTTTGTTATAGTCTGTCGAAAACAACCACCCAAAAAGTCAATCAACGGGAAAATCAACACAACAAAGAAATTCTATTCTTACACCTTTTATTCACGGGTTGACCAATACTTACACCGACTGTTTCTCGAATCCAGTCTTTCTCAAGACCATCTCGCTACAAATGAAACAGAATAAAGGACTTAACATTTCCATAGCTGTCGATAATTGCCAACAAGGGAATATAAACCGAAAGCCTCCTTTTGTAAACAAGCTCGACAAAAAAAGAAAACAAAATACCTCGCTTTTCACACTTGTTTAAACAATCAGCTTCGAACAAAATATGGCCTCAAAAAAAATCTCAGCGGTTAAGCCTGTGTTCTACCATATTCTCCGAAAGAAAAAGTCAACAAATCGTTGACAAATCCTACAGGAACTTGATGCCCCACATGTAACGACATCTTCACCACTTCCGATGCAAAACTGTTCAATTTAGAAACAAATGAATTTGGTACAAAAACTCACGTTTTCAAAGACTGAGCCAACATTTGCTGTTATAAGCAGAACCGGCACAGTGTGCTCTCCCATATTCATCTATCATTGAACATATTTTGTATCCTTTGGCATTTTTATGCCCCGTCGAATGTGGCTAGATAGCTTTGTGTCCGTTTCCTTTTTGCGCCAATGAGGCTTATGGGAATGTACCTCCCACGAGGAAGAATCAGAGGGTGTCGGGTGTTGTCGTCGTAGTTTTGAATTCGCCGAAATGAATATAATTTCACTGGAGTGTACTATTGGATGCTTTCGCTTAAAGGATAAATGAAAGCATGCCCTATTGCATAAAGCGAAGACATGAAAAGGGCGACTGTTTTCCTTGTCCAAATTTTCGTATAAAGTTCGGGACTTGTCGGGAGAGGTCGGCTCGCGAAAAATCAGCATAGAACGCCTGATTGGTTTTGAATGTTGTCTTTGCGTTTTGATTTGTTTCATGATCATTGCAGTTAATTAAGTCATGTGCGGTCGTACAGTATGATATGAGAAGACAAAAAGTTGCGTGCAGTTTTTTAAGGACTTGCTAAACGCTCGATATTGCTTGCTGGTGAATACGAAAATTGCTCAGCGCTCATTTGTTGCGGACGCTAGCCATTCATCTATTATTGACGTCAAACCATGTGTTGGAGAACAATATACTGATTTAAAAAAACACTAGAGGGGAATTATATGTTTTCTGATGCCAGCGAACGACTAAAGAACTTTCTTCTGTGTCACACATAGGACACGCTATGGACGATCTTGAGCTCAAGAAGCGGCCGGTTTCAAAATCACTCGCTAACCAAGATGAAGCAAATTACACAAGGCATTGTAAAGAGAGAAACACTCAAGCTTTGCCCTCCGATCGGGCTGTTTGGATAGTTTTCTTTTCCTTGCTTGTCGACTTACTGGCTTTCACGGTTATTCTGCCACTGTTTCCATCTCTTCTAGAATTTTACGCTAACAACAAGCAGGTAAGCGAAATGTAGGATTGTTATTGGACAGTCTTGGAGACCGGTACTCTGTGGCACTATACAATAAAGAATATCAGTTTCGTGACTGATCATCAGCAGCTCTTATGTTAGAAGCGAGATCTCAACTTCAGATATTGTGTGGTGTTATCTGTAGTGTCATATTTTAAAATCGTCAGCTTAGACTGGCTCTTAACAGTATCACTCGGGTTAGTTTAAATGATCTCTGTATGTATCAAAGCTTAAATTATATGAATGTCATAATTCGTGCCAGTGAATAATATAACAATAATAACAATAATAATAGATTTATATAGCGCCATATCCATGGCTCATGACGCTTTACTGTAAAATGTTTTAAAAATAAAATTAACATCAGTGATAAGAAATTACTAACATCTAAAATAGCTAAGTTGTAAAGATGAAAATAAAATAAAGAATCATTAAAGTCTTTAAGTAACATATACTTGTGACGGATTGCAAAGTCATTCACCACATGCAATATGGGAGAAAAATGGAATGATGTTTTAATAAAGCCATGCATTTTCTTCTTGCATTATGTGATTTTATTTTACACTTTAAATGAAAAGGTAGCAACTTCACTTCATTTAAAACAAACACTACTTTTTCCTGTTTGTGTAACTAATCATATGATAATTTATTCATATGGTGATATATTAAGGACCTTTTTTTATCTGAACAGCATACAGAAATAGAATTACAAAGATTTAAGAAATATTTTCCTGTTTGGTTGGTTAATAAATTATACATGCAATATTTGACATGACAAAGTGCATTTAAGGAGCCAGGCAATAGTTTCCAACACTTTTCCAACAGTTACATGGACATGTCTTCTTTGAAAGTTGAATACTACCACTGTTTATCAAGTGATGCTATAATAAAAGTATAACACAAATGCCAAAATTATTATTAGTAAACAATTTATGGTTGACCATCCTTTTTGCATCACAGGTTACCATAGCCTATAACTCAAAAATTAGCTCAGTGATCCCCCCCCCCCATTTTGATTAAGGAATTGTAATGAGCATGATAAGAGACAACTTTTTGATGAGAGATATTTGATAGAGAGGGTTTAAAATTTTAAAACTTCAACTGTCTCAATGTTGTCACATTTTTCCCCAGGATAGGCTGTACCATTCAATCATGGAGCAAGTCAACAAATTCAGGGAGTTGCTGGGAATGCCAGACAGTGAACGTTTCAATGTTGTGTTATTTGGAGGTAGAACTACGTGTATATAGCATGAAATTCCCAAGTGTTATTGATAATTAAAATGGCAAAAAAAAAGAATTTCCCAGCAGTGGTTTTCAATTAATTAAAATTGACAGTTACCTGCAAACAGTCAGGCACATCTGAACAAAACAAAATTGATAATTTATATGATTGGTATTACAGTGAGGACACTCGAACCCTAAACACTTTACATTTTTTCGTACATTCTTTTAGGACTATGCAAATAGGGATCTTCATTTTAACCAAAGAACATAGTGTTTTTGCTGTAAAAATACTTATCCTTAACATTATATCAACAGCCCTCATTCTGTAGACACCCCAGTAATATACATTCTACCAAAAATTGTCAAATGTACTGATAATTCATGATTTCGGAGTATTCTTACATTGTACTGTGTAAAGCAGAACATGCTTGTGGGCTCATGAATAGTAACAGCTGAGCACAGTACAGACCGGAAGTCTGCTATGAGCCCTAAAATGTGCTGTCAATTGATAAGAAAAGAAAAAATAGTAATCTACTTACTGAGCATTAGGGAGTTTGTAGTGATACTGTTGATAAATAGAAGTTGACTGTAATAGCTGGTTTTCATGAAGACCTCTATCCAGGTTGAAGTGGAATTTGTGACTGCCATCTGGAGCTTTGATATAACTTTCAAATGTTAATTTTCTGGCTGCAGGTTTCATTGGGTCACTGTTTTCCCTTCTCCAGTTCTTATGTTGTCCTTTGCTTGGTGCAGTGTCTGATGTATTTGGAAGAAGATTGCCAATGATTGTTTCTATGGTGAGGAAGTCCTCACATATTTTCATAGTTAATGGAGCTGTGACATTATTTTAAAAACGTACATGTAGCTGGAACTCTCAGTAGCCTGAAAAGCTCTTCTTATGATCTTTCAATCTTTATTTTCATTCCTGAATTTACATCGTTTACAGTTAGACTGGCCTGCAGATAGCTAGACGCACTAGTCTAGGCAAGCCTGTCTTTCAACGTCTAATTACAAACATCTTTATTTAAAAATATATTATAATACAAAATTAGGAAAAAACATTAATAAACATTAAACATTAATAAAGGTGCCAGGAAAAGAATATAAAAATGTGAAGGGTTATCAGAATAATTACTAGATAATAATTACATGTATATGTTGTAGTTAGAAATTAAATTCAGGTAAAAATAATTTTACCCTAGTTTGATTCTCAATCTTTTTTGTCTTCTATCCCTAATTTTTCCTCCAAATCCTAGCTAATACATAGATATGTAAATAATGTAAAGAAAGTAAGTACTAATTGATAGTGTTTATAAGGTAGAAAAAAAAATGCATAAAACAGAAATACATCACAAAAATTGAAACACATTGTATACTGGAAGGAGAGGAGAGGGGCACATCTAGATAAACTAATTTTGTGCCCCTTTAAGTTATGTATAACTTGAGATATTTAATAAAAAGAAAAAGAAAAGGAAAAGAAGAGCAATTTATGAAAGAAAGTTATGAAGAGATAATGAATAAGTAGGGTTAAGAGACAAAGGAATTTAATTTTTACCTGAATTTAATTTTTAACTACAACATATATACACGAACACCTATTATTATTATTATTTTTATTAATTTATTATTATTGTTGTTATTATTATTATAATTATTATTATTATTATTGTTATTAATATCATCATTTACTACTGATACAATGTATTTTACTTTTACAAATAATCTTTTGTACCCCCAAGGGATCTTCTTCGAGAACACTAAGTAGTCTGTTTTTTTTAATCTGAGTTAAATGATTATTTTTGGTAGTTCTTTTAGAGAGCGTGCATGTGATAATTTAGCACCAAGTCTTGAAAAGGCATTTTCTTGAATTTCAAGTGTTCAGGGTTTTATGTAAAAGTTATTGGAGGTAGAAGAATGGATAGTGGATGTTTTAGTAAATAGCTTACATATGTTAATTGATGCTGAAGCAGTGCTAACATCATGCAAAGTTATCTAGTACAAAAGTTTAAAGGCAACAACCTAGCATTCATAAACAATGGAATAGTTCATTTTTGTTTGCAAAGTACATGAAACGTAACAAACATTTTTGTAAAAACTAAGATTTTTTCGCACCAATTTTATGAACCTGTTTTTCAGGTTTTAGGAAACAAGAAAGTTTACTATTGTTGAGATCCCTTCCGCAGAAGTACATTGAACATTGTTAAAGAAATAAATCATGCATTGATCAATTACTGTCATCGGCTACAAGTTGTAGGTATTAACTCTATGTAATAAAACTGAAGTATCCATATTTCAGATGGGAGTGCTGGTATCCTATGCTGTATGGGCATACTCATGGAACTTTACCATCTTTGTCATTGCCAGAATCATTGGTGGATTATCTAAAGGCAATGTCACCATCTCTACAGCTATCATTACTGATGTTACTTCCACAAAGAACAGGGGGAAAGGAATGGTAACAAGAACACTTTGACATCAAAATTTATCTAGCAAATGTTCCACAGTTGTTGGCTTGAGACCTGTTTGAAAGACATACAGGGATTAATGAAAAGAAGTCAAACAAATCTAAGTCAGAAAAAGATAATGAAGGATTTGGCTATAGGGTCACAGTTGTTCAATTTTTAATTTATTAAAGTCAAATTGTTTAATTTTAGTTCTATGAACATAATTATGCTTATATTATGTGCTGCCTGTCAACAGGCTCTTGTTGGTATTGCATATTCATGTGGCTTTATTATTGGACCTGTGATTGGTGCTGTATTTGCCAAGAGGTCATCACTTGAGAGTGGAAACCCTTACCTCTTACCAGCCTTGTTTGCAATTACTTTGACTGTAGCTGATATCTTGTTTGTGTATATATGTCTTAAAGAGACACTGCCAAAAGAAAAAAGGGTAAGTGTAAAATGCTTATATACATATTAAACGATTTGAACAAATTATGCTTCAAACCTTGAGTCAGTAGTATTATATTATATTATAGTTTTGTATATTCATTATGATCTTGTATTGATTTGTATCACTTATGTTTTTCATAATTATATTTCTTGTTTGTATGGCAAAAGTAAAAAATAATAAAAATGTCAGTTCATTTCTACGACTAAGTGTTCACATTTTTTTCATTTACTTATTTTAAACAGGCAAAGTCTCTGCTATCTGAATTTAGAAATGCCAGCCAGCTTCTCAACCCTGTGTCGCTCCTCAAGTTTGATGCAGTAGAGATCAGATCCAGTAAAGAAGGTACATCACATGTATATTAATATTGGTGACATCTCTTGAGAGCGAGAGGAAGACCCTCACTAGCTCACACATAGGATAAAAAGACTAAAAGCAATCTGCATCCAGACTCCATCTTATTCCTGTATTTGGCTCTTTAATATTTTTAACTATTGATAGGTATTTTATCAATTGCAATAAAGACACAGTATTATTATTATCCAGTCAACATCAACAGGATAATTAAACATTTTAATTCTTGAAGTGTGAATATGCCTACATGAGAATGGTAGCTCAGCTGACTGCAGAAAGAACAACTTTGTGCTAGAGCCTGTCAACTTGATCATCTTAAGAAATTAGCAATACCTTGATATCTTGAATGAAGTGGTCTAATTTGTTTTCTAGATCTAAATACAGTTTGTGGTCTTGGTGTGGTGTATTTTCTGTTTCTGTTTTTCTTCTCTGGACTTGAGTTTACACTGACATTTTTGACGCACAAGAACTTCAAGTATTCAAGGTGTGTATTCAAGCCTTTGTTTTATATTGTCATGACTATGCCATAAAGAGGTCATGTGACATGTCTGCAAGTTTTGTAATGTGGTATGAATATTATGGTATGAATTATTATTATGATTATTAGTTATTTATACTTAGAATTTTCAGAATATGTTTTGGTATATGTTATTGTGTAATTATTAGACTAGTATTGTCATCATCATCATCATCATTATTATTATTATTATTATTATCATTATTATTATTATTATTATTATTAATATTAATTATAACTATTAAATAAATATATTTTGTTTTAGCATGCAACAAGGAATGATGTTTTTCTTCATAGGAATCACCATGGCAATTGTGCAAGGTATTATTAGGTTATTCCAGAGGGTTATTAAAACTCTGCAGATGAGAATTATATTTCTCTACATTTGTGGTACTTGCAGCAAAAATCTTCCCCTTCCAAACCCCTGCAAATGAAGAAGACTGATTAGTGTACAACCAAAACTGTTTCTTGGAAAAGCAACTTCATCTGTGTCAGTACTGTAGTTTATGAAAACTTGATCATTGTGTACGATAATTAATTAACTAATTCCAAGCAAGTCTGTATGTTTAATGTAATATAAAATTAAAACTGGGCTTAGCAACAGCTGGATTATTCATTATTGTCCAATATTCTGACAAATTTATGCATGACATTGTCTTACATTCTATTGTGTTGCTTCGTTCTCTATTGTATTGTATTGTTAATCTATTGTGAGGTGGATATAATACAATACAATGCCATGCATAAATTTGTCAGAGTATTGGACAACCCTTGGATTATTTTTTTTACTCATGCTGTTAAAGTATGATGTGTGCAATTATGTCTGAGTCACTGGGTAAGATGTGATTTTCAAATTGATCAGAAAACACTGATTGGAGTGTGTTGTGTTATATATTGTGAAAGTGAACATTTTTGTATCTGAGGCACTGTATGTAAGCACAGCTACCAGAGCATGCATATATCTGATGAAAATGCCAAGTCCTTTCTTCACTTGTCTTGTCTTTCCCCTGTCAGGTGGCTATGTCCGTAGGCAAGCTCCAGGAACAGAAAAGAAAACAGCTCTTAAGGTAGAACTGGATATCAATTAAATTTTAGTTCACAGTTGTTTTACACTAACCATAGGGAATTGGTTTAATCAGTAGTGTGAGTGTGATGAGGCAGCATCTTTTGTCATTTATAGTAGCTGTAGCTGCTGATTTCGACTGTCAGAAAAAGCACAAGGAATGTTGATTTAATATATATTTTAGTAAACTGATGGACCTGCTTGTTTTGAAAACTACTGTTCTGTTTCTTTCTGACAATGTTTCTGAACAACCTTCTCTCCTCCTCCCTTTCTCCTAACCACACTCGTTCTCTGAAACTCATTCCCTCCCTCCCTGACCCTCTGTCTGTTTTTCTCTGAACCTTCCCTCTTTTTCCCTCTCTTCTGTCTCTTCTCCTTCTCTGAACCTCCTTCACTCCTTCCCTTAACCTCCTTCCATAACCCTCCCTCCCTCCTTCTCTAAGGGCGCGTTCTTTTGGGACTATTCCGGAATAGGAATACTCGGAATAGACGGTGATCGCGTTCTTTTGGAACATATTCCGTTTTCGGTATGAACGGAATGCTATTCCGTTCATTCTGCTCCCAATAGCAGAATGAACAGAATGAACAGAATTCGGTTTACGCGGAATAGGCAGAATATAATGTGTTTTTTGGGGGTATAATTTTGGCGGGAAATCGTGCGCGGCCGGCCGTCCCAGGCAACCACGCTTCGAAAAATTGGAATGGACTATCCAAAATGTCGGAATTATTTACAGTTGATGCGAGTTCT
>Ga0126337_10001646_pt1 | contig 13691 bp, 7 predicted proteins | sample DipCmetagenome_FD_92527 | JGI IMG/M metagenome (GOLD analysis project Ga0126337, IMG submission 92527) | Coral microbial communities from La Bocana,Puerto Morelos, Mexico - Diploria C A metagenome | ecosystem: Host-associated > Invertebrates > Cnidaria > Coral | place: La Bocana,Puerto Morelos... | reverse complement strand
TCAATGTACAACACCAACTAGTAGTTCTAGACGACCTACAGCAGTTCGATCACCGACTGGTGAAACTCCCTCAGCGAAACGCAATAAAGAAGGAAACGCGATGGACGAAGAAAGTGCAACGGGCAAATCTTCACGGAGATCGCTCAGCTTGACAAGTCTTTCAGTAGACATGGCAGCAATTGAAAAATAAGACTCTTCTGGAAACAAGTGGAATACCGAAAACATCGCGGTTCTGTGCCACAGTTTCTAGGCATAGCTTCTGCTCATGTTTCAAACCAGAGATGTGATGAAAATGCTGCAAAGAATTGCCAAAGCTGCCTCGAATTCCACGTCAGTGAACTGTACATTGCACGCAGAAACCATCTTTGTCGGTCGCGGCAAGAATTATGCAAATTTACATGCAGTTGTCAAGATGACTTGAGAAACCGGGTACTACTTATATGGGGCTTACATGGTGCTGACTGAGTTCTATGTACAATGCATTTACGCTAAGAGAATTGAATCTATAAAAAACTGACACAAAGTGTCTAAGCCTTTTGCAAAATTCTGCTATCTAAAATTCGAGTTTACACAAGCTTAATTAAAGGTATTGAATCCGGTATTGTGATGTAAGCACAAAATCCTTGAATTTCCCCTACAGAAGTGAAGTATCTTTACATTTTTCTTTTGACGTTAGCTGACTTGTGGTTCTGACATCGTCCCACTATTTGCATGGGTATACACGTTGGAATAATCATGCATTTTGGAACAAATACGTAAACACACTTTAAAACTAACAAGAAGTAAACCTCTGAGTTTAGAATCTAGGAATAACATATCAAAGACCGAAAATATGACCAAGCCACAATTTGAAGTTTGAATTAAATTTTAAATGTTACAATTTACTCTTAGACACCCAATAAATATGGTAAAAGTAAGTTTAAAAACTCATCACGGATTTAAGCTTGAAATATGGCGAACAGCTAGTTGTCCATTTTAAACGCAAATTTCGGCGTCCGGACAAAAAATAAATTACAGCCATAGCATCATAATGTTACCTTAGTCGTCCGTGTGAGACTTGCGCAGGTTGGTTCGGACAAAAAAGAAAAAACAACAACAACAACAACAACAACAAAATAAGGCCATTAAATATTTAACCAATGTGTTCCAACTAAGTAAAAACCAAAAAAATAATCGAGGGAACACAATAGTAAATGTCCTAATAGTTACGCCATTTTCCTCGTCATAAATTTGAAATAGGTTCCACCATGTTGAAACATGCGCTTAGCCAATCAGCGTGTTCAATACACTACACGTGACCTAACGCTTCCTATCCAGAAAAAAGAATATATATAAATGCACACTGAAAATAGAAAAAAAACTACACCTCCATAAAAGTGTATTTATTTTTTTTTTATTCTCAATGTCTATCACGCTCTACCTTAGTGTATCGAGCACTGTTCTACAGAAAAATCGAGAAGAAAGTCATTTGTTTTAAAGTGCTTAGTAGTCGCTATAACGCTAATTTCATTTCAGGTGGACTACTGAACGCGTTGGCATGATAGCACTGACACATGCTATCGGAAACCTTGCTATCAGAATGCGCGAGTCTCATTTCCACTTTCGCAAGTTGGTTTAAGCTGAATTCATTCCCATCAGTGCAATATTTCGCGGCAAATCCAACCTCACGAGAACAGAAATAAGAGTCCTCTGTATTCTGACAGGTGGCATTGGAGACACAGACAGGGATGGAAGCGTTGTGAAACTCGTGAGTGACACGGCAATTACGTCACTCCCGTGAGAGAGAGACTGAGTTAAGAACTGAACGCCTCGTGTAGAGAGCAGGCTAACCCTGAACAGCCAGAAGATTTAAATGTTCTCTCAACTGCACAATCTGCCCCACGGTGCTCGACACCCCAGAAGTGTTTTTCTTGTTGAACTACCACGCATTTTCACAGGGACTGCAGCCGCTCTCCTCCTGTCAGGGGTAGAAACCATGGAAAAGGCCGTTTCTACCGTGGCAGTCGTCGTCGTCGAGGAAGAACCCAAACATCTATCACCTGTTCTAATTGCGGAGCCGTACGGGCCATATGGACAGTCAGTGGTTCTCGCCACGTGAAACTGAATCTCACCGATGCGGTGAGGCCACCACTGGTGTCTAACTCTACTTGTACGGTCAAGATACTCGTCCCTCGAATACGAAACACCACCGTTTGAATTCGCTCTTTATTGTTTCACTGCGTGTGTGCGTGTATGCGATTCAACTGAAAACGATAAGCTAGATAAAAGAATATAAATTATATAAATTATTTTAGAGCTAAAAGACAAAAAGCACAACGGAAAACACGACACAAATACTTACAAACTGTGCTGTAGGTAGAAATATGCCAAAAGGCTGCCGAGAACGGCGAAACTGCAGCAACTAACAAAATCTAAATCAGAAGAGCGAGTACAACTAACTAACCGAACTTGGAAGAAGAGTTAGTTATCCGTAATAACGCCGAAACAAACTTAGCTACAAGAAAAACGTGCAAAAAAGACTGCAGGGAATAATTACACATACCCGCAAAAAATACATACTTGACAACGAACCACACAATTAACACATTGAAAATTTCTATTCTAGTTTCTACACTACTCAAAGTGCCTCAATTGTTCCACAGTGTCCTTGGTCACAGAGAGTATATCCTGCATGTGACAGGAAAGATTTAAAACGTGAAATGTACGTAATTGGCGGTTGGATATCGGTTCGGATGTCACTGTATCAGCTCTAGACTACCTGAGAACCCTCAGAGCGTACCTGCTGCAGCCAACGGAAACCCCTATGTTGTTAGGGTAAGATTTTCACTAGCATTGAGATAGGACATGTCGGAAGCATTGAGATATGGGATATAACACAACATTCGCCTATTGGTTATCCAAAGCCGAAATGTCTCAGCCATTTTAGATGTGGACACTCTACAAAAATTAGGCTCGTTTGGCATTGACTGGACACACCTTGCACTTACCCTTGGCGACGCCAAGTTGCTTTGAGACAAACGCTGCCATGGATCTACACTGTCTCCTGTTGTCATTCCACCCCGTTCACAGCAGATTGTGGACCAGACAACCAAGACCCTCTATTTTCGCCCTTTATGGATATGCCCGACTGGGCATTCTTGTGGGTGCGGGAGTGGTCGCAGCAGATCCCCAGAACCGGATCCCAGTGACAGTGATGAACAACAGCAAGCATCCTGTCAAGCTGTTTTCGCGTCCATACCTCTGCCCAGGCCCCTGTTGCTGTTAAACTTCTGCGAACTCCCTTCTGTCTACGTTCAGAGGTTAATCAGCAGATCAAGAACATGGAACTGCGGGGTATCATTGAGCTTTCCAATTCTCGCTATTCTGCACCTATTTGCTTGTACCTAAAGCAGATGGCTCGTACCGTTTCTGTGCCGACTCCGGTGCTCTGAATGATGCTACCATCCAGAATTTTCCTCTGCCTTCTGTTTGTGAATGCTTGCATTTTGGATTCTCTTTATCGGTCCAATCTTTTCACTACTCTAGATCTAGACCTGTACAGTGGCAGGAGTGATAGGCTCCTGAAAACACACACTGTAGAAATAACGAGGGTGAGAGAACAATGGAATGAATGCGTTAACCTCAAATACTCGAACCTAATTACATTTTTCTCGCTCTGTCAGGGACTACCTTGTTTTTCCGAAAAATCACGCGAAAACTTCACACGCAAAGTTAAAAAAAAAATTCTGCAGTACACCTGGATTTCTTGCTTTTCATTGAGTGCTTTTAATAAGAGAGGCGCAATGATTGTAAAATTGGTTTTTCCTATCTAAGCGAACGGAGAACGGTTAATCACTAAAGGCGTGATGACGAGACAACTGTGGCGATACCTGCAGGAGAAATTAGACTCAAGCGGTGCACTCGCTTGAAAGGAAGAGCCGTTACTGACACCCTTGGGTAACGAGTCTAATCACGAACCGGACAGACAGCAACAGTAACAAGTCAGCTTGGTTCCAACAGCGGTTTATTCCAACTATGGTTGGTAATCGAAGAACACAACAATTGCGATTGCTTACATATTATTTGTACATGGGTCTATTGTTAAACGAGTATAATGAATGCGCTAACACTAGAATGAGAAAGTAATTACCACAGAACATAAGGTCCTTTGAGAATAGCGCAACCTAATAAAAATTCAAACTTGACTCTAGGGTTTTATTGTTAAGGTGTTCGCAATTATCGGGGAAATTACCAACTAAAATTACATTAAATTAAAAAGTACGAAGCACAATTAAACTGGTGAATAGGTAATATAAATTCTGAAGTGTTAACTAGCGTTTTCCTGCCGTTCGATCTTAAAACGCCATGAGTCAACAACCAACAGGTTGTTAATTAACCCTATTGAAGTAAACAGCGGACATGAGTTCGGCGCGGAACTAATCGAAAAACTAAATAAACTATTGACAAAATGTAACACTTTTACAACACGTCAACCGCGGAACTCTTTTACTTTTGAAAAACAATAAAGCACCGGTAAATCAACCAAAAGAGGGGTTTGTACTAAAACATGCTTTCGGAAATGACAGGGCAATCTATTTTAAGGCATGAGTTTCTTTAATAGAAGAACGGCAAGAACAATACTAAAGTTTATAGATATTTTTTCGGCTAATTTTTAACGGCCGTTGGCTTTTCAAAATGTCATAAAGTAACTAACATGCTAAATACGATCACTGTAATTGCAATAAGTAAAAACCGACCCCAAAAAAGCTTATGAAATTTCACCAAAGGGAAGCGATTCTCAAAATAGCTTATAATAAAGCGAAAGGTAATATTCTAAGTTTGAGTGAATATTCAAAGCTAATGATAATGTAAACTACGAAATATACTTTGAATGTTATTCTCAAAAAACATGAATAAACAAGGAAAAGTAATACTGCTTAAATACGCCTCTTCCTTTTGCTTGTGGTAAATTAGGAGATCCGGTTTTTCCTCGTGACACAATAAAGTTCTTATGCTGAGAGCATGAACGCTTAATAAACATCGTATCACACTTAAAAAGAAGAACAAGTGATAATCACTAACTTAAACTCAACTTTAAACACATCTAGGTGGACAGAAAAATTTAGTCCATACAACTAATAGCTCTGTAAACCTGCGTATAACGTTTCGATTGGACTTGTTTTGGAATCATGGACACATTTTGTGGTCTTTTCGGCAAAAAAGTTAGCTAGCTATTCAATTCAGTCAGCAGCTGCGGTGGTAGCCATATTCAGTTATTCATGGCAAAAAAAAATTAGTCAGCCGTACTTGTACTGCAAAATAAATTTCCAATCTAATTCTATAAAACACTGTAAGTTATCTTCAAAGTTTTTTTTTTTCTATCAACTGTAAAAGACCAAAGCTATTTCTTTTTAAATCTCTAAGTCCGCATTTTCTAATAACAAACCGCACTTGAGTCTTCGCCGTGAACACAGTAATTAAAGCTATTCTGTGTAAATGGACAATTTAATAGTGATGCTTCCGATCCTTGGCAATTTATGAGATGCCTCAAGATAGGCCCAGAGCCCTGACCATGAGTTGCACTTTTGAGGGCGGAGGTTGCACCAGAGAAACCAAGCTGGCGACACACCACATTTGCGTCATTCATATCCCAGTTATCATCACACACTGTGCCCCATACTCCGTGCTCATAAATTTCAACACGGCCATAGTTATTTCCTCCATCCGCCAAACGAACCACTGAGGGGCCATAAGAGCAGTCTACACTAGCGTCATTGCCATGGGTACAATCATTGTTCCCCCATCCACGGTAACTGCAGTCATAGAGATGTGACTCACTCCCCGAGCATCCTACGTCATCCAACCATATCGGACCGCTTCCCTGACCATGAGCGGCGCCACTGTAGGCTTGCGAGGCTTGTGAGAAACCAAGCTGCTTGCAAAACACGTTAGCGTCATTGATATCCCAGCCATGATCACATATGGTGCCCCATTGACCGTTGTAGAAGATTTCGACTCTACCGGTTGACGGAGTACTGCCACTGATACGGACGCTTCCTTCTGCTATGGCTAATGAGTAAAGTGTTTAAAATAGTAAATTATCACTCCGCTAAATAAAACTGCATCTTTATAACAGAAACAAGATATTGTAGAACTCCAAAAAAGACGCCGTTTGTTCTGATATTTAGCGGAAGGTATTCTTATATGACCGCAAAGCGTCTCTGTGACTGATAAAGATTCTATGACTCCATGTATCCATATTTTTTTGCGTGACGCTACAGTAGCTAAGTTAGTAGGACGCAGAAGTAAGGTATTAGTCGTTTAATGCGGAATAAGTACATAATGAGCTAAGAAAGATATAAAACAGGTAAATACAAAATTAAGATAAAGGGCTATTGAACCATCGGCATTTACATCTAGTGACAGAAAAAGGTAAATCAAGTAAAACTGCTTGATTCGGTTACTTAATGATTCGAGTTTCCTAATGAGGCAAAATAAAGCCAAAGTTGTAATAGATGTATTAAATAAGACCAAATTTCATGCTATTTTTAACCTCACAAACTAGCTTGAAGATTCCAAGTTTCCTTTATATATGGTGATATGGTGTATCGGCAATATCGCCTACTTCCGTCACCCAAGCATTTATAAAAAAAAATTATTTATTTCACGGCCGCTAGGCGGTTCCATCCCTATATATATCTATAACATTTGTATACTTATCACGATTCACTACTTAATTAACCACGGCCTGCTTCTGTACTGGCCGCGCAGCTCAGTCCGTAGATCTTACTTCGTTTTTGCATCTAATCTTGGGGAAATATACCTGTCAAATGACTTTTTCAGAAAAAAACTAATGCCCATCTGGCATCATGGAAGCCAAAAAACTGATTTAAAGCTTACTGAACGGCTGTTTTGGCGGATCCTTGGGCGTCAAATAATTAAATAATTTGCAAAACGAACAGTCTTCACATTAGACGAATTATTATTTTAATATATCAGTGCTTTGTACTAATTTAATAATATGGTAAGGTTGCGCATATGTTCGTCCTCTATCATATCCCAGATTCTCAAGTGAGAAACAGTATTTAGTCAGTAAATGAGCCTACTAAAGTAAGCGGCAAGAAAAAACTTGATCAATAAATTATTTAAGAACTATGTCTGGTTCATCATTTGGCAGTCATCTTCACAATAAATTGGTACGGCCAGGCTGTAGTGCGGCGGCACATCGTGAGAATCACTTCCGGTGACGTCATGACGCGTGTTCCAGTAGCCTTGCTTTCTACTACGGGAAAGTGTCTAGTTTCACGTACTCTTCTCAACGGGAATATCCTCTTTTCTTCTCATTTCAACGCCTTTTTCGCTGTTTGAACAGTCTAATTTGAAGATATATAAAGTATTCAATTTTACGATGATTGTTTCTTCGTCATTTGTACAGAAAATTTGAACAATTTTAACACCTAACTCGATATGATCCATTCAGTCACTAGTATCGGGCCGTAGATAAGAAAGCTTCGAATGTACTATTCTGAGCTATACTGGTTGGTTATTGTTTATAATCAAAAGTTCTGTATTTTCGGGCATTTCATGTAATCGTTGTACGAACAACCTGTCGTGCAGAGATCGAGCTTTTTATCAGTTCTTATATTTTGTTTTGTGGATGAAATTACAGGCGGTTTTAACAAGTTTTAAAAGGCCGATACAGGTGAAGGAAATTATCGTCATTAATCAAGCCTATTTCGTATAAAAGTAGAATTAAGTTTTTTGTTTTTCATTTTTGTAAAGATACGTAGAGGCTGCACATGCAAGCCGTTGCCGCACAGCAAAATCTTAATCATTTGAGTTTGGCGTCAAAGTAGCCGCAGATGCACTTCGCCGTAGCGTATCTTAAAGTCCCCAATATCTCTGTAAAATTAACGTCATACCTCGGTAACGTGCGCCAAAGCCTTGATGAATTCCTGAGCTATCGGATGTAAACCTCACGAAAAGATTGCTGGATGAACTTTGAATGGGTGAAGGGAGAGTAGATCCGCTAAATGTACCAATCAGAGGAGAGGACGACGATCCACCATCGTAAACACGTAAGAAATCAGCAGACGGTTCAGTGTCAAAACGAAGAAAAACAAGTTCAATCTCTGCATTTGAATTGAAAGTCCACTGGCAATCCATGTTATCAGTGTAAGACCTATTAAATGGATTCGACTCGATCTCTCCAGTTGTCTTCGTGTAACTCACCAACAAATGTCCACAGGAGCTCGTTGCATTAACAGGCAGTAGCAGTACTGTAAAATAAAAAACATTTACAAAAGCTAACTCGAAGTAACTACCATTTTAAAGCAACTATCGTTATACTGTTTTGAGCTAGAAAGTTACGCAAAGAACTGTCGTTCATCGCATTTTGACATAGGTTACCTAGTAAATAACTTTTGCAGAAACTCTAAAGGTGACCCATTTACACATTTCAGTAATGACGTTGGTTTACAACGGATTTAGCATACATACACAGCAGGACAATACCTTGATCACCCACCCACAAACAGTTTTATTTGTCTTTATTTCTCAGGGCAGTGGCGAAAGGATAGTATAGTCTAATCTCTCCAAAACGGGCTATTCCGTGGGAGCGTAATACTTTTTTTAGCAAATGCTTATTGTATAGGCATGCAAATCACACAACAATCAAAAGACATCCTCAGTAAAACAGAAAGTAAACCGAAGCAAAAGGTATGGAAGAAGTTTCGTGACACAGATAATTATGTCTACAGTTTGCACCGTTCGTTTGTTGTTAACTGGCCATTGTGGAGAGGTTTTTCTTGGCAGTTGGGACCCGCTTTATGGTGGGGGTTGCCGTTGTAAAGAGATGGACGTTTCCGAGAGATAAAGATATTAGTGAATGTGTGAACCTTCCGTCAGGACGAAAAATAGTGGCCGTTGTAGCGAGCTGGCCGTTAGCGTTGATGGGCAAGAATCTGGACTTTCAACTAAACTGGATTGAAAAACCAACATTAAGCCAATACCCTGATTGGTTCCTTGAGTATAAATAACTGAGCTCGAGGTGAGTGACCGCATCACTTATAATTCTTGAAAACGGTAAGGACAGTGAGAGATAATTTTAAAGGTAATATCATGGGTGACAAATTACTCCTAAAATTTTGACAAAACGCGCGTGAAATTATTTCCTAATTTCACTCGTCACCATTTGATTACCCATACTAATTTTAGGTCCTTCTTAGCTTTGTGGGTGAGCCACTCGGGGAAAGAGATTTGGAAAATGAACGCACGCTGCGAACAGCCGGATTGGTGTTCGACTGTCAACTTCTCCTTTCCCCTTTTTCCTCGTACTCGACCAACATCAAGGAGTGAAAAAAGTCCCCCGTAGGATCAACACTTGTACAAGGTCGTTAGCGTTTACATGTATATTGAAAATAAATCCACGTTAGAATTGGGTAAACAATTAGTCATTGTCGAAATATCGATCGATAGATATTTATCTCGAGTTAGCGGAAAACTTGACAACTCAATTTATCAGGCTTCTTTCCTTTCTTTTTCCCCTTTCTTCTGCTGCCTCGAATAAAAAACATAATAATAAAAAGCAACGCCTTATCGCAAGCACGATTGACCATCTGAGTTTCTCTAGAAATTTTAAATAATACTTTTAGGTAAGTGGTTCCCCTATTTAAAAATTATGGCCCCGGAATTCGCTGTTCATCAATTACATATTTTATCGCTTTTCGAGTTCTCTGGTCTTATAGAAACGAATAAGAAAAAAAAACATAATTATTCATTCAAGTCAAAATATAAATTTGCTCTTCGCATTATTCTAATGGTCCCCTTTTTGTAAGAAACTGGAAAAATGGAGTGAACAAAAACCTCAGGTGAAGGAGATCACAGCAACAGAATCTTACCACAGATGATAACTTACCGTCGCAATTACTTTGACCGTCACCAACATAACCTGGTAAACATCTGCAGTTATATGAACCAGGAACATTTACACACTGTGCTTGCACATGACAGGAATACGACCCCAACTGACATTCGTCCACATCTGCATGATTTAAGACGAAAGACGAATTAATATACACTGTATAAGACAGTTTAGTTCCAATCGTAAGAGAAAAGTCACATAAGCATAGCCTTTGCAGTTCAGCTCACAAATAACAACGAATAGTAATATCACAGTGCAAATGTCACCAGCTTTAGTACAGAACACAGCCACTCAGAGCCTTCCCGGACGGCTCGTAATTCTGCCGGATTATCTCACTGGGTGCTCAGTTGCAGGTAAAGTAGAATGTTCATCTTCTGGAGGTGATTTAGCAATTGGTGCTTGATCGTCTGCAATCGGTCAGTGGCGTCTCAAATGGGCTAGGTTCAGCCCATGTGTAAGCATTCTGTAGCGGTGTTTCCTGTTCTTTACGATCTGGCATATTGAAGTACTTAATTGCTGAAGGTGGCGTTTGTGCTGAACACCTTCTGGTGATCGCATTATCACCTGATCCCCGTAACGAGATATCACCTGATACGGTTCCTTCTCATAGCAAGGTGGCAGTTTATTTTCTTTCTTTTTCTTTCTCGTTCCCTCACATTTCGGTCTCTGGCAATATAGTCCTTGTTAAACTTCTTTCTTTGTGTGTCCCGATCACGGACGGTCGCTTACTTCTACTTCCTCCCACGCAACACAGACTAGCTCAGGCATTGTACTTGTTAGCTTTCTTCTAAACAGTAGCTCGGCAGGACTCTTTTCTGTAGTTGAATGTGGCGTAGACCCGTACGCCAAAAGGAACCTGTTTAGCTCCTCTCTCCAATTCTTTCCTTTTGCATGGGCTGCTCTCGTGTACTTCAGAAGCGACCTGTTTTGCCTCTCTACTTCGTCATTAGCTCTTGGCTATAGAGGTGTTGTGTAGTGGTATTCAATACCCATTTAATTCAGAAAATCTTCTACTCCTTTAGACACAAGATTTGAGTCATTGACAGTACGCAGACCTTTGGGTAATCCAAGTCTTGCAAATTAGGCATCCAAGCAATAAATGATGGTTTTGCTGGAGGTTGTTGGGATAACATCAACTTCCATCCACCTGCTCTAATAATCAACACTGAACTGACAAGCGTTCTCCAGACGGCAACGGACCCATTAAATCCACAGCTACTTCTTCCCATGGCTGCTTGGGTAATGGTGTTGACCTCAATGATGGGGGTATCGTTTTTGGTAACCATCTGGCACCCCTACCACCCAGCACATCTCCTCTCGGTATCACGATCCATAGTAGGCCACCAGACCATTCGTCTGAGTCTCTCCTTTGCCTTTACGTCTCCCTGGTACTCCTCGTGTGCCACACTGACAACTCTCTTTCGAAGTGCTTGGGGTATAGCAATTCTTGTTCCCCGTAGAGTCACGTGACCGATAAAAGTGAACTCGTTGCGCACTGGCAAATACTGCTTTGCAGCAGTGTCCCATCTTCCTTCGATGATGCTGACTGCTTGCAACTCTGAGTCTTGTGCTGAGACTCGTTCAATTTCCTTGATTCTCATGTAGAGCTACGATGCTTACGTATCCATCATCGTCTATGGCCTGACATGGAGCAGGTATCGTAGTCAGTCCAGTAAGGGCATCTTAGATGTTTTTTTCTTGAAGGCACATAGCAAACTTACAAGTTTTCTTGTAGAAAGGAGTTATCCTTAAAACTTGCCGAGGTGCCTTGTTGAATAGCAGCCTTGATGCTTCTGCCGAGGAACCCAATGCAGTGTTTAATTCTGCTAATCCAAGGTGAAGAGCGAGTTGGTGGTCGGGTTTGTTTAATGAGATTTCTTCACAAGTAACATAACGCATATAATTTCCTATGTTTTGAGTTACGTAGACTTGTGGAAACCAGTTTGGGAAATACATGAGTAACCGATCACGTTGATTAATTAGTCAAAACGTATATTTTAAGCGTTATTCCTAAAGCTCTGAACCTACACGCATTTTTCTTATTGTCAAAGATGAGGTATTTTTAATTTTATCATAACAGATTATGATGAATGCAGTGACTGATTATCCAGTTGAAGCTTCCTGTATGAACAGTGCTACTCACTATCTTACATGTACCTGTGCATGTTTTTCCGTTTCCAGTAAATCCAGCTTTACATGAACATTTGTAAGAGCCGAGAGTGTTCATGCAAGTAGCATTGACGTCGCAGACAGGCACTGAACCATTACACTCGTCCACATCTACAAAGTAAATTGAAAATGTTCGTATGAAAATCAATATAGGTAATCGATATACATGCAATGTTCAAAATTTATCTCAGAGTTGCACGAAAACTTAGGCGAGTATAATTTAAAGCAGTTTTTAAATAACACGAGCAGTGTAATCCTTGATTATTCGAACCTTCATTGTGCGATATGGAGTAATCATATCCTTGGTTTTCTCGAGATGGCTTGCAGCGGGTCATATACAGAGCTAATCGGACAGTAAGGATCTCACCTCTAGTCGGGGTCTTTGCATTAATTTGGCTTAACGCTCAACGCAGATTTTTCTGACTGGAACCCCTTAACTTTGCACGTTCGACTGGTAGCCGTTCGAAGTCGAGAGTCCTAACTCTCCAACCTTCTGGAGTACCCTCCATTAGATTATGAGCTAGAGATTTCTATCGCGTGATTGGTGGCGCAGGTGCAGCGAGTAATCTAATTGTTTTAATATAAGCAACTAATTTTACAAAAGTTTAATGTCAATCCTCATTACAGACACTTCGAAAACGCAAAAAAGGGGCCGCCAATTTGTTAACAAGCACACACTGCTAGGCTACTGTCTATCTACAACAGAATAGATAGTTTTATACATGTGGTCTATAGATCTGATAGTTGTCCCTTGGAAACTTTCTGTTCTTAAAACTAGAATATTGTAAAAACACTCTATTGTCTTTATTGTTCACCACTACATTTTCTTCCGCGCGCCAGTTCAAAACCTCATATTGAATTATTTCAAATTTTTTAGATGAAAGCCGTGACAGCAAATGCAAAATTTGAAAAAGAAAACAGATAGAAACTCACTTAATACAATTCCCATTGTTTATTTTCTACAAGCCCGCTTGTTCATTTAAACCAATTACAATGCGAGAAAATGTTAGTGGTGATTCAGAACTATGGCAAGTTATAGGGACACACGAGGAAGTTTGAGAGAGCTAGAAAAAGCTGTGGAAACACTCGCCTGTCGGGTTATGTTTCCACAGCATTTTTCGTTCTCCCAAACTTCCACGAGTGTTTCCATAACTCGATTAAAAACCGTATATGTTTCCTATTTGTTTAAAAAATAAATTGTAGCTGGCATTAGCGTTCATTTCTACTGTTCGCTGTCACATGCAGATTTTAGCTTTCAGTTACCTTCCGTGTCCAGGTCACAGGGAGCGAGCACAGGCTGCCCAGGTATGATAAAATCAAACCAGTATTTGCCGCTGACCACTTGTCCACCTTCACTCGCCTTAATTTCTTTGCACGTTTCAGCAGGCAGTTCAGGAATGGAACCAAGGGGTACTGGAACACAAAAAGATAAACAGTGAAGTTGAGCCAGATTTAGCAGTCTCGACCCTTACTTTAGTTTTTTTGTTACTGTTTTGTAATACAAGTTAAACTTGCCTCTATTCATGTCTCGTTTAAAATAATATCTTCCGTAATCAGGAACAAAATCTTCAGGTTTGGCCTCCTTGGTGCGGTTGTTCAATTCACACGTTGCTCGGGAAAT
>Ga0126337_10001645_pt1 | contig 13691 bp, 5 predicted proteins | sample DipCmetagenome_FD_92527 | JGI IMG/M metagenome (GOLD analysis project Ga0126337, IMG submission 92527) | Coral microbial communities from La Bocana,Puerto Morelos, Mexico - Diploria C A metagenome | ecosystem: Host-associated > Invertebrates > Cnidaria > Coral | place: La Bocana,Puerto Morelos... | reverse complement strand
TTTACCTTCTAGGACGGTCTTTAAACGTGTCACATAACACAGAATACATGCGCTTATACGCGATACCTCTCCGTTTTCTTAGTTCAACGTGTACACGATCAGTTAAAAGAAACTGCTGCAGAAGAGATTATCATTTAATTAACGTCGAGATTTTTTTAACAGATACATCTGGCATCAAAATAAAGCACTGATACTTCCCAACGATATCATAATCACATGACCTGTTCTCCGTGCTCTAAGAGCAATTTGAATTAGATCACGTCAATTTTTAAATCTATGAACGAGTTAACAACAAATTTCGTCATTGCCTTTTTCTGTTCAGTACACCGGGTGCCGCGAAATTACAGGCGAATTTTTATTGCTGATGTTTGACGTGGCAGGCGTTCCAGACACTGCTTTCTTCTCCTTTCGCAATAGTACAGCAGACAGGACGATAAATCACGCGTTTAGTTTCAATCAAGAGATTATCGATAATCTCTTGATTTTAATGTATTAGTATTCCGGGCACGTTCCCTGTTCAAAGGCTTTTCCGCTGTTGATTCTCTTTTTCCCCTTTTCCTTCTTTTTTTTTTAGTTATCTGTTGATTCGGTTTTACCGGCTGTTGAATTTCTCGTATGAGGCTTTGCTTTTCCCGATATAATCATCCCCTGTCAATGTAAAATATGTCGCTGAATTACAAAACTTTTCAAAGGTGGTGTTTTTGTTTTAACTAGCATGCTTAGCCATCTTTGAAGGCCTGAAGTAACCATTACGCCGACTGATCTTAGTTTACCATTCACACTATCTAAACTGGTTTAACTAAATGACAGGGTTTTGCGTTGCTAACTTGTAAGGTGAGTACGGTATGAGCAGTGAACAGCTATTAAATTAAGAGCACGTAAACGTACTAAGATGAAAGTGAACATTTACAGCTGATTTCGTTCCTCGAGAAGGAAAAGGCCTTGAAAAGAACACATATTAGTCTTGTCCATCTATATTATAAATACTTCGATCACACAAGAACAGAAAAGGCCAGGAGCCCATGATGGTGATGGGCTCCTGAAAAGGCGAAATATTTCCATCGTCTTACTCCTTTGGTTCTTGTGAGTTCTGAAATGAAAAGACGGGGATAAGTTAGCGCGACAATTAGCCCCCCGGGGGGGGGGGGGCAGTACCAAGCCCTAGGTTTGCTTATATTCCTTTCCGCTACGTGCGCAGTAAGAATGTGTAGACTGCCCAACGGGCGCAGATGTTGTGGATTCCCTTGGCACCAGACTTCGCGTAAACCAGATGCAAATAAATAAATAAATGAATAATTTTATTTTAGTGTTAAATGTGTTTAGCACTGTTGTTCTAATATAAATATAAAATATAAATAAAGAAATATTGCAAATGGAAATTATTAAGAAGCCCTACTGGTAGGACGCTGACCAGTTGGCTATTTACACAACGCGGTCGAGGAGTTAAACTCTAAAGACTTGAAGCTGAGCATTGTCGGAGGTTTTGCGAATTACGTTCCAAAATTTTCGAAATATTTGGAATCTCTAAAGCGGAAACAATACCGTAGACAATGCAAAGCCTTTTTAGAATAGGATATTTACAAGTGCATTACTAGAAAACAGATGCACGACAAGAAATCAGATGATAATTCTCGGGCAATTTGGAAAAAATAAGGAAATAAGGACTTTTTCAAAGACTACAAATTGCGCTCGTCAGTAGCATTTACTCGTGTATATTTACTCAAAATTGCACTTGAAACAATGGGATTACCTGCACTTATCAGAAACAGTGCAGTTTCAAAGACTAGCGCCCAACGTGGGAGAGATATAAGGTTCTCTAGAATTACTGGCATTAACAACCTGCTTTCTTAAGATAACGAAACGTAAGTCATTAAAAACAGATTCTTGTCACTTCTTGATAGAACAACAAAAGTATTGTCACAATGGACAAGTTCGTTGCTTGTCTTTTTATGGAACATCCTTGTTTCTGCGTTACATTTCAAGGAAGGAAGGTCGGATGTCTGGCACTATGAGGGCCATTTCGCCATTCTGTGAAGCCTGGCCTTTATAAAATCACGGGTGAGCATTAATTGAGTTTATATTTACCGGAAATTAATTTTTGGAATCTTCGCGAGGGCCTTAATCCCGTGACAATCCCGGTAAATGATTTTATCTTCTTCAGTTTACCCTCTCACATGAAGCGAAAGGTTACTTTATTGCCTCACTTGTGACATTGTTATGATAGAAAGACTAAAGAGAGGGTGATCGTGACTCCTTTCTGCACAAAACATTTGCTCCCTATTCTATTATCCCTATTCAAGAAAAGTAACGACTGGAGTCTCCCATGATTGCTAAAAATGCTGCTCAAGCCATACACCTGACAATAAAGGAGAAAAGGATGTGTTTTTTTTTTAAATCACAGCTATAGTTTAAGGTACACTGTTAAAACTTTGTTGTATTACGTGCTGCCAATTCAGGAAGCGGAGAAATGTTAAGTCTATGAGTCTGCCATCTTCAATATCAGTGATAAGCAGTTCTGTAATTGTTGATCTTATCTGATGAATACGGAGATTATTAGCTGTGTTATCTTTATAAAAACACGCATCAATTCTACAGGATACAAACATGGCGAAATCTGCCAAAAATACTTCGACTCCCCTACAGTATCTTCATATGTACATACTATATCTAGAGGTGTTTTCAATTACATTTAGTGTGAGACCTGTACTGCCGCCAATCTAGAATTGAGCTCATATGCTCTGAGCTGAATTGCCTACATTTGAATATATACAATATTGAACCGATTTGTTTATATTGAACTGAATTCATGACTTCCTAATCGTTTCCTACGGTCGCTATGGACGTGATTTGTCGAGCACTGTTTCGCGTAGACGCCTCTTGTCTCCAGGTAGGTATGACTCTAAATACTGTACTTCTGAGCAAAAATTTCCAGTTCATCCGGGGAAGTTAGTAGTGAAGTGTCTCATCACACCACTGATCTCTTCAGTTGGATGAAGGTATGTACATGTAGTTAAAATCGTCGTCCAATGGCCGCAACAGAGAGAGATGGTACCACATTATGTCACCTAAACGAGCAAAGAGGAGTCAAATGAGCGAAATCCAGTACGACTTTAAGGGTCTATACACGAATATTTTGATCGCTGTCAGTTTATGGAGTATATTATATATGGCATGTACAAGTCAAGTGCAGAGTGAGTACACTAGACTCCAGGTCATAATAACAAGTATGTGCAAAATGTCGGCACATATCTGCCAAGTTGAACAGAGGCACGATTTTTCATGTCTACAGCAAGAAGATGGATGGTCATATTAGTGTGTTATTCTGCGCTGTTCGGTTGCCTTTAAGTTCACGTTTCGAGCACTCATGTCTGCGTCTTTCTAGAAAACCAGCCATATGTAATGGTGGAGAAAGAGTATTAATTACGGCCTATGAATTGAGAGTCCTTTCAGCGTGCTTGTTTATCTAAATGCTTAGTCATTATCAACCTTACGGTTGACATACACTAAGTATTATCTCAAATTGAAATCGCTATTGATAACGTTCCATCCAAGCGTCGGCTCTGTGTGTGTGAAGGGGGGGGGGGGTGGGCTATGGTCTGCTGTAGTGTTTAGCTTCAACCTCAACCTTTTCCAATATACGCGGCTCATGCGTAATAACGGATTGTGTCTAGGTTCAGGTGGTGTTAGTCTCTTTTACTTGATGTCAACCCTATCTGACAGACTACTTGTCTTCTTTTTTTCAATAATCAATCACGAATCAGTCAGACGAAACAAAAGAACAACAAAAACAATCAGAAAGCCAACGAGCTTATTAACTTCATTACCAATGTGTGGTACAACTGAGTTATTAATGGTGTCACGCAATGGGATGGCTCGTTGCTGGTGGCTTAGAACTAGCGATGTTAAAATTTATGATTTTTGTGACAATTCAGTACTTTCTATGCACCTCCTGCTGGCTACTGAACTAAGTCGCCCAGCAGAGTGTATCAAAGTAGGTTATTAAAAAAATGAACGAGTCAAATCGCACCAGGGGGGCGTGTGTTACAAAAAATGTCTAAAATTTCAGACTTTTTGCCAGGGGCTAGTCCCCTGCATGTGTCTCACACCTAACGAGTGGGTGTAGTCACGCCCTTAGCTCGTCGTATGGTAATGACTAAATATAAAACAGCCTAATGTGTGAATTGAGGTTAAATCTTGACAAGAACGAAATTAAAAAAGACTGCTCAATGACATATTCTCCTCACAACATAAATACCCGGCTAGACAGGTGCCGAGGGAAAACTGATGCCCATCAACTATCGGCAGAACCAACGCCGGAAGAAACCAATGCACACACTCTGTAATAATACATAATCGGCTGAAACAGTCGATCAACTGCGTCAGCAAAACAAAAGCAATGAACATACGTACACTCGGGATAGAAGGTGGCAGCCTTGGCTATCTCACATCTTCACCAGATATTTAATTCAGAAATAAGCGTGTAAACGGCACTGAATTAAAAAATAGCAGAACGACGTAAGTTTGAAGTCAGATTATCTTTGGTCGTTTTCAAACTTAATGTCAGTTGGCATCTTGGGTTTGTATTATGAAAAGTGCGGAGAACTTTATTTGCCCACGTCTGTAATTTATTTGCCTTTGACTCAATTTTATTGAAAACTTTTCACTTAGTGTATTTGCACAGCTTAATTGCCCTTTACAGAGTCGGTTCCTAAAAGAGCTTAAAACAGCTTAGACTGTTGCCGTCGAGCTAAACTGAAATCATCTCTCGAATTGCGTGCTCTTCTTATCAAATCATGAAATCTAGGTTTTAAATCGGAACTGTTAACCGCAGCAGTTCCCTCCTTGTCTTTCTTTCTTTTTTTAACACCTTTCATTCTCCACTGCTTCTGTAAATATTGGCCTCGAGCTATCTGATTCTTAAAATTTTAATCTCGTGGAACCTTTTAAGATATAACGAGGATTAAAACGTATTGGCGGAAATTTAAAAGCCCAAATGCGCAGCATATTTCACCAGAAGACATCTTAATCTCACTTTGTGGTTTGTCCCTAATACCGCTTGGGCTTTTCGCCTCGAGTGTTACAGATTCACCCCGGCGTGTGTCTGGTGATAAGATTAAAAGAAACACATTCAAGTTGCAGACAAAGAGTGAAAAGAGGCAACCAAGTTTTGCTAACTTCTATTTTACTGATTATATGATTTATTCCCTTGGCGCCAGAACATAAAGAACTATTGTCTTCAACATCAAGAATGATGATTAGAATTTTCATAAAATCAAAAACACACCTGCCCGGGGCAATTCACTTTTACTTTTCAATAATTGATGAATTCCAATTTCGCCAAATGTTTACGCGGCCAGAGCGATCGAAAAGAACAATTAGGATCCAAACGACACAATAGAGGCTGAAAAACGCAGGATGTAATTGATTGTGAAGCATTACTAAGCTGCCCAGCCCAACCAACGAAAAATTGGTCAAAGTCGGCGCCGTAAATGACAAGGAAGTAATTTTAATACCACTGCACGTATTTCATTTTCGAATCTTGGCATAGGTAAAGGCAAAACTATATGCTACGTTGGTCAGGTCGCCTCACTTTCTAAGTAGTGACTCATGTTTATGTTTTGCAGCACGTCATTTCCGTAACATTCACTTCCGTTCTGACTGAGAAAGCCGCTGCACGAGTTGATCAAAGTTTCCAAACAGTGCGTCGCGTGTCACAGAAATGAAGAAGATTGGACATGGCTTGGAAAAGCTGGATTTTCTTCCTAAAATTGGCCACGATTCTCTTCCATGTGTCTATGGGAGATAGAGGTAAGGTAATTTTGCTGTCGTTTGGAACTAAGCGAGTAAACTCGAATATTGCGGTTTCACTTGGAATCGAAAATTTTTCACGGTTCTGGTTTACCAGTAGTTGCGGCGTTTGAGTGGAGGGGCGCGCGATTTTGCCGGATTTACTTGCCCAAGAGGTAATAAATCGCTCTCAAAGGATGACCTCCTTTGGAGACTCTGTCGCAGTGTGCGTGACTTTCCCAACTCTATGTAGATCTGTCATTCGAACGCTTAAGAAAAATTGACTGCGATGAAACGTAATCTAAGCAGCGATGATGCGTTGCGGTTGTTCTTTCCCAATGGGTGGTTACTACTGTTTACTTCGGCTACAAAAACATGGATAAGGCGAGGCTTTCAAAACCAGTTAGAGAACAGACCCGATAACGGCGTTTTCGTTTAATGTTAGAGTTGAAGAAAGTGTCTTGAATTACGTTTCTGAGATTCGTCCGTCTGCTCGTCACATATTTATTTCTACGCAAACGAAAAGTTATACCGCACTCCCTTGGCATAGGAAAAGAGTTTTCCAGTGAAAATATGTAATGTGAATTTTTTTACCTTTGTTTGTAAAGTGTGGCCGCTTTATTTTCAAATCGCACGCCCAAAACTCAAATAGTTTGGAAACCTGACACGGACTCTTTCAAGTGGAGTAGGTTTCTTCGATATTCCGCTATTTGCCCAGCAATTAGCACGTCTAACATTTAACTTCCGATCAGCGTTGGTGTTCCTTTTGCTCTGGGAAAAATCTAACCATGGAAAGTTTGAATTTAGATCATTTTCGTTTTATTCAACGTAATGCATCGCTGTTCATAAAAGGTTCGATAACCGTACAACTACACCTTTTATGTCTTTAATGGTTCGCAGCTTGAGATTATTCTGCTAATGATCTCACTACTCTTAAATGTTTCGAACGCAACTCGAAATTACGGCGATTTCTTTATATCCAACGCTAATAAAACGATTCTTTACTTTTCCTATGTCACTTACTCGCAAAGGTAATTGAAGAAATGATGACTTTTACCAAAACATGTGTGTTTCTTTTGTCAATCTGTGTCAGACTGGAAATAGATTTGCATACAAGCTGCAATCGAAACATAAATGTTTTGCTTGAAGGGAAGAGTGCAAATTCGTAAACAACACTTAAAAAAGGTTCGAATTTCACAGCTGTTTTCAAAAGATGTTTACAACAATTGACGTTTATTGCTGACATCGTTTGCTATTTGATGAAATGTTTTCTGTGGAAGCTTTACAACCCAGCGTGGAGCGGGTTAATCTGTGCGCGGAAAAGACCAGAATTTTGTATGAAACAGGAAAGTTGTCGCCAATGCAAATACAAGATGAAAGCAATATTAAATGCAAATTCGATTTCAGGAAGCATTATCTTTCTAAGCCTTTAGGCGTAAAAGTGTTATTTCCTTTATGAACTTCAGCGCACCTAAGTTAGGTCTTAGTTAAAAGTAAATACTTTTAGTGGAGTAAAGTAATTAAATTACCACCCGAACAAAATTAATTATCATTGTACACCAGTCATATGGGTTTAAAACAATTTAATACTTGCGTTGGTTCCACGTCCTGAGATCAGAAGAATTTTTTTCCCGTTTTGGGTAGTTTTTAATTTTCAGTCTCGATGTTCAATATTATCTTTAGAATATCTTTAATAAAAGCCATACAATGGTAGCCTGTCCGACTCTCAAAGAAGGCTTCAATATAGTGTAGTTTTAGGGCCACAGTGCAAGTTGCACAATCATTTTGGTTCTTCTTTTTTTTCATTTTCTGTTGAGTTATAAAATGGATTCTTACTTCTCTGCATGTAAATCTATAATTTCATGGATTTATACTGATTTTTGTTTGGTGTATAAAATAGTCACGTTGAAAACCATTAGACATTTTTGTTTTTCAGTCTCTATATGATATCTCAGCATGATAAAAATAGGCAATAAATATATTAACATCTTACTTGATAAATCTTAAATTTCTAGTAGAATAAAATGGATCAAACCTGCCCTTCAAGTGTCATAAAAACTATTATAAATCTGAAACTATGCTTGATCTTCTTTTCTTTATGTCTTCCACATAATTTACTTTACCACAACATGTATATGAGACCCATCTCTATGTTGGTTTTAGTTAATATGCTTTTCGCACTTTAATGCAGTTTAAATCAGACTGTCCTGTCAAAATGTTTCAGGAACAAACACTGTGTATTCCCTTGAGAACAGTTTTTCAAAACTAAACTAAACCACAGTTTGCCCTTCATTTTTTAATTACTGGTATCTCTTATTAAATTTAACATGAGTATACCAGCTTAGCACCCTTAATTTTGGGGCTGTTGTCGTAGAATGACAGGACTAGTAGGTTTTGCTAATCCTCCCAATTAGTTTTGTTATCCTACCCTCTCAGTTCTCCTCATTTATATTCCCAGACAGAGCTAAAGGTGCTGAAAACTCACATACTTGATCAGAAACAAAGCAAACATAATGTAGCCAGCACTTGGTTGTTGACTTCATCTCCCAATAACAATTAGATCTGACCTAGTTTAAGTCAGCTCATCTAGACCCAATCATAATCCTTCATTTCAGAACTATTCATTCAAAAAAGACTTCATTTTACAAAACATATTTGCCAATATTGATACCATGGCTTCAGCATGGTGTAAACATTATGCTTTTGATAATTATATTTCAAGTCTGAAGGGATGTCTGCTCACAATATCATTCATTGTTGAGTGTACCACTGATGAGAACAAAACTCTTCCACAGTCTGACAGACTTTTCAGTAGAAGCCTGCCTTAAACCAAATAATACAAGGGCTGACCTGTGGGAGCCTTGCTTTTAAGTTTGAAGTTTCTGGAGTAAAGAAAGATATTATTTTGTAACTTTTCTTTCTTCCTGCAAACAATCAATGAATGAACTCTCTTCCTGAAGATGTTGTGAATACAATCTCCTCAGATAGTCAAAGTTAGTTAATACTTATTAATATTCTATTTTTATTCAGATTTTTTATTTTATTTTTTATGTCTTCAATTGTTTTCATTCAGATTTTTGCAGTTGATGTGATATCTCATGATTTTTACCCATTTAACTAAGTGTAGATGTAGATTTACAAGGAAGTCCTGTACTTGGATATTCCATAATTTCTTGTGCAAGGTTCAGGTCTCAACTTGGTACTAACTTGATACTGAATTCTATTTAAATGCACACAGCCATCTTGCTAGAAAGACCTTTACCTGGTGTGACTGGTGCACAGAGCTGGTATTGGGAGACATCACATAGAGAGAGCCATGGATCAGGGGTAATTAGTTGCATGCTCTAGTCTATGTAATTGTATGTATGCCTGTAAGTCAATTAACATTTTAGGGATTTGAATATACAATAGTTTTTGTAAGCCACAAGGTATAAAGAATTGAGTAAATTTGTTTTGTTGTTTTGGTTTTGCTATGATTTACAACAGCCCAAAAAAATATATACTGTTTTGAGTTTAAGTTTGAAAAATCACAACTTTCTTTGCAATGCCAAAGTAGAAAAAGAAAAATGAACAGCTATGATTGTTTTTTAATCTAGTTCAAACTTAAGCATTCTTAAAATTAATATATCATTATAGTGGAGCTCCGGCGGCCTGAAGGGCCATCAAATGGAGCCCCATACTCATATAAGAAAGAAAAGGAAACCCACCAATAGATTTTCTCAATATTATTGTGGCTAGAGGTATTGCTCAACTTGGGCTACAAATGTTGTGACTGATAGAAAATTAAGATGAGCCAAAACAAATTTGTGGTTTTACATCCATACTGGGACTTAATGACACTGAATTGCTAGCCTGGGTTGGCTTATTCCATCAATGACAACATGCGACGTTGTTATCTGATGACTGTTTCATCACTTTTTAAAAATTCTGTTGGCTTTGTTGAAAATGGAAAACTTAACAAGTATGTGATTGTTGCATCTGCAGGATTGTACTGAAAGTAAGAAAAGACCACATGAACAAAGTATTTTCTTTTCAACTGGCTGAAATGTCTCTTAATCCCTTTTTTTAGTGGTCAACCTATCCCTCTAACAGTGGCACATTTAAATATGCTGTCTGCGACATTGGTATGCAACAGCCAAGCAACTGGATATGGAGTTATGGCATTGATCACAACAAACTTAAAAGGATTGATATTGCAATCAACTACTCAATGAAACGATGTGCTTTATATGATGATGCTAATGTAAGAAAATTCTGCTCTGAAAAGTTTGATGTTTATGGTTATCAATCAAGTCAAGAGCCAAATAATTCATTTTCTGATCCACGAAATGGACACTACAGTAAAATTGAAACAATTTCATTACAAAGTAACTCATCGAACCAGTCTGTCAGTTTACACAACATTGCAGAGATGTCCCTGTTCATCAAGGAAAGGACTTCAAAAGTCTTCCTTGCTATTCATGACCAAGGAGCATGTCTTGTGCTATACTCCATTGTGGTGACATATAATGTTTGTCCACAGAAGACTTTACCTGATACTCTTGTATTGCTGCCAGAAACAATTGCTCCAGTTAATGAATCTAAAATTGTGAAAGTTATGGGTAAATGTGCACCCAATTCAAAACCTACTGCACCTGAATTAGGTGCCAACTGTGGTAGCACTGGAGAATGGGTCAGAGAAGATGATTCCACAGGTGAATGTCTTTGTACAGCTGGATGGGAGAAAGTTTCTTCGGAATGCAAAGGTATGTTGTTGTTTTAAGTACCTCTTAGGGATGGAGATGGAGAACCGTAATGAGACAAATTGAAAGTAGGAATTAGTCGCTTCATTTTAATCATGTACATTTGGTTTCTTCTAGACAAATTCCCAACTTGGCTACACTTCAAATTTACATTTTTTCCTGTTTTCTGTCAAGGAACCCCGATCCCAGACTCAGACCAAAACATTTTAAATGCTATAATTTGGCACCTTATCTCATATCAGGCTAATGGTGAAATAATGTTTTCAATGCCAAACAAATAGCTGCTGATGTAAATAATTGTAAATTAAATAAAAGTAATTTTTCAGGGTCAACTCGCTGAGGCAATAAGGATACCTTGCCTTCTTTCAAAGCTACAATGTTTTGTCAAAAAACCTTTTGATCACTGTAATACTGTGTATGTAAGTGATGAGTCTGAAATGAGTGAATGAAGTGATGAGTCAAAACAGCTTTCGATGAGACATTTGAGGATTGCATCATTTTTTTAAAGCTTACCGTCTATAATCCGTAAAACGACCTTCAATGATTTATATTAATGTACACGTCAAATAAAGAGGCTCGTCATCATCATTCAGTCTGTGTGCGCCAGTAGACGTAGAAAGATAAAGAGGTTAGAGGAGTGCCTTCCAGTTCTGTCAGAAATGGCGGTCATGAAATGGCGCTCCCTAACAGCGGCTGGTAATCGAGCCTAGGTTGAGATTTCTAACGATAAGCTCAATGATTTAAATGTAGATAACGTACCTCCCGAAGGCTTGTGATGCTGCATAATTAGATAACAATCGATACTTCTTATCTCAGTTAAATGGTTATAAGGATTATAAAATACCCGTGAAAAGATGTCAAGAAGTGTTTACTTTCGCCATCGTTATCATCGCCGACCCATCGCCATATTGAAAGCGGATACAAGGTAAACCTAGCCGCTGACCGGCCCGTAAATCGACCATTATACAAAACGTTTTCCTCTTTACTTTTATAAGAATAGTGTTTTTTCCGGCCTAGGTTGAATATTCTTATTTTTCTGCCGATTTTAGGCTCAAAATATTCTTGTGAATATTCTGAATGTAATGTTTCGAATGTAACATAGCGCGAGCGCTAGCCCTACCTAATTCCTATTAAGCCATTATGCAGTTCAGTTTAATTTAGCTCCATAATTTCCGTCGAGATTAGTGCAAATTCCTTCTGTTCAAGTCTCGGTAATGTGAAAATTATTCTGAACAATCAAAGGCCTACTTCGAGCTCTAGACTTAAGCCAAACTAGTATTTTGACTTTGTCTACATTTTCATTACAGTTAATTCCAACAATTTTTGAAACCAAGTTAAGCGTTTTCGTTATTTGTTGCTCAACTGATAGTGATGTGTTAGCATCCTAATGACCTTTGTTTTCCTTCAATGTCAGAACTTTGTAGTCAATAACAAATCAGCATGTTTTAACGCCCAATAAAATAATTGGTTCATGCTTTTTACTGTACATTTTATATCGAGTTATGGATGCACATGAAAAGTTTAAAGTGCCTATGAAATGAAAAATAATTGCAGCTTATTTGAAAGGTTTTAGAAGAAATGAGAGTGACATTTTCCTTTTTGGAATTTATTTTTTCGTTTTAGAGATGTTGACGTTTTTCTATTATGCAAATTAAGAAAATGGTGACATCACAAGGTTTGCAACAAAAATTGTAAAATTCTGAATAAACAATATCTCTGGAAATATTGAAGCAGTGTTTTTTTGCATGTCTATTATAAGATCGAGATTTTCCGGCTCTTAAATGACTAACTTTCGTTACTTCCCTTCAAAGAGTGTGCACTTGGCTATTTCAAAGACAAGCGTGGAAACGTTAAATGCTCCAAATGTCCAGAACATAGCGTCCCGGGCTCAGCCAGGAAAAGTTGTAAATGCAAGCGAGGATTCTTTCGAGCGACGTGGGAACGTTTTTCAGATAATTGCACAGGTATTGTATTTTGTGATTGTTCAGCTCTTACTGTAGCTTGTTATATCATGGCTGTGGGTCATTACGCCTTGACGTTACCTAGAAGCTCGATCCCGCCAGCCTGGATCCTTTTGATTTCTTTGATAATCGTTGAGCGTCAACATCTCTATTGAACCGGTGATCATTTTAACGCCACGGCGAACTGGTGTGAATCTCTCTTAGTTAGGCTGCCACTACTAATGTGTGTACTTCATGTCTTGTCTCTTAAGGTATTCCTTCTGCACCAAGACATTTACGACACTTGGCCTTTAATCAAACAACAGTGAGCCTATCCTGGACTCATCCTCATCACCTCGGTGGCCGAAATGATTTATTTTATGAGATCGAATGCAAGATCGTTTGTCAGGAAGATCAACTAAGCTGCAGCCAAGACTGTGGAACACAAGTACTTTTTCTGCCCAGACAAGGAAACTTTTCGCAAACCGAAGCGACTATCATCAACCTCTTTCCACGAACGGGGTACACATTCAGGATTTACGCAAAAAATGGTGTCAGTGAAGTAGCAGAGAAAGACGGATACCCTTCTAAGTTTGCATCATTATACGTCACTACGTTGGAATTAGGTATAGCGATCATGTTGGTGCAATCGCGCTTTATAGTTACGATTTTAACACGATATTTTTTTTTCTAAGTAATTCTTTTTCCTTTCCTTACATCTTTCCTGTGTTACAACAACAACATCAACAAAACTTTATTGCTTTACAATAATTTAAATCTTATAGTTAAAAATAATTAAGCATGAAACTTGAATATTATGTACTTATTGACTGAGTGGGAGGGGCAGACGGGAAAACATTTGGCTCGAGGTTAGGACGTGCGGACCGAGAGCCAAATATTTCTCCGTCCGGCCCGACCTAACTCAGTCAATAAGCATTTTATCATATGACCACTTCAGTGACTACATAACATTAGACGGCCGCGCGCGGGACAACGACAAAAAAGATTCCACAAGTCATCGAATAACAAGACTTACTGTCATACTTCCGTTTTTCTTTAGATTTACTGAGTACACAATTACAATTCATGTTAACGGGAAATGTAAAAACTAAACATGGGTGTGAAAGTGACCTGAAAATGTGAATTGTAGGAGTCACTGTGAGGTAGAAAAGTCACCCAATAATTATACCAATGTTGGCTCCTGCAAACAGTGTCTGGGTTT
>Ga0126337_10001644_pt1 | contig 13693 bp, 7 predicted proteins | sample DipCmetagenome_FD_92527 | JGI IMG/M metagenome (GOLD analysis project Ga0126337, IMG submission 92527) | Coral microbial communities from La Bocana,Puerto Morelos, Mexico - Diploria C A metagenome | ecosystem: Host-associated > Invertebrates > Cnidaria > Coral | place: La Bocana,Puerto Morelos... | reverse complement strand
TGAATTGCAGTACAAAATGTAGTACATTTATGTATCCCCTGGAGCTTGTACTCTACATTCACTCCTGTGACCCTGTAGGGGTGATAACTGTTTTCATTATCATCACATGAGAGTCATGTACAGTGTAATAAGCATACTACTGTTCCTCTAGTCTTATATACATGTTAATCATTGCATTGTTAATCCAGCCCTGTCAAAATGGTTTGTAGACAGTAGTAGCAGGCTGGATAACGGCATTAACATAGATTTGTTATTAGTCAGGATAAGTGAACTCTTGTGTAAAGTTGATAGCAAATAATTTTTTGTACTGCAAAATTGTCAGCTGATGGCAGATAGTGATGTGGTTGTTTATTTCTTGTTTTAGGGAAATGCAGAAGGCCTTGCAGGACTGCAAGGCTCTGTACCCTCGCTTAGAGTTGTCAACAGCCATTGCATGTGGTGCCCAATTTCTGAAGGTTAGATTTTTCTACATTTCAGTTCATAGTTATTATAACTATTAAAGGTACTTCTTTGTCAGCAACCATTTTTATAACGTGCCAATATATTTTTCTTTTAATCTAAGTAACATTAAAAATAAATGTGGGAAGTGTAGTGGCCCAAAGGTTAGCATACTAGACTCTTAATTGTACTGCTTGGGTTCAAGCCCAGGCCAGGGGCATTGTGGCAAGACACATAACTCTCACAGCGCCTTTCTCCACCCAGGTGTATAAATGGGTACCAGCACATTTCATGCTGGGTGTTAAATTCCTTGCAGTGGACTAGCCTCCCATCCAGGAGGGGGTAGAAATCTACTGGTTGCTTCATGCTACGGAAACTGGGTTAGGCTGCAGTGCCATAGACCACTTGGTCCAATGCAGGCATGACCTTACAGTGATCTTAGAAATACCATTGATACAAAATCAAAATGGAGCAAGGATGTTCAAGTTCATGAAAAACAAATTAGGTAATATATACTTAAAAATGAATATGGTCATATTGTTAGAATTTAAAATGATATCTAAACCTCAACTGGACAGGCCTCTCAGATATCTTTCAGGGCTAGTGCTTGTTTTTATTTGGTTTGATCATACAAAGAGCCTGAAGAAGAAACCTTTTAGTTCTCTTTTCTAAATGCTTGCTACAACTGTTGAAATTTGGTTAAAATACTACTACCACTAATGGAGTCTGCAATCCCAAACAGGTACTTGTACCAAAGACACTCAAAGCTACAATAGTACTGCGCATGACAGAAATTGACCAGGTGATCATCAGAGGAATACAGGAGAGCTCTCTTCTAGAAAAAGAGGTGAATATGCCCATGCTACCCAGATTAGAAGGCTATTGTTCCAGGTAACATGAATGCCTTAGCAAACAAATCAACAGGGGTCTCACTTGACATGATCCCTTTGCAAGAGTCTTGTTATATTGTGCAGGGTAAGGTTTGAGCCAACATATTATTTTTATGCCAGGGACTCATCTCTACAGAAATCCTAGTATGATTAACCTGCTTAATAAATAATCTCAAATGCAATGTGAAATGCAAGGAAAGGACCATTTCTCATTCCCAGACTAGTGAAAAGAGGGTAGCAAAAAGACCATTTAACAGTTGACTCATTTTGTATTCATGTGGGAAGTTTGAACAGGATGGAAGAAGTGTAAGGGTACTTTCTTATATGGGCTATATATGTATGTGCAGCCACAAAGGGTCAGAAAGATGAGAAAGGCTAGCCTGAGTAGAGACTAGGCAGTCTTTCACATTTTGTTGTTGTTGTCGTTAGTTTTATTTTGTTTTTTTTTTCTTTTTGTATAGGAATCACAGTCTCCATCATGCCATGCTGTATTTAGAAAGGTATTTGCACACAACATCTGACCTTTGTAGCAGATTTCAACCTCATTATAACTACTTGTGCACAGTTTATTTTGGTACGTCACGACCATGGCTTAAAGACTGAACGCATACCTACATGTACAAATGTGCATACATCATAAATTATATACTTTTTGATATGGCAGGTCTGAAAATGGGAACCTTAGGGCTGGAAAAAACTTTCTTGAACTGAGAACCAAATATTTTCCCATCCAACCCAACCTTAATCGTTCAGAAAGGTTTTTATCATACATTGCACCACTGTATTTTACGCTTGGTTTTTCGTGATCACGATTACTGTAGAACTGTAGGTATGGTGGTATGACTGCACTTACTACATGTAAATGAATTGACAACATGTGTTATTGTGAATGGCTTTTCTTGCACTGGCTACCGGATCACGGTATTGCTTTCTAAAGAACCGCTTTAGTTGAGCAAAATGGTGACACACATGATATTCTCACTATGCCTTGTTGAAGTATGCGTAGTCAAAACTTGGAAGAGTCAGCTTCTATGAAGAACCTGATGATGATGTGTATGTTTGAATGGTTGTCACGCTATGGCCGAAAGGAAACGTTGTGACGAATGGAGAATGGCATGTGGAAGTAACGCTTGTCTTGTAATTGTTATCCCTCAGATAACAGATTATGCCACGTCTGTAGTACTACATTACTACTCTGCTACCGATCCCACAGCTCAAGTGCGAGGCTTCTTGGTAAGTTGAAGAATAACTCTTTTTGCAAATTTAATCTTGCAATACCCAAGCTAGTCTCTCTGTCTCTGATATTCACAATTCAAAGCCGCTTTGCGTTTTTGTTAAAATACTAATATTGGCGATGGCCCCAATACATTATTTTTCACAAAATTTACCCTCATTTCCAGAAAAAACAACGAAAACATTGGCGTTGTTGCTTTGTCTTTCAGAGGTGGCTGAACAGCTTTCAAGGTCTTTTCTCCATTAAGTGTGTGGGCTGTGGCCATTACTTAAGGGAGGAAGCAGACAATGTGTTACTGCCCCCTTGCTGGCGAACTTACGAAGATCTATCACCCTACCACTATCAATGCAGGCCTTAGTTATTTGTATACTGCATGTACAGCTTTGTTACAGTGGACTGGTGATACAGGTCATTGTACATATAGAAAATATGGACAGAAACTTGTTAAAAGTTTACAACCTTAATTGCGCAAAGGTAGCGCAAGTGTGGGACAAGGTTGACGTACAAGTGGTTGGAATATGATAAGCACTTGTTTTCCCTGTTTATATACATGTACGAGGCCATGCGCACTCCTTTGCCAGGTTTTATGGTACTTTCAGTAATATGAAGCTTGGTGCGTTTTCTTCAGTGATTGAGGGACTGTTATTCGGAAACTGTCAGGCACCATTCCATGTATATAGAACTGCTGTCCGATACAAAAAAAATGCTGCACACAAATTGTTTAGACTTCCAGCTTTTGGGAGTCTGGCCAGTTGGTCGTGAACATCATTAACGTGGCTACATAGAGGTGAACTCATGACTGCGTGTGTTAACTCTAGTGCTAAGACTGGTGTAAGGATTTGAAGGCGGGACTACCAGACCTCAAATCCAACGAAATGAACACTGGTCGCACTGCATCTACAAAGCAAGTGATACCTGAACGTCGTGATAGAATTATTGCTATGTTCACCCACTTATCTCTCGCCGTTTATATTGAAACTGGCATGCAGTGAGTTTATTTTCCTGTTTAAACAGAACGAAACAAGGAATCATTGGATGAAATCCAAAACTGTAAACAAACACTTGTAAACAAAGAAGCTGGCCAACAGAAACACTGCACCCTGGGCCAGTATTTACGGATTATTAACTGTATATAGTGGTATACAGAGGCTTTTTTTAATTAAAATTACTGGTAAACTATCAAATCTTAACTTGAAATCCAAGCTGGCATTGCTGAATTGAATTGCTGAATTGAAGTCAGTCAACTTATCGTTTGCACTTGTAAACTGGAAGGATTGTCGCTGGCAATCTGGATCGGCCGTCTGCAGTTTCTTTTCTGGCGTTGCAAGTCTGAAGCCTGTTCTGAAGCGACAAGCGATCTTTGTTTACACGTGATATACCGCAGACTTATACTCATAAAATTTATATTTGTTTATAATTATAACACACGAGCAGATGAACAGACAAACGGACAAATAAATCAGAAAAGACCAAAGCAAAAGAAAATAAACAAATCAGAAAAGCATTTCTCGTTCTTCCAAATTTTCTATAACTCGATAGAAACACGGTACATTTTATACATGGCTTAGCCTTCCTTATTTGTTAAATCATTGGTCAGTAAAGTAGCATTTAAAATCACTTTGAAACTCAATGTTGCAGGATTTATTGCTTCCCAAGAAATAAAAAGGTAAACAACACATAAACCAGAACTGTTCGCTACGTTATCAAATGCAATGTACGTTCGACCAGAACAAAGATTTCAGACTGTTCACCTTTTCAATCCTTTTGTGAAACTGCTGTCAGTTGTCTTTTGGTATGCACGATCTTTCAGTACCTATCACATGCTGTACATTAAGTTTCAATGGGGTTGTGAGTTACATACATCCATACATTCGTGGTTTATTTAATAAAGCAGGTTGAAGATTAGGCAAGACGTAAGTCCTGATGTGGACCTGCTCTAGACACCAAATTGACAATGGGTGGATAAATATGAATGACAATACATGAGTAAATATTAAAAATATTTAATCTAAAGATTAGTTGGAAATGATGCAGGAAGCTTCAGCAAAACTGATAGATTTTATAAGCTCAAAGTAACAAACAATGGATAAAATACAATCACTCCTGTCCCGATACACGCGTTAAACAACTAGAAGTCTAAACAACACTTTATCGATCGATGCTACAAGCCGCCGAAAAACAATTTAAGTTCCCAGTTCACCTCGCTTCAATTCAGGACAAATCGTGCACGAAACATGTCAGCATTAGGCGGTGACGTCATAGTCATTGCTTTAAAAATAGAACAAACAGCGCAGTGAAAAAGACCTATGCTGTCTTTATACTATGACTTCAGAGCTGTATACAATACTAATTAGTAAAACAGACAAATTAAGAAACAGAAAAAATAAACAAAACGGAACTGGAAAGACGAGAAACGGCGTCTTTGTTTATGCATCTTTAAATCAGTAGGAGACAGTGTTCCAACACATTTCCAAACACCGAGAAGAGAGTTGACAATAAGATGCGAAGCAGATTATTCTTGAGAAACTTTTAAGTGTTTGGAAATACCACAAAACACTACCTCGAGTGTCTGGTATATCTTGTCAATCTCGGGTAATCGAGAACCAAACAGAAAACGGAGTGAGAAAATTACGGTTACGGATAGGGCGTAAACAGCAATCTTTATTCACACTCTTCCTTAACTACAATTTACAATTGAATGCATAATTACAAGAAGCAAAACTAGAGTATTGGCTGAGCTGCCTGGAATAGAGGCTAGCGGAGCAAGGTAGCAGGTTCATACAAGTATTAAAAAACGAGTCTTGGAATAAGGCTTTGCATTTCAGTGCAGCACACATCGTCAATACGACTGTGTTCTTCTATTTTACATAACTCTATTAATAAGACTTACGATATATTTAGAAGAACAAACTAGTACCTTATCATAAAAGATGTACTAGAGTAAAAATAATGAGAAAAAATTTACAATAAAAACTTCCTGAAATATGTGATAATGTATTTACAGTGCGTCAGTTCCGGGAAACGCCCTTTGTAACAGACCAGGGGCCCGTTTCTCGATCGCCCCGGACACTTTTCGGGCCTGTAAAGCCATTTTTAGTTTATGTATATCTAAAAATGGAGAAGCGTATACGCCTGAAACTTCTTGTGTGAAGGGAACTTCTGATCATTTTAAGAATATGTGAATAAAACAGTTTTGAAATCATAAGGTTTAAGATTTTGCTATGGCTTTCCGGGTGCGTTTTCAGATCTCTCCGGTTTGAAGAATTCGTTTTCGTTTCAATGTGGACGGTATGCCTAATCGGAGAAATAAAGCTGCTTTTTCGGATTCATCCTGCGTAATTTGCGCCCTGCCTCAGAGTTATTTCCCGGGCCTGATAAATCGGTTGTGACTAGAATGGATACCATAAAATCAGGTTGGACACATTATGTTTATTACACATCTGGTTTCCTCTGTTTTCTGTCTCATCTTACGACTCCTATTATGTATTTTGAGTGAATATAGAGTATCCATTCTAGTGAGAGCCTATCCGAAAGACTCTAAGCAGACCTTGTTGTGTAATAAGCATAATGTGTCCAACCTGATATCTAGTCACAACCCTGATAAATCTACTTTTCTGATGTTGCGCATGAATGACTTAAGGCTAAGAGAGAGGTCCCTGAACACCTTATATGTGTTAATAGGTTAGTAAACCAGGGTGGTGTTATACCACTTGGTTGCGTATGGTCGTCAAATCTTAAGACGATTAAGATACCAACGCTCTCGTTACCGAAGCGTCTCAAGCCTGGGTTAGATATAAAATTAAGTGTTAATTACAGAATGAATAAGTAATTAATTCTTAATTTTCATGTGACGTCATCATTTTCCAGAATAAAAAAAATATCAATTCTTGTGAAGTTCTAGTTTTATCATATGTAAAAACCTCTAAAAACCTGACGTTTTGCAACGTTTGAGCCCGACAGGGCTCCTCATTATGCTATAGAGTACGTTTGAATTTCCAAGTTTGTGCGTTGCGTGACAGTAAAATGGCAGACTGATGAGGCTCTCGGGGCAGGGCAAAAGATGAGTTATTGCTCAATTTTTGGCTAACTAAACAGTTCTTGCTCTAGAAGAAGTACTGATTTCGATGTTTCGGAGCTCTAGAGTAATAAAATTGCGTTACGATGGCAGAACTCAGTGACAGATGTTTCTGTTACTTTATGGCCGCCATGTTGGTGCAGATGGGCGCCAACATGGCGTCTCCATACAAAGCTCTATAAATTTGGGTTGAACACTTTTCCGAATAACGCGCGAATGAATTACCGCACAGATCTAAATCTTGGCGAGGTTGTTTATATCTCAATCATCTTTCATATCCCAGTTTCTTGACTTAATTTATTAAATGGTTACGACTTTATTCGTGATTGTGTGACACTGCAAACCAGCCATTAAGTAAAAAGTCCTATTACATCGAAAATGTTCCTGTATCGTATACCGTATATCCAGTCTTTTCCAGTTTTCGTTGGATCTGGCAAGTTTTCCTCTTACGGGTCACTGTTACAGTCAAGGGGCCCTATTCTCTATTTTCCAAGAGGTCACTTTCCAATGCAACTTGATAGCGAGACCAAAAGAAATGAACAAACATGGTCATTCAATTTTCTTTGTTTGTGTCCTTTAAGCCTAAAAGCCAAGCAGAATTTCAATATATCGAAAGTGGTCTTTTGCCCCCTAATTCACTGTGTTTGCCCGCCAAATTTTCCATAAACTATTGTAATGTTCTCGGGAGGTCTGCGTATTGCCAAAAGCATTTCAGATCAATAGTTTATGCAAAATTTGGGGGCAAACAGAGTGAATTATGGGCAATTGGAAAATAGTCAGAGAATCAATGATGGAGGAGCAGCAAAAAGAAATCGATTTTCCCGGTTTTCCGTCATTCCATTTTCAACACAAAGCTTTTTTTTGCAAGGACGTCAATTGCTAAGCGACTGTTCCTCATATTTAACGTTTTTAAGTGGGGGACTTCGAATTCGTTCGCCCGGCCGCTTACTCGGTCGTCCCCGCTGACCGAGAGCCTGGGCCAGGTTAATACAGGCTTTGTCCTCATAACCGTAACCACGCAGAGCGTAAGGCCTATGATGGTTACTTATGTCTTCATTTATCAAACGGTGGCATGTTTAAAATATATATCACTTACTCATTTACCCACACTGTTCACTCCTGTGAGTGGGCTACAAATTATATATGAAGGGCCTTATATTCTACAAGATTTTTTAAATGCGAAACATTATTCATGGAACAATAGTTTTACGCACGGTCTATGGTTTTTATTCCATTCCTTTTTTGAGCGCTCAACGGATATAAGCTCATTATAGCTGGAAACGAGCTGACCCGCTTTGCGAATCGGCATAACTGATAAACCAAACCTAATCTTGCGCGGGCAAGATAGGGTTATCTAAGACTTACGTGAAGAATCAACCTGAACCAGTCTAAACTAGCTTTGAAAGCTAAAAGTGCATCACCTGGTAATTTTTATGCTAAACAATCGAGAATAAACATCATTTACTTTTTTACCCGTGATGTTAAAATACAGAGCGGTGTCTTCTAGTACGCGCTCTTTAATTTCCCGATTAATTAATTCTTCCCATTTCGTTCTCGATTATTATTGTTCACTCGCTCTATTGTCTTATGACAACCATGTTTCTCTACTTAATTTCTACATTATATATAATACTTTGGTTTAATTTTGTATATGTACTCACATTTCTTTTCTTCTCTTAATCTTCTCTCTTTAAATTAACCTATGTAATACCTTTAAAGTAATTCATGTAGTGGTTCGCGTTGCTAGCTTGTAATTCAATCAATATGTACTGTTAAAGTTACTGTTACTATTAAAGTGCGTGTAGTGCATTGATACAAAAGGTAAAAATCCAGGTTAACTAAAAACGTACGCATTTTATGTTTGTCACGTGTGAATAGGGATCGGCATATGCGAAAGAAAAGATGAATTCACTCTTTTAATTAAGAGTAGCTTAGCTGTAAACAGTTTCATTAAAAAAAACACATTTTCATTAAAACTACTTGACCTTTTTTTTAGTGGATTAAGGGAACACAGTGTCGCGTCCAGAAGTCTCGTATTTCATTATTGAATGGTTTTATGAAATAGATGTGTCAACAATGTCATCAACAGGAAATTCCTCGTCAACCGCAAACACCATTAGTCCGGCATCGTATCACTATTTTGCCGCGAAATTCTTCCTTCGAAACGAAACTTGTATCGCTTCTATTTCGGAAACAGGACGTTTTCAAGACACGAAATTTTGCAAGTACGCTACTCTGACATCTTTAATATGTACAAAAATAAAACCATTCCGAAAAGAACAATCCAGCCTCCAGGAATGCCTTAATTATAGAGCGGTTTCCACTTTAGTGTCATAGTAATTTGTATTTGCTTTGGTTACATTAATGTGCTTTGTGATTGGTCTCTTTCGTACCACTTTCTCATCCAGTCAGACGCAAAACTAAAACTACAAACAATCTAGACTCGCCCATATACTTTTTCCCGCGGCTTGCGTCAACCTCACTATATGGTCGAGTATTGAATGGTTTACCAGATTGTCTGTATCCTTCCTGATTGGCCAGTGCTTACTTCAACACTCAATTGAAAACCGCTCTAATGAGAACGAGTCAGGTAACTTTCCTGGAGCCTATTCACCTAGAACCTGTTCACCTAGAGCCTGTACAATAGGGTGAAATATATAGTCGATAGGCACCGCTTGTCCTTTTTTTGCCCAATATCCTAATCGAAGGCCTGTTCAAAGGCTAATTTTCTTTTTTAGAGATTTTGAAGCTGTTGTCTGCTTCTAAAGTCGGGGGAGAAAGTATGTAAAGTATGTCAAGTATGTAAAGTATGTAAAGTTCTGGTTGTCGAGATCAGACTGAGCTTGCTGACAATGTTATTCTCAAAGGTACTAATGAACTTCTGGAGACGTGTCAATTGCTCGCCATTAGGTTTCTACTACGTATACTAATAAAAAGCTTTAGATAGATTTAACCGGCAAATATGTAGGTTGTTCCCCCGACTCTCTAACTGTAACTTACCACAGGTTACTTTAAGTTATCTTTAGAGATCCAAAGTATCCACTATGATCTTCAGGAACATGGTATCGTCTCGTATATAGGCGTGATTATTTAACTCTGACAGTGGGCAAAATAAGGGACACCCGCTTGCGATGTTTGTCTCCCGCCTGGGCCTTTGGAAAGACGAGCTGGTTGGATCGGGTCTGAACGCATCAATCACGTGCTCCACATTGTCTTGATCCAGCAACATCATGGTGACCTTCTGTCTGAATGGCCAGCGGAGTAAGGCGTCAAACTCACCGCGCATAACGACAAAAAACAGCGACAAGTGTGTTCCTTTGCCCATGCCGTCTCCGTGTAAATACAGACGGGCGCACATTTTGTATCCGTAGCGACTGGTGTAGAAACACGGGCTATAAATGGACGTCTGATTTCCGCTGATGGCGTCGTTTTTTCGGCGAGCGTAGTCCGATATTTTCCACAGCAGTATCCCATCATACGTAGAAACGTTCTGCTGTCGGACATATTCCTCGATGTCTGAGAGAACAACGTTTCTGAGCGCTAAATTGTGCTCTGAGGATTCCATTCTTCTCTCAAGTCGCCTTATGCTATCAAATGCGCCATCGAGCTGGCGTTTAAGTGACGATACCTCTTGTCTCAGATCATTGAGTTCACGCCCATTCTCACTTATTAGGAACTCAATATTATTATTCCCATTTTCGGCATTCGTGAGACGTCTAGAAATCTCGTCCGTATTATAAGAGGGTTGTAGTGAAGCAAACGTCGGCGTCACTGCTGGAAGCCTGTCGCCATGGCTCGCAACTCTTCTTTCCAACCTTACCAGCCTTTCAGAATTGTCCTGGAGCTTCTGTCTCAAGTCCGTTGTCTCGCGTACAACTGCATCTATGCTTGATATAGCACTGGAAATAGACCTCTCGGAATCCCTCATCCAATGATCGCTGATACCGCCACCACATGCACCACCAACGACAAGCTGACTTTTAACTTGTTCCTCCAGACGCAACACAAACGCCAACAGCAGATTCAAGTGGAACATCGAGGACACTTCGTTGTGTTTCATGGCCTCTGATTGCTTCATTTTCTGTCAAGTAAATATAGTGTTAAAATGTAGTTTAGATAGCCTTTGATCACGATCCAGAATATAGGAAAGTTCATTTTGACAAGCACATTTTCCCGATCCGTTTGTCTAAATGCTATTAATGCTCTGTTACTTCGGTGAAAGATGAATATTTCTCAGTTTTCATGCGGCTTCAGTTTAGAATATTTTGAAACAAACCTTGTTCTCACCGCAACCAATCGGTTGAAATGCACAGGTCCTCTCAACTGCTTCACAGTCACCATTGATAGGACTAAGGTGATTTGGCATCTGTGTGGGCCAGGATGAATTAAGAAATAGTTGGATTAGAAGTGAACGTTATCTTTACCCATGCTGCACCTGTTCATTGAAACATCCAAACCCAAATAGACGTCTCAAGTGATCAACACCGGGTTTTTCCATGTCAGTAGCATTGCCTCTTGGGGATGAATTTGTGTCGTAAGATTGTTTCAGTGGTGTATGCGCGCTGCAAACTGGTACAATATCAGTTTGCGGATAAAGCGCGACCCATTTTATTCGGTTCCGTTTCTGCATTAACTTTGTCCTGTACTTATAAGAACAACCACAACAACTAATACCGGTAGCATACGGAATCCAATTTAGCTATGATACGTCGCCGTTAAAAATTAAAAGATCTATGATATTCTGCTGATTGTGGCGCGTTCTCCATCACGCATGAAGTAACAAATTCATCGTGTATCCGAAAAATAAGAAGTTAAATGTGGCTACCTCTCCACGTAGAATTCCTTCTTTGCCACACTCCCGACACGTCACAGGTGACATTTTACAATCCCCTGCTTGGTGAGCCTGAAAAAGATGGTAAAAAGGTAACAACAAAGGCCGTGTGCCATACGGAATCTGCGCAATTACTATCCGGAATCCAGGCACCACCAGGCACCACCAACACCACCACCACAACAACAACAACAACAGCAACAACAACTTTGTACCCTTAAATAAAATTAAATTGCCAAAATCTATAAATAATAAAATCTAAAGAGTACATAGTTTCCGGGCAGCCATCCTTAGTATTTACATCAGTAAAGTTTATAGAGGTCAGATACATAGGACTTAGATGAACACATACAACAACACACAAACACGGAAAATAAAGTTAACTTTAAAAAAAAATAGCGAAAATAGGCTGGAGAATAAATCGTATAGACAAATTAACTAAATAATAAAGGAATTGTAATTTACAGGAGTATAAATAGTTCAGTTAATAGCATGCAATAATAATGCTTGGTTTGAACTACTTTTAAATTGTTTAAGAGACAGAACATCTAAAGCTAATACAAGACGAGTCTTTCGACTGCAAAAGAGAGCGGCCAGGGTAATATTGGATGTTAAAACAGCAAGGGATGAACGAACTGTTGACTTATTTAATAAGTTGGACTGGTTGCCCTTCTATGAAGAAATCAATGTTAATAAGCTATGCCTTATCTTTAAATGTCTACATGGTCAATGCCCAGAATACATATCTAGTAAGTTGATACGTGTGTATGACATAACGGTAAGATCCTCGCGTTATAGTCACATCACGCTACGATGCCCTAAGAGCAACAGAGCGACAGAAGGAGGAAAAACTTTTGCTTCTACATCAACTTCACTATCATGGGAATTCCCTACCTCCTAACATAAGATCCTGTGATAGCACTGATGTTTTTAAAGAGAAATGCGTCAAGCTTATAAAGAAGGGGTATGCAAATATTGAACATTTCATAATTTCTTAGTGTCCTCTTACTCTTTGTATCGCATGCACCAACAAGATTTTAGTCCATTTTATTGATGTTGGCAATTTTACCAGTTTTATACTTATTATTATTCATAGTTAGATATTTTTAAAATCATTGTGATTTATATTTTAATTGTTTAAGGGAGGGCCACGAGTTTATCAGTCAATGACTGTAAAGTGTTTTTACCCTCATTAAATAAAGTTACTTACTTACTTACTTAGAAGCTGACATCTAATATTATCATACTTTGTTCTAGTTTTGGGCAGAACATAAGTCATTCTAGAGGAAAGTCTTGTGTTGTAATTTTGAATTTCTTTTATCAAAGTGAAAAAAATTAACAGCAAGAAATTGACTTTTAAATTTGTATGTAAAGACAGCAATGTAAAAAGTTACTTCATAAAATAATTTGATAACATTTAATTATTTGAAAAGTGGACTTGTAATGTCAAAAAGCTAGAAAAAGTGTTACGATTCTTATAGCTTTCTTTTGTAATACAAAGAGAGGTTGCAAAGAAGTTTGAGAAGTATTACCCCGAGCTATTATACAATATGTTAAAAATGGATATACTAGAGCTTAGTATAAGTCCAGTAAGGTTTTGCTATTAAGATAATAATGAAGTTTGGATAGAATGCCTATACTTTGCTTTACCTTTTTGACAATGTAATTAATATGGCTTTTCCGGTTAAGATTTGAGTAAATGTAAATCCTAGGTATCTACTAGGTATCTAATAGAATGTGCCTGAGGTAATGATTGATTATTGATAGATAATGTTACTGACTTCGGTAGCTGTTTTCGAATTGAGTGAAACAAGACAAAATTTGACTTGTCCATATGTAAGGAGAGTTTGTTTGCACATAGCCAGGAATTAACTTTACAAAGTTTATTGTTAAGATTTCTTACTAGTATATTAATATTTTTATGCTTAAGAAATATGTTTGCATCATCAGCAAACAGATAGGAATCTAATAGCTTTGAGCAGTTATGGAAATCATTAATATGAATTGAGAAAAGCGGAGGTACCAGTACAGACCCCTGAGGAATACCACACGAGATATTTACCTTATCAGAATATCTTTTACCAAGGCACATGAGGTTATATGAATAGCAGTCATCATTAGTATGAAAAAACGGGATCGTAGAGGCCAGGGCTCATAATTATAAGACAATAATGTTCTCCACGCTAAAGCCATTATTGGCTTGAGTCTGAGATCGCTACAGGCTA
>Ga0126337_10001643_pt1 | contig 13701 bp, 7 predicted proteins | sample DipCmetagenome_FD_92527 | JGI IMG/M metagenome (GOLD analysis project Ga0126337, IMG submission 92527) | Coral microbial communities from La Bocana,Puerto Morelos, Mexico - Diploria C A metagenome | ecosystem: Host-associated > Invertebrates > Cnidaria > Coral | place: La Bocana,Puerto Morelos... | reverse complement strand
ATATATTGATTTATTTATTCCTACCACTTAGTCGAACAAGTGCCGAATGAACAAACAATTGTGCGAACGAACGAACAAAGAAAAGTGGAACAAACACCGAACGAGCGAACGACGGAACGTTCAGTTACGGTCGAATTAACGAACGCATAGCCCGCAAATTAATAAAAGTTTATGCATTTAATTCTTGCTTGCCTTGCTCACATTTCAGGAGTGGATCCGAGATGCTGAAAACGTGTGCAACTTAGCCAAAAACTGCTACAAAGCCAACGTGGTGGTTAAACCAGAGAAAGGCAAAGCCGTGCTTTGGTACAACCACCTAGTGGACAATACAACTGGATGGTTCGGGGAACTTGATCAATACACATTCCACGGAGGGTGCGATGTGAAGCAAGGTACCAAATGGATCGCCAATAGCTGGATTAGCGTTGGAGAAGACAGAGAGAGCGACATTCTTAACTGGATTGAACTTAGTGAATATGACAAAGAGAAAGATAACGATACTAGTGATTCAAACGTAGATTCTCCCCACCAAGAATTGTGATCACATAGCTATTTGCAATACTAATGCCTAATCGTAGCTTTTTCATATGCTTCTGCGGCATATCAGGAAAATTTGGTAGACTCATGGTTCGCAGTTTGAGAAGACCAAACGAGCCGGATTTGAGGCTGTAACGCAAAATATAGTCTCCTTCACAACCGTTATTAGTGTTATCACGCAATGCTTCTCCCCCGTGAGTGACGCAGGAGACTATACAAAAGAGGTACGATTAGACATTTACCGTGCCCAAATTGAGAGAATGACTTGATATCGCAGGGTATTAGGACAATAGACAAGACTTTTGATTGACTAATTGCCAATTTGGGTACGGTAAAGCTGTAAACGTAAAGGTTGTCACAGCAAGGGCATCTGTAATGAATCTCAGATATATTAATTTTGAGTTGTGAATTCCTTAGAAAAAAAGGGCACTTTTTTTAGTGAAGCTTGCAAATACTGTGGAATTTTCTTGAAATGTCAGTTTTCTTTAGAAAACCACTTTCCATTTAATTTCGGCGGCGTTATTTATTCCCATAGTAGGATACAATTAATACTGTTGACAGAACACACAAACGATCACGTATTTTCTTCTTGCTCACATGAATAAAATAAAATTGAAATGATGATTAAAACTTAAACTGGTATAGTTTTTTTCTTGAACGAAACAGTTACTCATTTCCACAAGTGTTTATTACCAAGGCTTGACTCTGGGTTTCGTAGCACGAACCAACACGAGGAATTATTAATCTTTCTTTTTGAATCGGATGCAAGTCAATCGAAGTTGACATTCTGGCACTTTTTCCAGGCTTGGCCAAAATGTCCAGCCATACAACCCACTTGCCTACCTTGTTGTTCACTTTCCATTCAAACAAAAATTCTGGAACTTTTGGCGCGGAGGCAAATGGTACATTTCTTTGGAACGTTTACGGAAAAAAGACGGGTAAAAAATAGCCGTGTTGGAAGTTCAAATGGGCCAAACACAGCAGCGAGACAGTCAAGCCCTCAATAATGTTTACTCTTCTTTTCAAAATATTGTAAAACTTGTCGAACTTTTTTCTTTTTTCACGAAGACTTGCAAATGTCTTTACCTTTTTTGAATGGCCATCGTGTTCTTGCAATGAGCAGTATCTCCAAAGAGCTCTACCATCAAGTTCTGCGCGTCTTGATATTTCTTTTCGCCCAAACTCAGAGAAGGTGAAGTTATTCAAAATAGACCAAGGAGAAGTCAAAGAAGTTATTGTCTCTATCAGCAGTTCCTTCATCAGTCAGCACACAATGGTTAATGTGTTTCACGAATTTCAAAGTTTCCTTGTCTCTGTAGACCAGCGCCAGCGAGTTTTCTTGAGGATGGACGGTTAACAGCTAAGAAAAACAGCACAACAAGATGAAGCTACGGTGTACATGTAGATACGTTGTTTTTCATGAGTTAGGTGAAGCGGTATGATTCTAGATTGACTGTGAAAAAGGAACAAGTGTTTGCTTCGGTTTAGCTGGCTAGCAGGTTCTTCGCAAAGCAAGAAAGTAGGCGTTAACCTTTTCTCAAAACGTGCTTGAAGTGATATATCAAACACGAAAGATCATGTCTGACACATTTCCGAACACGGAGAAGAGAGTTTAAAAATACGACGCGCAGCGAAAAATGTTTGACCAACGTCGATGTGTTTGGATTTGAGTGTTTGATGTATCTTCTCCATCGAAACTAAGACTAAGGAGAAAATGGAGAAATAAAATCGTAAAAAAATCTATGCCAATTTAGATATCCAAAAACCGCCGTCACGATTATGACTTCCTTCGAGTGAACTTGATGAACTATTAATAAGGAAACTATCTTCCTGACCTAAATTCCTCGAACCGGCTAACATTATGTGGAGAGCAGGGATGGCGCAGTGGTGAGAGCGCTCGCCTCCCACCAATGTGTACCGGGTTCGATTCCCGGACCCGGCGTCATATGTGGGTTGAGTTTGTTGTTGGTTCTCTTCTCTGCTCCGAGAGGTTTTTCTCCGGGTACTCCAAGTGTCCCCCATTAGTTCGAAAGTGCTAAATATATTGACACTTAAATAAAGTAATTATTATTATTATGTTAGAGTTAGAGAGGAAGATCATATCTCAAACTTGCAACATTGAGAATTCAAGTTTGCTTCAATCTATCACTGATAATGTTTACGATCACCTTATTGGCAGATATATTGGACAGATGTCTTGAGATAGTAGAGACGAAGCGTATGTAGAAATTTTACGAAAACGCTAAACATCATACCCGACCGATCAATAAAAAAATAGAATAAAATCCGTTTGTCAAAGTTGTCAAAGGTTCGAGTAAAAGTTAAAATAGTTCGAATGCTCTTTGCGAAAGAAGACAATTCTGTTGAAAAGTCCGGCTTTAAAAACAAGAGCACGTATTCAATGTTCTTAAAACAAGCGCGATATTTCTCGATAAATAAATTGCGTATTTACCTCTTCATCCTCCCCGCTTGTTAAATACGTGGTATAACCACCGTAATCACTCTTCCAACCTTAAAGGGAATGATAAAAATAAATATTTGTAAGTCATCTAAAATGATAATTCGGTATTGTCTAGCTAATTCTTTTCAGTTGTAAGTATATAATATTGTTATTTCAATAATTAAAAATAAAAATCATTAAAACAGAATTTTTTTAAAAAAGTAGCCAAAGTGGAGCCTGTATATTTCTACGGGTACACAGAGTTTACTTGATCGGGCGGAATTTCATGTTATTGTATATTAACTAAACTAATAGAACTAGTCCCCTGATACAGTGGAACCTCGATTTAACGAACCTCTATTTAACGACGTCCTCGGTATAACGATCGGTATTCTTAACCCCAGTAATAAAAAAATATATGGAAAAGGACCCTGATATAACGAATCCTCGTTATAGCGAACACATTTTGCAAGTCCCTCAGCCCTTCGTTATATGATTATCAAGGTTCCTCTGTATCGCAATAGGGAAAACATAACTTTTCCGTAAACCTTTTTTATGATAAGTCTTTTTAAAAGTTGGAAGTTGTCCACAGTTTCGAAAAGCGTTCCAAGTTGTGAAGTCGCGTTTGCCCAATAACGAACCTTTCCGAAATCTCCCGAAGTCCCAAACCTCTATATTGCTAATCGAATTATTCCGGCAACGAGGACAAAGCTGCGATAAACTTTTACACTGTTCGTTTTGATATACAGCATTCTCACATGACGTCTGATGTTTCACGAAAACGAAACAGTGGCCATAATGTTGACATGGACCAATCCTGTGCAAGTTAAACTCCTTTCCCATGTAATCACTTTCTTTTGTTCCAATAGATTTATATAGCTCCTGGTGACGTGAGTGAAAAACGCTCTATATTTCCGATTTTGTGCTCACCACTTCCGCCGACGTATAACAAAGCGTCCAAAGCAAACTCGGCTCCTTCAGGATCAGTGTCATGAACTAACGTATAGCAACCATGAGCCCAGCGTCTTATGCTGCCATGGCAACAAGGGCCTCGCTCTGATGTGTCGTCTATCCTATTATTGGTATCCTAAAGATGCAGAAAGAAGAAAGCAATAATTTAATGAAAATACAATGGGCGACAAAAGCGTTGAGACACAATTGTGGAGTACCAAAAGCGAATTTCCGCCCCCCACGATACTACCCCATTTCCCAAAACAATGTTGCATTTTCTGTTTCTAATTTTCTGTTTCTAGAGCTTGCCCCGAACATTGAGAAGGGGGGTGGGGGTGGGGGTGGTTGTCAATGTAGACCGGATTTGAAATAGAATAAGTGAAATATTGCAATTAGCACTCCATGCACTCAACTATCGTAACTACTTGTGTCGCCGCTTGTAGGTAGTCCAATTCTTAGTTTTTTGGGGTTAGCTCAAGCATCGCAGTGATTACCTTTTTCCCCTTGTTGTCATCATCCTCATCACTGGCGTCGTCATCCCCATCATCACTGAGTGGCACATCAGCCATTTCCAACCCTGTCATTGTTCTAAGCAACTTGAACATTGGCTGAGACTGCAGTAACTTGGTCAGCTCTTGAACGATAGACGGAGCTGATTCCATCGCAACCTTCTCAAAATGCCTGTTTTGAAATCAATTTTATATATTTAAGCGTTCACTCAAGGGTGGTAAAGTTCGAAACTGCAATACAATTCTCAGGTTTCATTTTCTTCGACAACAGCAACAAGCCGTACTCGACATGAAAGTACTCGTCCATAGCTTTCATTTAAATGATCACACACTTCATTCAAGCAAAAGTAAGAACAACCTTGCACAGCTTAATAAACACATGAAAGTACCACATGAAAGTACCATATGCAAGTAGAGGGTGAGATATTCTACCTTTTATTAGCTGGTCCTTGCCAATTCCATTCTACTTTGTCGCTACGCAACGCCTCCAGAACCTCTTGGTATTTATTCTCCTGTAACGAGACATTCTTTAGATCAAGATTCAATCGATTCAGATCAAACACAAATTACGGTAATGAATTTATAGAGCGGATTTTCTATATACATATTCAAATGCGCTTTACAGGCAAGTGATCAATGGGTGAGTTCAGACATCAGCATATACAGGCGCCGCTTGCAGCCGCTATCAGGCCATAAGCGATCTTACCCAGCACATTAATGAATGAAATATGTCCTACTCTTTGCGACAAGTGTGTGGGTTCTTTTACGTCGCACAGGATTGTGTGAACAGTGAAGGGTTATGAGACGGGGCCTACGGTTTATAGTCCTTATCCGAGAAGACTTGAAAGTCTATCCATTTGTGGATGTAATCACAAAGGCACCACTTTCTCCTCAATTAATTTAAAACCCTGAGTGTTGGTCCGGCCGGTTGTAGTCGAACTCACAACCTACCGCATGGTAGTCCGATGCTCAACCGACTGAGCCAAAGATTATTACCCTTAGAATACGCATGTGTGTTGTGTGAATGCGGGAAGTAACCTTACGTAAGCTGACTGAGGAACTTTGCCTTGATCACCCACATCCCCCCTCCTACATCACACTAACGTGCTTTAGCAAGAAAAGTCACCTCAAAGATCTTTGCACTCTGTACCTTACTTAACCCTTTTAAAGCATTTATAGATCTCTTAGAATACCATAAAAAGTCGTAACTGTTTTGGCAGTATAAGGATCAACATCTAGCCCGAAGGAATTTATAAACAGAGGTTTCATTATGAAAACGTATCATATGCTTTCTTTCCACACCAGGCCGGAGGTATTATAAAACGCAACAATCACCACTCGTTTTGGATTTCTGTTCATTACTGAAAACTCCATCCGGGAACTGATTCAGATGATTATAGTGACGCCATCGTTTTCGAAAAAATGCGTTTTCCGGCAAAATGTTAACCGTCCACACGAAAACAAAAAGCCTGCGTTTTCAAATTCCTCCAGATTGAAGAGCGTTTTCAAAAAGCTCCGTTTTCGTGGTGGATTAGTGTGACGGATTAGCGTGACGGATTAGCGTGACGGATTAGCGTGACGGATTAGCGTGACGGATTAGCGTGACGGATTAGCGTGACGGATTAGTGTGGGCGGTAGTCTTAACCGTAGAGATAAAGCTGTGTTTTCAAATTTACTCGGCTCAGTGTGGACGGGACCAAAACCATGATAAGACTACTCCTCCTCGTTGACTCTCTGCTCGTAGAAACCTCTTGTTTGTGGTATATTTGTTAAAACGTGACAGCTATTTACCAGAAGAAACTCTTGTAACTGAATTTCAGACTCGTCTTTAAATCGCGCTCTTATGTCTTTGACCACACCTGTATCAAGGTACATTGGATTGACCCAATCGACGAGCACGTCATCCTGAGGACAAAAAATAAAAAAAAAAAGACCCAGCGAGTAATGCGTTAATAAGATTGATCCCGAGATTACAAATATTTACCCTAAAAAAGGTATGAACTGGCCAGTGTAAATGAAGAGAGGCCTAGACCGAATAGTTTACTTTGCGGGATTGTACGAGATACACGTGCCACAATTTACTCGAAAAGTCATTCCCGAAAACAAAAACCTTTCCTTTACAGCTTTAGGGAGGTACATAAACATGATTTGCCCATACACAAATGAGCATCTAGCCCTTACTTAGCTAATTTATTCCTTAAACGATAAGTCAGTATTCGCATTGTCGCGATAAACAAATGTTGATCGCAAATAATCTGGTGTCCTATCATGCAAGAAAAGAAAAATTAAAAGACTAAAACATGTTCCCAAGCTGTTTCCAGTCTGTAGTCTTAGAGCACAGAACTATTGTCAATGCTTTTCTGGCCCGTTGACAGCCCGCTGGATTCTCCGTCAGCTCGTTAACCGTGAAGTGCGAACACTTAATATTTTATCTAGAACTGACATTGATCTCGAAGACAGAAAAAAATGGTTGGTCAGGACTCATAATTTTCCGGTAAGATTTAATACAACTACATATTACTAGGCAGATAAGTTATGGCCTTCTGGAACCTCGTGAACTCTGATTCGCTTTCTGTTTATAGTCAAAAACGACAAACAGCAACAGGAGTGTTTAAAGAAGATAGTAAACCTTGAAGACTTTAGCCTAAATTTTTTGAACTCTTTATTGTAATCCGTGGCAATCCTCTCCATTCTTGACGGTCCATCCTTGGTCCTTGATGGTGTATTTTTGTCGCTATGGTGTTTTGTCATTTTAGTAAACCACTATTCTCAGGTTCTCTTCAATTTCAAGCTAATACTGTTACTTAGTTCCTTTATTTCATCCAGCATGTAAAGGGACTGCGCTGGAGGTGAGATACTAGGAAGTGTGTATTCAGACAGGTGTTTAGCGCGACTGTGCAACTTATTACCAAGAGGGCTGTTATAGTTTAATTACCTCTGATGCACAAGGTTTGAGTGATTTAGGGTGTGGCTCTTGATAAGGAACAGGCCTGTCGATGTTATCTCCATGAAGCCATCCACTGATTGACAGCCGAGTTTTACTAAGCGATAACACTTCAGATACCTAAACTGGGTCAAATAAAACTGGTAAGAGACTGGTTAAACGGGCATTCATCTAGTAAGTGAACCTAAACAAACACGACTGCATCACTGGACCATTCCTGACGGCTTACCAATACCGTATTAAACGAAGTCACTTCTCGTGTGGGGCAATCTAACTTTAAGTCGGAGCGAACTTACGTGGAGCGAACACACTACAATTTTAAGTTACCGTAATTTTAATTAGGTAGCAACAGGCTACTTACAAGAATGGTTCTCGTAAGCGGGCATTCGAAGTGTAAGAGAAAGATGGCTGATTGTGGGAGAATGACCAGTCTTATTGCCTAACGGAATGCCTCGATAATGGCAATTTCTGTATATAGAACTGTATACTACAGTCTAGACCTACAGGGGTGCTATGTTGTGGAACAGCGTTTCTCATGAACTCTGATCTACAGTTTTTTTAAGCTGTGTCATGAAAGCATTGAATGAGGCAGGGCATCCTTGAAAAGCAGCTCTAGTGATATGATTTATATTCTTATAATACTATATGAGTTATTAGTTACTTAAGTTAGACAAACTTATTATAATGGCGCTGAAAATAAGGAATTTTGTCTTGTCTAAATAAAGCTATCAACTCAACTGCAGCCGTAACATCAAAAAACAGTTACCATTCATAAGACAGTTACAAAGAATCATAAACATGATCAGTTTCTTTTGGGTGTCAGCTTACGAGAGCCTAAAACATAGGAAAATACTTATTCCTAAGCTCTCCAAGTGTTGACGGCCATCTGTAGGAAGGAGTAAATTCAGATTCAAAAGGGGTTTGTGAAGACAGTCGCAAGTAGTGCTACCCACCTATGAGAGCGTCTTACTGTTAAGAAAGCTTCCACTATATATTGAATAAAAAATGCACAACAATTTTAAAATCTACAGACCTGATGGAATGAAACAGGAGTCACTTCGAAGAACACCAATGAATTTCGCTGAGGAACCAATGACTTACTTATCTGATCTGGTTGCCCATGTTCTGTGTATTGAAAGGGAACAGGCATGCCAATGAAACTCACAACAGAAAATAGTCACTCAGAACAACCTCCCTCCCAGGCAAAGGGAGGCAGTGGAGAGAGAGCCTGGGAATGACATGGTAACTCAGAAAAGAAATGTAATACTGTCACAATACTTGGAGAAGTCTAGTGTGTGTAACAACGTTTATACAGTAACAAGGCTACCGGCCCTATACTGATTTAGATTACCGTATATTCAGAAAGAAAAAAAGGACCCTTCCAAACTCCCCCACCCCACTCCTCCCCACTCCAAAAAGGGACCCTTTAAAAGAAGCATTAAAATTCCAAAGTTGTTAGCAATTTCAAAATTTAGAGACTCTCCAAAAGTGACGATTACCTGATTCCTGAGAATTAAAAAGAAATAACAGGCATGGCAAGCTGAAACAAATGATAAATAAATATGATACTTGCTTCAAATGACCCAAATAAGCAAGATTTATCCCTTTCTTCTCTGTATATATCAGGCTCACATATATGGTACCCAGAAGTACAAATTAAATAATGTAGTTAGCTGTGACCTGTTTAAACTGAAAATTCAGATAATTTTAAAAAAATAGAAAACTGTGACCTCTTTGAAAGATATCCATATGTTTTGAAAAGTATATTGTATTACACAGCCCCTCCCTCATTCTTTAATGTCTTAATCAAATCTCTTAACACGGCTTACTGTATACCACCAGTCAGTAAATCACATATTTCCAGGTTCAAAGAATACACAAATATGATATACATGAAGTAGCCCAAACTCTCACTTACACCAAAAATTTCCTCACTTAAACTACTTCAGTCTGTAACTTAAATTTCCCAAAAACATTTTCCAAGAAAGTTAAGAAATTTATTAGACATTCAAGTTAAGTGGAGAATCCACTGGCTCATCTGCAAAATTCACTAGCCCCGGGTGCCCATCAAACAGAACCTTTCTTTGCAAGTTGCACTACAATATTCATAAAATAAGTATCACTGTATGATTGTACCGGTACTCACCATCAGTAAAAAAGAGATCAAGGCTTCCTGAAAGTAAACATTTGTAAAAAAGAAAAGTGTTAATCACATTGAAGTGTATAGTCAAAATGTCTACCACAAGCCTTTGGAAAGCAGTTTTGTTGCACAGTTTTGATTTTTTTGTGTCATGATTTTTATGATATTAAAGGGCAGCTAAAAATGTCTTTCTTTTAGTTGAAAGATTGTGGTAAGATCTTTAAGTCTTAAGTAAAGTCTTGAGTAAAGTCTTTAAGTCTAAAGATTGATTTTTATATTGTAACTATCATTGATAAAGACTCTTTACCAAGGTCTACATGATTGTGTGACAATCTTGAATAAGATCCTCAAACTAGGATCCTTTAATGTCCGTGAAAATTTTTACACTGCCAGATTGTCACCTTCATAGTTACTTGACATTTAATTATTCACTGATAAACTGAACAATAAGTGCCACTCTTCTCAAGAAAACATTCAATTTAAACTCTACGTTTTGAGTGGATAAAAAATTCCAACTGATTGCAAATTCATAAATCTAAATAATATGGTCAGCGTCTAATTGGTAATTTACTGGATTGTAAACTTTTTGTTACTTAAAAGGAACAAGCAGGTGATAATTACCGGGTGATAATTATTTAAAAAATAGACAAAACCAAAATATACACTTGCATTTGATTAGCTTTTACTGAAACATTTTAAACAAAGTACATACCACCATCCTTTTCTTCCCAGTCAGGTGGAACAAGGTAATATATGTATGCAATGCGTCTTCCTTCCAGTTCATCGTCATGGCACAAAAGGACATCTTTGATTGTTAAAAACAGAAATTATCATTTATATCTCTACCAACTAAAGACCTTTGTTTTTGACAATCATTATTTTAATTTATTAAATAATTACATATTTTCCACTTTTCCGTATTCCAATGACCATAGAGTGAAAACATAAAAAAAAATTTAAAAAGATTGTAAATATTATGGGAAATACTTTCATTAGAAAGGTACCTCATTGTGAGGCAATTTGTCAGACATATTTCAGGTGTAACAGTTTTCATTTAGGTTCCTATTTAGTATTATTCTCAAATTTGTTGCACTGCATTTGAGAGCCTGATTTTGGGGGCGGGGGCATGCCTCATTCATTCTGCAACCTCAGGGTACCAGCCAGCTCTAAAGATCCTGAATTGGCCCTTGCTAAAACTCCATGTCCTTCATTACAGCGACTTAGAAATTCCATATTTTTCCCTGGTTCCCCTGGGACAAAGTATTAAATCATTACAGTTTACCTCTAGGATAATTTTCTCTGATTATCCAGACCGTTTTATAAAGGGTGGAGTCAGCTGTAAGTCCCCATCTCTGTGAGATGACATGAACATCAAAATCTAGAATTGACATCATATTTTAATTACCTGTATGCTCATATTTAGAACAAGACATGTCCACCTGATCGGTCAGATCAACAAGACCAGTAATCTCATGAAGCCATGCTCTGAAGTTGTTATATATAACATTCCTGAAAGAATTTTAAAATGTGGAGAGAATGAAACCTGTTTCAGATAGAGCATAAATATCAAAAGGTCATTTTTCCAGGTGTCATAAATAACTTCATTGGCTGCAACACTTACTTGGATACAGGGGTACCTAAAGAGGGGTCAATAAAATACAAGCCCTTCTAATAGATCAGAAAGAGGGCTTAACAAAAGGGCATTAGTTTTCCACTGCTGATTATATGTGTATACTGGGCAGGTACAGTACATGAATGTGTACAGTCGCGTTACATGTACACTAACATAATCCCACATGAATGTATATGTTGTCATTAAAAATTAAATTCAGGTAAAAATTAAATTCCTTTGTCTCTTAACCCTTATCAGTATTAGAAGACAAAAGAAATTGAAAATCAAACTAGGGTAAAATTTAATTTTAACCTTCACTACTGTACAACATACAATGTACACACACTCGACAAAATTTGGCACCTGACTGTTCCTCCAGCCATTTACATGTAACTAATATCTTTTTCTATGCAAGACACCTAATTACTTATGGGAGACTATGTTTCTTATATTTACTAGCAGTCAGTCACTTTATCTGTCACATACATGTACAATTTTTACCAGTAAATAAGTTGGTTAATAAGTTATAAATAAGCTTTTAATACCTCAAAGAAGTGATATTGGATTTGGTAGATTTCTTTAGGTCATCACTCTATAATTTGAAAAATTAATAAGTGACAGAAAACCATGATAGCAATAGTTTAAACATAATTTGTCAAATAAGCTTTCAAACTTTATCAATAACGACATTAGACCATTTTACTGTTGTCACTGCATGTTTTTGAATGGTAGCAAGGCTACAGGTGAACTTGTTTTGAAAAAGACCTAATTGCGTTTTTTGTAAATCGATCAAGTTGTTCTTATGGTGACTACATGAAGTTGGCATCTTACATGTCTTGAGAATAGCAGAGAGGTCTGTATCAAAGCGAGGCCACCTCCAGCCTCACTTGCATTCATAAGGTACTGACAGGAAACTGCTAGACTTTCCCATTTGGGTTTCCAGTACAACTACAGGTGCTCAGAATTATAGCATATGTTCTGCTTTCCATATATTTGGTATTGTACACTGAAGGTTCTGAAGGTTCTTGTTTAACAGTTTACACTGCCATCTTGATTCAGTTTCATGGGTCTTCCCTCTTTTAATGATTGCAAAACACAAACTAAGCACACTGTAAAATGGCTTGTTCAGGAAATGGATATTTAAGGGATTGCACATGACATTTAATATCTAACCTGATGGAATTTGTACAAGTCATTTGACTTCTCATGAAACTTGAGCTGAAGGAGATCCTTCTCTAAACTTGTTAAAAACTCCTCATCTGAGATAAAGTCAGGAAGAAAGCAGCACTTGAATGGTTCTGTGTGTATGATGCATCCATTCTCTGAGCAAGACAAAAATAAATACTCACTTATAAATCAAAAGGATGTCCATCTGAAATTAGCTGGCACATGTATATCATAGTATGGATCCTTTTGTGCCATGACGATGAACTGGAAGGAAGATACATTGCGTACATAAATTACCTTGTTCCACCCGATTGATTTGATTTGTTTTCTTTTTTGCTACATACTGCCACACTATGGGCATTTGCCTTCAGGTAAGGCCTGCAAGCCACGTTAACTATGAGCTAATGTACATTCCTTTTTTCAGAATAACTCAACATATTGTAATTATAGCTGTTGTCCAATCAGAGCACGGCTTAACATAAGAATTAACAAAATTATAAACATGCTCAGCCTTTACATACCATTAAAACCCTCTTGATTCCTGCAGAAAAAAAACAAAACTTATAATTTTTTTATAATTCTAGTGTTATTTACATGTAAGACTGAAGACTGTTTTTCATCTCTTCATTTCTATGTACGACTTGTACTCTACTGTACGAACCTAAAAGCTTTGGCAAATTTCGCTTTAAATTCGTCTTCTAAGAAATACCGATTTAACAGATCAGCATCGGAATCATTCCTTGGCTGCTTGAAACTCTTAGATGATGAGTCTAACGAACAGTCCTTCCTCTTCTTTGTTGACATTTTCAACAAACCGAGAGAACTGCAATTAGTGACAGGCGTTCCAAGAAGCCATCAAGCTCGGTTACCAAGTATGCTGTGTAACCTCTCTTTCGACGTCCGTTCAACATGGTGGTAAGTTTCGGTTTGAATTTCTGATAATTCGATTGTTAGACTTTTTTTCTGACTATGTTTTGATTTAAACTCTTTGCTGTTTTTTATTTTAGCTACCTCTTTCGCTTTTACGGACGGCCCAAAACCATCCAATGGTAAGTGCTTGTCAAAGTCAAAGCAGAGCTGTATGCGATGTTTAATCCTGTCCTAATTAACTACTGTTAACTAGCTCGAAGTATTAATTCCCCTTACTAATCTTATAAATTCCCTTAAATGCTGGTTCTGAGAATTTGACTCTTCACCAAGACTGTAGATATACACCCAACTAGCAGCTAACTGAATGAACGAATTAGACTAAACATCGCGTACTGTACAGCTTACATATATGCACCTATCATCGGCCATCCCCTGGGGGGGGACCCCGGGCAAGGGAGGGGACTTTGTACAGGATCCTGTCGAAGTTCTTGATTTCCCCCTCCTTGAAGGGGACACAGAGCAAGCAAAGTT
>Ga0126337_10001642_pt1 | contig 13703 bp, 15 predicted proteins | sample DipCmetagenome_FD_92527 | JGI IMG/M metagenome (GOLD analysis project Ga0126337, IMG submission 92527) | Coral microbial communities from La Bocana,Puerto Morelos, Mexico - Diploria C A metagenome | ecosystem: Host-associated > Invertebrates > Cnidaria > Coral | place: La Bocana,Puerto Morelos... | reverse complement strand
AGGAACAGCCCCCCCCCCCCCCCCCTAGATACCCCCGCCAAAGAATCTCATCTGCCAAATGTCTGCTAAAAAGAATCTCATCTGCCAATTGTCTGCTAAAAAACATCTATCACAATACATGTCTTCTGGAAAACATCCTCTCACAATGCATCTGATCTGCAAATTGCTTTCCCAACAAAGCCAAAAAACCAAAACCAAAAAAACCAAAGACAATTGCCTCATCAGACACCTCCGAACCAAAACCAAAACCAAAACCAAAAAAACCTCGAGAAAACCGAAAAACCAAAAAAACAAAACTTTTCCGAGACTGTTTGGTCTGAGGCTCATGTTTGGTTTTTTTGTTTTTCCTTGAGTTTTTTGTGTTTTTTTGGTCGTGGCCTTGAAAAAACTAAAAATCTCAAGGTTTTTTTGTTTTTTGGATAAATTGATGGTGAAAATCAAAGAACTCTGGCGCTTTTTTTTTGCATTGGTTGTTTTTACATGTCTTCTCAAAATCTGTCCAAAAACCAAAAAAGACCTGAGTTTTTTGAGTTTTTTGCCTTACTTCAAGTAAGAGTTCCTTCAACTTTAGGTGCGCATACCTCTGCCTTTCCGACATGTGAATCCGTACGAAGCTCTTTTGTTGGCGGCGTTGCGCGCATCGTTGGTAAAGTTGGAGACCCAAACGCAGTGCCTACTTTGCTACCCAAAAGCAACACTTATGATTAAGATACAAAAAACCCAACAAAAAATAAAAACCTTGAGTTTGTTTTTTTTCAAGGTCACGACCAAACAAAACAAAAAACTCGAGGAAAGCAAAAAAAACAACATGAGCCTCAGACCAAACGTTCTATGAAAAGTTTTGGTTTTTTGGTTTTTTGGTTTCTCGAGGTTTTTTGGTTTTGGTTTTGGTTCGGGGGTCTCTGATGAGTCCGTCTTCTTATTTTTAGTTCTGGCTTTTGGTTTGGAGGTCTCTGATCAATCCACGGCTAGTTCGGAAATACTTTTGAAAAACCACTTTCCATTAGCTGCCTTTGGTATCCACTATTTCCCTCAGAAAACGGTTTTCCCCGGAATGATTCCGGCAATTTAATTTAAATTTAAACCTCTTTCTTTGAAGACTTCACTTTTCAAGAGGAAGTAGCCTTCTCTCTTTGAAGACCGGACTTTTTCACAGGGAAGTAGCTTCTAAGAAAGAATCTTGGAAATGAACAAACAGGTTCGCTGTAAAAGAATTGAAGACGGGACTGTTTCAAAGCAAAGTATGCTTCTTTCTTTGAGGACCGGACTTTTTCAAAAAGAGAAGTAGCTTGTAAGGAAAAAGCTTCAATATGAACAAACAGTCTCTCCGTAAAACTTGAAGACTGGGCTTTTTCACACAGAAGTAGCTTCTAAGAAAGAATCTTCAATATGAACAAACAGGTTCGCTGTAAAAGAATTGAAGGCGGGACTGTTTCAAAGCAAAGTATGCTTCTTTCTTTGAAGACCGGGCTTTTTCAAAAAGAGAAGTAGCTTGTAAGGAAAAATCTTCAATATGAACAAACAGTCTCTCCGCAAAACAAGGTGTTTTCTAAGAGGAAAAGGGAATGAACAGAACTAGTAAGATGGTGCTCCCTTTGCAGAAAGAATGCTACTTAGAAAGAAAGTGGATTTTCAAGAATGGTTTTTAAGAATGATAAAGTATCAATTGTTCTTCAAAGACAGGACTACTTAGAAAAGTTCAGACCGGACTTTTTCAAAGCGAAGGCTTTGAAGACTGGACTTTTTCAAAGGGAAGTAGCTTGCAAGGAAGAATCCTCAATATGAACAAGGAGGCTCTCCGTAAAAAATTGCTTTTTCTCAGGGGAAAAGGGCGTTGTATATATGAACAGAACTAGTAAGATGGTGACTCTGTCTCAAGAAAGAAATGCTACTTAGAAAGAAAAGGGATTATCAGGAAACATTTGTTTTAAGAAAACAATATATAAAGTGTTCTTCAAAGGAAAGTAGCTTCTAGGGAAGAATTTTCAATATTAACAAACATGCTCTCTGTAAAACAAGACTTTTTCTACAATATGAACAGGAGTAATAAGATGGGGGCTCTCTTTCAAGAAAAAATATTACCCAGAAAGAAAGTGGATTATCAGGAAAAATGTTTACCAAGAAAAATAAATAGCAAACTGTTCTTCAATGAACGGACTGCTTAGAAAATTTCAGCTGATACATAAAAGACCGGACTTTTTGGAAATAAAAAAAGTTAGGAAGATAGAGTTTCAAAAACAAAAACAAGATATCACTTTTTCCTTTTGTTGGTAATGCCTACATCGTACAAAAACGCTAAAAACTAGAGGTATTTTTAGTATTTGAATATGTATGCAAGAAAACATGTTAAAACCACCGGGTTTTTGAATGTTTTTGAAAATAGTACTTTAAAACTAAAACAAAAAAGCAAATCATTTTTTTGATTTTGCAAAATGAGCATTTTATATTGTAAATACAATTTAAAAAAAGGGTGGATGGTTCTGGGGGTTGTGACCTCCTACTACTACTACTACTGCTACTACTACTTGTACTACTACTTGTACTTCTACTACAACTACAACTACAACTACTACTACTTCTTCAACAACAACAACAACAACACCAGCAACAACAACTACTACTACTACTACTACTACTACTGCTACTACTACTACTACTACTACTACTACAACTACAACAACTACAACTACTTCTTCTACTACTTCTACTACTACTACTACTGCTACTACTACTACTACTGCTACTTCTGTTACTACTACTACAACAACAACAACTACTACTACTACTACTACAACTACTACTACTACTTCTTCTACTACTACTACTACTACTTCTACTACTACTACTACTACTATAGCAACAACAACAACAACAACAACTACTACTACTACTACAACTAAAATAGCAACAACAACTACTACTACTACTACTACTACTACAACTACTACTACTACTACTACTACTACTACTACTACTACTTGTTCTACTACTTGTACTACTACTACAACTACAACTTCAACTACAATAGCAACAACAACAACAACAACAACTACTACTACTACTACTACTACTACTACTACTACTACAGTTACAATGGCAACGTGAACGTCAACCACAACTGTAGCCACACTATCGATAACAACAACAGCAGCAGCAACAGCAACGACAACAACAACAACAGCAATAACAACAAGTAACAAACAGACAAACAATCAAACAAACAAACAAACAAACAAACAACCAACCAACCAACCTACCAAACAAACAAACAAACAAACAAATTTTTGCAATCGGCTCAACAGAGTGTTCAAAGGTGGAGGGTGGCCACCCACCCTTACTGAAAGATAAATCTTTTCTTGAATTTTGGGACTACCTTTGATTTCCAATTTGTTTGTTCACTTATGGTTCTTCACTGCCAGGTTCTTCAACCAGACTCTATTTCCACCGACGAGTTATCTGAGATCCGGCAGTCTTGTGAGCAGCTCATGCTGCTAAGCACACGGTCATCTTCATCAATGGATTTGAAGCTGGCCCAGTTGCGCAAGTTCTTGGTGGTTTCCAGCCCTTTGGTTGATTCCCAGTTTATGATATGTTACTTGTAAGTTGGTAGATTGTGGTCCATTTGTCGGACTACCATGTTTTGACTGGAACTTCTTTCATAACAGCTATGATTAGTTATGATAGAGAAAATACCTTTGGCCTGCTACTAGAGATCGTCATCAAATTCACAGCATGCTGCCCAGACGTCAAGTTCCCACCCGAGGCACATCACGAGGAGATGCAAATGCCAAGCCCGATTGCAGAATGTCATTGAGACGCTTCATCCAGTCTCATATATGTCTTCAAGATGCTTTGAAAGAGAGGGCCAAAGTATCCGGTCAGCCGCTTGAGACTGAGACACAGACATCAATAGCAAGTTTGCGCAAAATGCTCTGCCAAAGTTCTTCCTTTGAATCATCCTTTCCAGCTTCTGATGACTTTGTGAAGTTCTATGACGTGATGTTCAAAAATGCAATGTCCTTGCTAGATCAGCGACGATTGTTCTACCAGAAAGATGGACAGCAAACGATTGACAAGATCATAGGCATTCAGAAGAGTTTGCCAAGCCTGAATCCAGAAGACAGTACCGATTTCATCACGGCAGTCAAGAAACATGAGAAGGAATTGTTAGATTTATGTGACATGGCAGCTTCCATTTCAGCTTCTGTCGAGAAGGATCGTACGGAATTTGGTTGTGAAGCATCTTCTATTTGTGCATGTTGGCCAGAAACTTGTTTGCAATTGTACGTTGCTAGTCTTGTTGAATCAACTTTTCAATCTGAAGGCAGCGAGACTTTGATCGTTGAATTGCATAAACAAAATCATTTCAGCTCAGCGCGCATTGATTATTGATTGATCATTGTTTTGAAAGGAACTGTGCCAAGAGCACACACGTGCAATGACTACGTTGGCAGAACATTCAGGTGCTGTTCTTTTAGCCTTCCCTGCAGTCAAGAAGCTCAAATCACAAGGTCTCTTTGTCAGCACTTGTGAGTGTGCTACTGGACACGTAAAGGAATTGTATGTGATACTGATACGGAAACTAATACCGCAAGTTCTTGATGTGTATTTTTGAAATATTTTTCCGAGCTTGTCCATATCGATTGAGGAACAATGACTTGACCAGACAGTTCAATCCACGAGGTTCAAAAGCAACAGGACGAATCAAGGGTCTTCTGACAACGTTGGTGGCTAACTGCCGCGACAAGAACTTGACGCCAAATGCCGACCAGCATGCCCAGATCACCGCGTTGCTTTAAGCAGTTGAGTGTAGGTGATAAGGTCAAAATAAAATTTGAATGGCCCTGGTGGGTTCAGTGCAAGTCTGGTTGTGGCACAACGGATTCTAGAGAGTCTGAGGACTCCTGTAGGGACTACTGCATTGTTTCATAATTTATAATGTTTCTTTGCCAGGTTTTACTTGTTGGTGTATAAACTTTCATATTGTCTAATATCTAATGTTTTGTGTTGTTTGAATTTCCCTGATGGATACCTGTGCTGTGGTCATTTCCAATCCAGATCACAATCGCTCGACCGTTTGACTTGATGTTCACCAGAGCGCTTAGTTGACAAAGTCACGTTATAGTCCAGTCGCCAGGAAATTAGTATGTTTACAGTTTACTGTTCAACTGTTCTGATCTAATATACTTGAATGACTTTGACTTTACTTTAATGCTTGACTTTGTAAGTACTGTTTGCCATCACAGTTGAAATCGCGACGGACTTGTCTTGTGCAAAAAGCACCGGGGTTTACAAGACTTGGCAGCGAAGCAGTTGCCAAAATGACCTTCGATTCGATACCAATACAGTAGGTGATGATGAGGACATGTGTGGACAAATTTTCACATGTCTGGACGAATTTTCACAAAATGCGACATGAAATGAATCAAAGAATCACATACATATATCATTATATTTTGCATTGTGCACATGTACTGTGTTATCCAAACATTGGCTCCAGTGCAACAGGTGATGGACACAACTCAACATATTTTGCATATGCGATGCTTTTAGCTTATAACTTATGACCTTTACTATTGATAAAGGTAAAGATATTGGTATAGATTATGTGTTTGTCAATGTAATGCAATATAATGTTATGTCAAAATGTGTCTTTTTTGTGCCTGTTTTTTCACACATTTCAGAATACAATTGGCCTGCTTGCAATGGCAAAAACTAAAGGATCTGTTCTTGCCGCGAAGAAATCCGCAGCGAAGCCTTCACCCAAGCCTAAGTCAAACAAGAGGAACCCTCCCAAGGATGGGGGCCAGGGCAATGCAACAAAGAAAGCCAGAAGTAGCAAGAATGGTTCTGACGAAATCGCTTTGCGTGATCTCACTCCAAATGATCATGATGCTTCTCAAACTTCAATCCACAAGTTTGCCCAGAAGGCACGCAGTTCCAGGTCGGCAGAAGTGGCAGCGTTGAGTGTTGAATCAACACCAGCAGATGAGTCTGCCAATGTAATGCAGCCTTTGATTAGTGAAAAAGTTCCGGAAGCGAACTTGGCAAAGCTTCCTGATCCAGAAGATATGGTTGTTGCTGAGACAGCGCCAGCCTCTGCTTCTGGACCAGAGACGGAAGTGATGGAAGAGGCTGAACCAGCTATGGTAGCAATTCCTCCAGACAATTCTGAAGTGTCAGCCAATCATGAGCAATCAGTTTCTAGCATTCCAGCAGTACCAGCGATGGAAGAGAATCTTCAAGAGAAACAAGGCGATGTTTTTTCTGCTGAAACAGTGCCGGCTTTGATTCCTGAACCAGAGATAGCAGCCGCTCTTCCGGGCAAATCTGAAGTGTCAGCCACTCATGAGGAGCAATCAAATTCGTTTACTCCAGAGGAATCAGCTATGGGTTTAGAAGCAGAGAAAAAGTCTGAAAACATCGTTGCCCAAGACCTACCAGTCGTTGATCATGAGCCAACAGCTCCGTTGCCTACAAACATGGTACCATCACCACCTTTGATTAATGATACAGAGCCATCGGTGAAGGTGGCAGAGGATACCAATCAAGATCCACCGGCATCAGCTGCTTTGGCTGAGGCAGATGCAGGTTTGGATTTCACTTCGCGGATGAAGGTATTTAATGCACTGATTGATGATGCCATTGCGACTGCAGAGAAGCATGCTGGTTTCCATGCATATTGTGACCATGTCATGAAAAAGATGTTGCCAAGGACAGGCTGGAAGTTTGGAGATTCAGATCTCAAAGATCCTTATGAAGATTTGTATGATTTCAACTGTTGGCTTGTAGAAAACAATTACCAACAGTTGCTCGATATTGCGGACTTCACAGAGAAGTTGATGAAAGAAGCATCCGGCGACAAAGGCAATGTTATGGTCAGGATTGATGCTCAGGTTCCCATCACGGTGGAAGACTTTGAGTTGCAATTGCAAAATGTGCTCAAGGCAAGCGAATTTTGATGTGTTTTTTTTGCTTCGGCTCACACTCGCTCTATCAATATCCAACAATCCAACAGTTCAACAACACCTGATAGATTGCAATAGACAATAAGTGTGATTGTGGCAAAACTTATACACGCATTTTTTTTGTAGCATTGTTTTGTGTGAAAGGCCGCCAACGCAGATGATGCTGATGTTGTCGGAAATCTTCTTTGCACCATCGAAAAATCTTTCCAGAACATACAAGGTTCCGAGGCAGGAACTTGTTGCAAGTCTTCTTGGCTTCAATCAAATTTGTATATGTGACATTGTGACATGCTGATGTTTTGTTCAAGATTCAGGAGGAGACCGATATTTCGAAGAAGTGCAAGGATTTGGCGTTTGTCTTTGCTTGCAAGGTTGGACAATTTAATCGTTTTGGTTAAAGTGCTTTCTGAGCCTCACATCTGAAGTCTTAGATGCATTGCAGGGAAAACTCTTCCAACAACGTGTGCGTCAACAGATTGCTTCATTGGTAGAACAGCTGCTGTTTTTGGAGGCTTGAACAATTGATTTGTCGACTGTAATTTGTGACAGTAGCTGTGTTCGAGTTGTTTTTGTTTTTTGATTTCATTCATTCCAAGATCGTTTTTAACAGGACATTTTTAACAACACTCTTGGAATGAGTTTGACAGTCCGATGGGTTTGTTCAAAAGGTATTGTTTCAAGTTTCTGAGATTTATTTGTTTTTCTGAATACTAGAGTTGATACAAACAACAGGTAATTATATATTGTCATAGTTGAAAACACAGGCTGATGATGTTTTTCCACTCAAGACTTGATGACTTGATATGTTTTGGAATTGCATCATGAACTAAGATTTCATGAACATCATTTATGAGTCATGAGGTTTGGATACAGTCCTTGGTCAGGACAAAGAAGCTCGTGTACCCAAACTTTACCAGTTGACGCGTATGATGCTGACTGAGTTGTTGAAGGTCTGCAAACTGACAGTGCTACTTGTGAACGATGTTGAATCTAATATGATGGGACTTATGGGCATTTCATGTGGGAGACAAAAAAAATTTGAGGCTGAAATTAATGCTTATTGCATGTTGTTTGGTGTACACTTGGTTTGAGACTGCACTGCATCAGACAAACCCAAGAAAGTCAGGACACCGCCTTTGCAGACCCGGTAGACATGGCAACTGATTCTCATTTGGATTCTGATGAACTAGCAGAGCAATGTTCAGAGAAGGAGATGTTTTTTTTCAACGTTTTTTCAGGTGGTGTGTGATGGTATTGTTTTGGCTCTGTTCATTGTTTCTTCAGAAATTTCAGGAGATGGAAGCGAGCATGGAGTGTCATGTTCGAATTGGAGACCTTGACACCGAGGACATTGCAGGCAGTTGTACAGAGGCAGTGTAGATCGTTGGCTGGCCACATTTCTATTTCTGAGACATTGCATTCAACATGTTGCAGTTCGATTGGAAAGCATCTGTAAATTTCTGCAGCGGCGTCGTTGTTGGATTTCTGTTTGCAAAAAGATCATTTTCAAAATTTCAGGTGTTGTTTCGGTTGTGCCAGGCAATGATGCAGCGTGCCCTTACAGTACCAGGAACAAAAGCCAGGATTGCTAAGCTTCCCTTGACATGGACCGTAGCATCTACTTGCTCTGGGTCAGGTGGTTTTGAGATTGTGCTTGCCAAAGTGGCAGATTCAATGTCAAACCATTTGCCCCACGAATCTCGGAATATTTTTTCGGCTACTTGGTTTGATTCATATCAGTATCAGCTTCAGCACTTGTGATTCAACACTTGTGACTTTGGTTGAGTTTCTTTGCCCACTTATTGTCAGATTGTTGAATATAATTTGTTGTTTTGAGGTACACGAGCGTATGGTTTGTGAATCCGAACGATGGAAACAGAATCTTTTGATGAACTGGGTTGTCAATACAACGCCTACATGCTGCGTGTTTGATGATGTGACAACCCTTTCAGATGATGCAAAGCGCTTGTGTGTAAGACACAAGAAGGCTTGTGTTTCTTGGTGTCAATTTATCGCTCGGGATTTTAAGAATGTTGCAATTGCAGTATCGTATCACATCAACCGTCAACATTAATCTACTATTTGTTTCTAAAACGGATTGTTTGAGAAGTTTAGAGACAACCTTTTGCTTCACAGGAACCACAAAGAGTTCCACTTCTGTGATTTGCAACCTGCCTATATATTTTAATGATATATGATATATGATATATGATATATGATATATTATGATATATTATTTTTATGATATGATTCATGTGACATGTGCTTCATGTGTGCATTGTTGTACAAATGATTACAAATGTTTTTTTCATTGCAAGTTGATAATTCGATATGATTCTGTGGTATTGCCATTGCTATCATTTTGATTACTGTTGTGAGGACTTGCCTACCAACTTGCTGTGGGCGGGAAGCGGATTCAGCTGCAAGACGTTGTCGAAATTGCACAATACTGATATCAATGTCAAGAGGGTAATGTCAGAGAAGAATCAGGACGAACTAGGGCGACCACCGACCATCTCTGTTTTGGGTGAAGGGTTTCCGTTTTCCTCAGTTGTTTATTGAAACTGACTTGGCTACCTGTCATCCTTGAACATTTGCTTGCCTTGAAGTTTGAAAATATGAATCTGAATACTGAATATGTAATTCGTATAATATCACATCAAGTTTCATCAAGTCGTCTATCAAGTTACACCACATCCGACATGCGACATGTGATGTTTGCAGGAATCGACGTCTTTCCGTACGTTTGCAGGGACAGTGGAATTTCTTAAGCAGAGCAAACCCCTCCTCATCACATTGGAGAACGTGGACCCAGGTGATTGCAGCAATGATGACTCCAATGGGGCAACAATAGCCAAAGTTCTGGCAGAAACAGGCTATGCTACACGCAGCTTTTCTTGCAACATGATCGACTGTAGGGTGACTCTGTACATCCCTTTTGGTACATTGTTTGAAAAATAACATGCAATCTATTCAATAACTATTGTTGATTGTTTACGGTATGGAATCTATTCGGTCAATAAGGTTTGAAATGTGCTGGCAGTCATTGAACAAAGTCTCATATGTTTCCGCTTGCGTTTTCAAGGCATGATTCTGCTCAACTCCTCAAACTTTGGGCTTCCTCAGCGTCGTGTGCGGTTGTTCATCTTGGGTGTTCACCAAGAGAGAGCGATGGCAGAGTTAGGCAATTCACCGCATGAAATTCTCACATCAGCAGTTCAAGTCTATTTGCCCAAGCTCCAGTTGGATCCTCCTCCTGTGGAGTCTTGTTGGCAGATTCATGGACTCAGGCTCAGGCTTGATACACCAGAATCCAGAACTTGTTTTTTTTGATTGATAGTGATCTGGAGTTCATAACTTCATGATGTCAAGTTTCATTTCCACAATCATTACTCACTCATCATTGAACGGTTCAGGATGCGTTTCTTTATGCTGATGACAGCGACGAAATTATCGAAGAGCTGCTCTCACGAGAGAAGAAAAAAGCTGATCGGACTCGTCGACGTTCTGAGCAACAAGATGGCCAGGCCCAGGATGACCTAGATTCCATCACCAAAGGTGAGAAATGGAAGGACTTGCACATGACCATTGCAGCTTCTCGTTCGGTCCCCAGGAATTCATTGTGTAGACGACGTTCAGGTGTATGCTTCACGAAAGAAAAATATTTTTGAAAATTTGACGCCGTTTCTTTTGTCTAGGAAACTTAGCATGGCCCGTGAAGATGCCTGATGAACTGAAAGAGAATCGTTGGTTCAACACATTGCCACAGCGTGAAAAGGAGGCAAGGCTGAGTCTGCGTCGCGTAGTAGTTTTGAAGTTTTGAGTTTATGTTTTAAAGCATTCCTGTTCAATGTATCAGGAAAGTGTTTAAAGTGTAGTCTAGTCAAGTCCGTGACGTGTCTAGTCCAAAGTCAAAGTCAGAGTCAGTCAGAGTCAGAGTCTTAAGTTCAGCCACAGTCATAGCAAACTGCACATCTTGGACTCGTGTTGGCAGATCGTTGGCTTTGTGTACCAACTGAACAATGAGCGTCTTAATTCCGGGGCGCCCTTGTTGCGGTTCGCAGACTTGTATCATTCTGCAAACAGAACACCGGTGAGCACAGAAGAAGATGCTTGGCTAGATCTGGTTGGAAAATTTCGGTATTGTTGTAGAGCTCCAGTGGACCCTGACTTACTCCGGGTATAGTAATACTGGTAATACTGATACTGATATTTATCACTGGGACGGACTCAATGACATGACTTGCATGGCCCTGCTGTGAAAGAAGCATTATCGTTCAATCATGCATCATCCATCATCATCATCTATCCATCATCCATCATCCGTTCATTCCATGAGTGACTAACTAGAGCTGCGTTGCTGTGTGTGGCAGGTAGTTAGTTGTTTGTAGTTACTTGTTAGCGTTGAGAGAACGAGTTGGTGAGCTAAAGCAGGCTTGCCGAAGACTACATTTGCTTTGCCATTTAATTTGAAACATTCCAATCTTGGCAATTCCTTGTCCAAGGAAGTCCCAACTATACTTCCATCAGGAACAATTTGGGATCTACGTCGTAAGAGACTGCTCATGGGATTTGAATGCTTGGCTTTGCAGGGGCTGCAATATGATGCGACCGATATCATGACAAACTCCCACACCCAAGATTTGGCCGGCAACGCGTGTATGACTTAGTTGGCCGACCAATGTTTGTAAAGCAACCTGTTTTCACAAAGTAAGACGATGATTCGATGATCAATATTTGTGCTTGGTATTTGGGCCCAGTCTTATCACCGCTCCAGCTTTTTTTCAGGTTCCCCACGACAATCATTGCAGCCTGCCAGTTGTCCCTGATGTGCTCCATTGAATATCCGTCAGAAGCGGAGGAAATGGATCTTATGTCCGTTGAGCGGATGTTGCAAGCGTTCCTCGTCGAACTTTGAAATTGACAGAAACTGATCAGATCAGATCATCATGTCAGTCATGAGATTGCTGGGTTTTTCCAATTGATTCGATTCAGTTCATGGAAAATTTGAATTTGATTTGATTTTGATCTTCATCATTCAAGTTTGATCTTGAGTGTTGTATAGTCAGTCAGGCGCATTGTTTGTGTGGTTCCAACTTTCAGATTTCAGATTTCAGAATTTCAGATGCTCATTTTTGAGGATTGGTGGAACATCAAAATCCCAATGACCAAGTGGGCGTGAATCCGTGAATCAAATTAGTTGAATCGCACTGCCAGAATTTGGCAATAGTGTGCAAGCTTTGAAAGCGTCAGCGTTGCAGCATTGACAATTACTGATATGATGTCTGATTTATGATATACAATATTTTATCATGTGATATAATATAATATGATTATATAAATAAATATAATTATTTTTTTAGATATATTATATAATATATGATAATATAATATATGTGTAGGTTACCGTAGGTTAAATGATTTTAAACGATGAGCAGTGGCCACTGATCAAAAATCGAAGCGCGACGGGACGATGTATCATAAGGCTCGGCAGTTTGCACTGATGGTGCGATCAACTGAGAGGTGACAACAACTGCGATGTGACAAAAAAGCAGGCATCGGCATCTGCATCTTGATTGTTTCTGTTCGCGAACTGCTTCTTGGCCAACATAATTTGATCCCACATCTCTAATCATATGTTGCAATTGATTTGGTTTTTTAACTTGATTTGGTTTTTTTAACTGAGTACTGATTTGTTCTTTTGTTTTGGCATTCGTTACCAATGAAGACAAGCATTGTACCAAACAAATGTGAGTTGACCCATTTCGTACCAATTTTATGCATTATTAGTGTGAATCGTACCATGTATATACATACCAGTATATGAATCGTACCTGTGATTCGTACCATGTATACGTACCAGTATATAAAACGTACCTGTGATTCGTACCATGTATGCGTACCAGTATATGAACCGTACCTGTGATTCGTACCATGTATACGTACTGTTCCCTGCGATTGTACTGGTCGTACCGTCCCTTCATTTTGCTTTACATAATTCACGCCTATCTCGAATCAAGATAAGGTTTACCCTTAGATTCCCAGCTATAGCCGTTACAAGATGGGCAAGCCGACCGTTATAGAGTGACATGTAGCCCCTATAAATGGCCAACAAAATAAATGGGTGAGTTCTTTATGGTTAATTTCACCCCTATAAGTGCGGTCATGATAATCCCTACTTGTAACTTCTTTTTGGCGGTCCACTTTGTACACTTGGTGGTCTAATTTAAACGACTTAGGATGGCTAAAAATAGGTAATCTTAGAGGTAAACACTTCCAACGGTTTCACCAGCAACACTAAACGAAGAAGCCAAGTCTGGCAGGTTTCCGTCTCACACGTCTCTTCCAAATGAAGTCGGGAGGGTAAACAAACCGGTGACTGACCTGTCACTTGGAAAAATGAGAAACTTAACGTGTTTTTAATTTTCCCAACTTTTTGGAGTTTAGGTTCGGTTATTTTTAGCACTTTGTAAACTACTGTAGCCGTTTGTTTTAGTTGCATCCGTTGTTTTTGGTGTTTACTCGCATTTTTTATGTCTTTTGGAGGTGTGTAAATCCATCCCGTAGTAAGACCTACCCAGATGGCTGGTGATTCTGCAGGCATGATCCCGACCAAACGCAGGCGAAGTGGGGTGTGGTGCACTCGTGTAGGAGTAATCCTTGTAGGGGATGGGTGAAATTACTATAGAATCTATCCAGATACATATGGATTTTCTCAGTGATTTGTATTGGTGT
>Ga0126337_10001641_pt1 | contig 13710 bp, 4 predicted proteins | sample DipCmetagenome_FD_92527 | JGI IMG/M metagenome (GOLD analysis project Ga0126337, IMG submission 92527) | Coral microbial communities from La Bocana,Puerto Morelos, Mexico - Diploria C A metagenome | ecosystem: Host-associated > Invertebrates > Cnidaria > Coral | place: La Bocana,Puerto Morelos... | reverse complement strand
TTTTTTTCTATTTATAAAGAAGCGCAATACCTTTTTTTCTTGGAATACTCATTTGACTCATTCGTCTTAAACACAGTCATAAGTGGGATGATTAAGATTCAAGTTTGCTTTTTCCTTTTAACGGCAAAACTCCCATATTTTTTGCGGTATGTCTGCCATTTGCCGCTGTGCCTTTTAAGTGTGCAGGTTTCATGTTTGGCATGAGCAAGTAAAATATTCTCAATTTTGTTAAAGCGATTTCTACAGTTAACGATTTAGGGAGCTATTTTACATTGAATATGTTGATTCACGTAAACGAACACATATCCGTCTACTAAATTAGCACGGCTTGTGCAGAGGTATATGCATAAGTAGATCTACAACCGTAACTAGTCTTGTGAAGATCACTCAAGATCTTCACTGACGGATCTCGAGAAGTTTCATTATTTTATGAATCTCCATATCTCGGACACAACATATAACTTGCTAAGGCTTATGTTATGCAATTGAAATAAATGCCGTTTAAAAACTTATCAGAAGTAACTGTTTGGAATTGCCTTGCTGTATATAATGCATGCAGTTGTTTTGTAATACTGATTCGATATACATACCGGAAGAATATCTTGGCTGGGATGATTTCCCGGTTTTACCTTCCAAAAAAATCGTGAAAGCCCAAAGAAGAATATTTACAAAGTTCATCTTTAGTACAACGGTCAAATGTGTTCAAATGTTTCATCATAATGAGTCATTTTTAGGCCCCAAACGAGAATTATAACCAGGTTTTGTTGTATTCCATAACTATCATATATCCACTTACAAAACTCGTGTGCTGAAATAATTTATCGTAGTTGAAGAATTAAGTGGGTAATAGAGGACTTCTTGACCCTTTACTTAAGTGTCAATAGAAAACCAACAAACTCTTGTTTTGGTTAGCTGGTGGTCTACATTTTAACGATGTTATTAATGATTAACTACCTGCAACTTCACGAGATTTCGGTTACAGAAACTGTCAGGCCATTCAAGGGCAACAGCGGATTCATTAATACATGACTTTTCTCGTTTTTACTTTGACTGTTGACTTTTGAAACATTGCCAAAGCAACACGAAATATACATCGGGATTAAACAAAGTAGTCTTTAGATCGTAATATGAAGCCCTAACACTCGGTTTTCACTACCAGTGCGCATGCGTAGGTAAGTCCAGAGGAGGTAATTATTAACAAATAAATTAAAAGAAATTCCACTCGACATTCACCTTAGTTTAAAAACTTACAACTTACATCATCTCTATCTCTCATCAACCTACAAAAAAAGTGAATGCTCTTTTTGATGAGCGTAATCTGTTTCCCTAGTTGAAAAAAGTTCAGGTCTGAAGATCAGAAATATATATTTTTAATACCGATTCAAGTTGCATGCCTTCAAACTTTCAAAACACATAGCAAACCATCCCTGTTTTTAGAACCATTTTAAACAGCTGTTTGCATATTAAATAACGTTTGTATGCTGGCATGGATGACTATCACATGCCACAATTCATGGTGAACTCCAGCTGGCTCCAACAAGGTCTACCTCTCCATCTGGAAGGTTCCTTGAAAAACAAAATTAACATGCGCACAATAAGTACTTTCCATTCTTTTAACGACCCTTTGGGGTTATTATTATAATGCAACAATTTAAGGTCGTATTTTGAGGGTTTTTAGCGAGACGTAATTTGTCTTCCATTACTACGCCTATGATTGGCGTAAACCCGCACCATTTCTCGTCCAATCCTAAGACAACCAAGTCTTTCCTACAGGCTTCCCCGCGCTTTGCGTCAGCTTCATGTCTGAATTTCAGTTTTGATTGGTTCATTGTCTGTGTTACTTGTAATTGACTAGAGTAATTAGTTAAACTCGATTTTGGTTTTACGGATCCCAATTGAAAACTGCGCTAACTGATATTATTTAAACATGGCCAGTGGATAGTGTAATTCAAGAGTTTTCATTTTATTGACTTAATTGACTTTGAGAGCATCTTAATAAAACAACTATTCCACTCGATCTCGTTGCATGCATTGTAGATCGACCTTGTTAACTTTACTCAACCTGTCACACTTAGCTATGTAAAATAACTAAGCGCTCGAGATATATTTGTCATATGTTGCAACTCACTTACTTTTTACAGTATCCACACGAAAATGCACACGTCTTGTGAATGTTCTTGAGGGTTTGAAACAGTCCAGGCCAGTCACAGAGTCCATTTAATGCATAGGAGCTACACAGTGGATGCTGGTCTATACAGAGTCCTGTGGATAGGTTAACAACGAATAACATAAATGGCTGTCTCACTTAAGGTCACTTACCTTACATAAAAACAACAACGACAATAACAAATGAAACGACAAACCAAAAACAACACAAATAAGGGTCAAGAATGTAAATTTAACTTTAGGTATTAGGGTTGGATTCATCTTACTTTTATTCATGATTTCAAGTAAACTTATGCTGATTAAATTTTTTTTGTGTCAATGAATACCTTATTTATTCATTTATTTACTCTTTGGCAACTGACGATGATGAAGGTATGCAAAACAATATATAAGACTCAAGAGTCTTTCGAAACACAGCGAAGGTCTGGAGTTCAGAGGTTTATGACTATCAGTAACAGTGACATGGGATTTAGTTAATCATTGTTCACTAGAACTTGAGAAGGACTAACCAAGTTTAAGCGGCACTTTGTGAACTTCCATGCTCTTGAGCTTGTGTAGAGGACGAGGTATTGAATTTCTTTTATGCTTAGTTCTTGTTAAAAGTAGGTCCCACAGGAGGTGTGCCCGAGTCACTCTGTCGGCATCGTACGCCTTAACGTGTGTTTGCTTCTTGGGAGCTAAATAATAATAATAATAATAATAATAATAATAATAATAATAATAATAGTAATAGTAATAGTAATAGTAATAATAATAATAATAATAATAATAATAATAATAATCTCCCTGCTTAAATGTCTATCCCCACAGAATGGAACACCTCCATGAAAATAATGGAAAAACTCACAAAGTACATAGATCTTGAGATTGAAATCGAGAAAACGTGGGTAATGAAAACAACAACTGTCCCAGTGATCACTGGATCTTTCGGGCTTGTCAAGAAGAGAACAGAAAACTACATCGGCAAGATCCCTGGCAATATTAGAATAACAGAGCTACAGAAGACCGTCCCCCTTGGAACTGCTCACATACTTAGGAGGACTCTATCCATCAAGTAATCCATTAGACTTATGACTGCCCTAGGCTCATGGATTGAACTCGGCACCATAAATTAAAAGCGGCAAGACTTAAAGGAATAATAATAATAGTAATAATAATAATAATAATAAATAGTAGGTACAGTTCATCTGCAAATTCCAAAGATATTGCTACTTGATTAATTCTCAAAAAATTATTGGGACTAACCCCAATCCATACAGTTAGTGAATCTGTGTCGCATGTGAGTGAGGCAAGTTTCGAAGGCTTTGATATCCACTTGCTGGCGATCAGCTCATTTGTCTTCTCAGAAGAACAATAAGTTCTTCATGGTATAATACAGAGGAGTTAAAACGGTAATTTAAAATAAGCTCGGAAATCTGGGAAGAATCGCTTGGATTGCCTCCGTCAGGCTGGGCAACTATGGGGTTATCAAATAATTATTGCTACAAATAATATATAGAATCTCAATAAACATTGGCCTTACACAAGTTTAAATCGTCGTATTTTAACATTTAACGCCAGCTGAAGTAAAATACGCCTGTAAAGAGTACATAGCTGGGTTTTAGGCTTGTCGTTTTTGACATTCAATCCTGATATTTAGCCTTATATTCCTAACTATTTTCTGCAGCCGCACGTAGAATAACAAGATATTTGTTTCGTTTGTTTAGGGTTTGTTAATTAGATGATCTTTTGTGTTAATCTCATTCGTAAAACAGCAAATATATTACCTCTATGGTGATCCCTTGCTTGGACTGCTTTGATAACAAGGACGGTGACAAGAGATAACTTAAGGCAAGTGACAAACCAGGACATCATTATAGTGCTGCGCTATCAAATATTGTCTCCAGTCGTGACAAAACAGGATTATTAAGCTCGTTATCCTCTGTCTGAGCGTTTGACAGCCGTATATCTTATCTGTTTGAGTAAATAATAGAGTAGAGGCTACTGAAGTGTGGTCACCCAAAAATCATGGCAATATCTAATGTCACTAACTCGGTGGAACAAGTTTAAAAATTACGAACTGTAGCCGTTACTGTACTTAATCTCACAGAACACCAGCAAAAAGCAACAAACTCAATTCAAATTTCAAAGCACTAAATCTCTTCCCCTAATAAAACTGAGTCTTTAAGACGGTCACATGGCTATTAGCTACTACATAACAGGTTTTCACAGGTTTTCACGGGTTAAAGCCGTAATAGGCAAATAACGAAATAATAAAAACACCCGCTGATGAACCAGTTCACCCATACGTTGTTCATCAAGTCGTTTAGCATCTAATACGACCTTTAAAAATACTGCAAAATAATGACTTGTTTAACAAATAGATAGTTACTGGAAGGGAAATAAGCAAAGATTGATCTCGACAGTCTTAATTAAGTGCCAATAATGCAGCACGCATCTGCTCCTTCATTATTATCGGTCGTATTCTTGTACAATTGTTGATGAATTTTAGCAAGAATTGAAGAAACGCGTGCCATTTTATAGAAATAAAAAGCACTGAGTGTATAAAAAATATAATTATGGAAATAGCAAAAACGGTTTCCGATATAATTACCCTGCGGGGTCTGCGAGCTATCACTACAACATCCCTGTTTTTGTGTTTGTTTGTTTGTTTTCGGCTCAGCTGCTTCTTTATTGTTTTTTGGCGTGTTCTTTTGCAATGTTCGACGGATTCAACGATCATGAATCAATGCGCATATGATAAGAATTAACAAAAATCATTACCTATAGAAGTCCACTGCGTTATGCACGAGTTTTCTAAAACAAATAAAGAAACTGAAGGTTCCTATGGCGTTTTATTCTACTGTCCACAAAGCACTATAGTTATTTCACACATATTGGAAATCTACGTTTAGAAAATGGTGTAAATCACAATGAAGGGCGATTTTCAGTTTTTAAGTTCCTCACCAATCGCCAATCAAACACAGTGCAGTATCACAACGAGTTATGATGCAACGGGTCATTTTCCAGTCAATACGATTATTTCAGTATAAACTAGTCATTTTATTCATCACTAAATAGATGTGGGTTTTATCTGTGATTGCCGTTTCTGTTTGTTTGGTTTTGGTTGTTTGCTTGTTTCTGCTCAGCAGCTGAAATACTCCTTCGAATTATAACCTGCCGAACACAATTTCCCCCTATGTATAAGAAAAAACAACAATTCTACAAAATCATCATAAAAATATAAATTTTATTTTTATTTCTAAGACTATTTTTTGCACTCACTTCGAGTTTCTTTATTTCTATAGAAATAAAAATCGTCATTTTTTTTGTTTCAATGCACATGTTGTCCATATTTTATGTATCTTGCCTATTCTATGAGACGATTATCTTCTGGGGAAATCCAGGATATTTATCTATTCTCACTGTTACTATTCTTTGATGTAGTTTCTTCAAAACTAGTAGAAGTCCCCCCTGATCCACTTAATTCGTCTTGTTCAACTTCACTTAGCAACTGCCAGTCGAGTGAATGGCGTGCAAGATCGTTGACACCGTGACTTTTTTTCTCTCCAGTTTCTTCTCCCAGTTGGTTATTCCCAGCTTTGTCCTGCTCTGGCCTAAGGGTGGACTGTCCCTCAAGGTCTTGGTTTCGGATGATCTGTGCCAAGGCTCTGTTAAGTTTTGCACGCACTGCCGGCCTAACATGAATTGGAGAATTCGTGTGCCTACGAAGCAGCGCTGCGTTTTCGTCATAACTAAAATACAAAAAAAGGAAAAGAAAATCAGATGCTAATAAAATAGTTCTACCAAGAAAATTGTCGAGTAGGTACGTGATAAGAGTGGGAGATCTTTGCACGGTGATTTTGTAACTTTGGTAAGTTCCAAATTGTGGCCATGGGAGTGTCATGTGAAACAAGTGTCTATAAATGAGTAATCCTCTGAATGCCTTAGTGGCGTACTATCACACACGGTCGTCCTACGGAACTTACTATCTATTCAATTACTTATTAATAAGTTATTTTCTGAATCTCTTGGAAAATTTAAATACTTGATTTTAATTAAGATGACTGATGGAGAATGGCACGTGCTATGATGTGATGTCACGTCACATGACATAAGAGACAACGATAAAATATCATCCTGTAGAACAGGTGGAGGAAAACAAAAACTAAACAAAATACGTGTATACATCGACTTGCACTCTCTGTTAAGCAATTAGATTATGGGCTCGAGATTTCTATCGCTCGATACTTAACGAGGGCGCAGCCCGAGTCAACTATTACGCAGAGAAATCGAGAGCGAATAATATAATTGTTTAATATTAGCATACTAGTCGTTCAAAACTTTATCTAAATCTTCTTCACAGACACTTCGAAAACACCAAAAAGGGGCAGTCATTTTGCTGGCAAGTGCACACTGCTACGCTACACATTATCTATCACAGACTATAAAATAGCCCAAGTCATTCTCGCATTTTGATTGGTTCTCCCCTATGATCTGTTAGAGGACAGACGCATGATTGACGTCATCATTACAAATTTTTTCCCTCCTGCATTTTAAAATGGCGGAACGTTTTTAAAAATATAATATTTTACGTGACTGGGTAAAGATAAGGTACAAAAAAGTCCTGTCAAGGCATTGAGCAGGTACGAGAAGCAGGAAGAAGTAAGAAAAAGTCGTTTCTCTTTTAGAGAATGACTTAGAAAAAAATACCCGGGCAGTCAGTGGTCGAGTGAAACTAAACCAAACACAAAATTGATCACGCTTTGTCTCGAATTTAGCAAATCCAATAAACAAAATGTTTGCTACCTACATTAATTTCTTCAAGAAAGTCAGTTTTTCTCAGTCTCAAAATAATTTTTGACTCAAATTGATGTCAGGAATGAAACAAAATCATCACTTCTTAAAATCAGTTAAAATATATATGTAACCTTGCTTTCTGACGCGAATGTTCCAGTTCGTTTCAGGGCAACGCAGCGAGCAAAGTATAGCTCACAACATGTCAAACTGATTTAAGAATCACCGACCACAGAGGACACAAATTTCCACCGTCACTAAGGCTCCTTTCATTCAGAACTCGAATCGAATGGCCTTCAGTATTGCCCGCAACCTCAACCGCAAGTTTTACAGGAGTATTTCAACTCCAGCATCATCCAAGCTTTTCGACCTCAGCTTTTCGGCTCACAGGGCTGCTCTGATGAAACTGCCTTGATTTTCCAGCATTTTCTTTAAGATTTGTGGATTTCGCAGTTCATTTCTGCTTTCGCTGTAAGCTTTTTCATTTCACGGGAAGCCGTTTAAGTCAAGTTTGACAGTGGCGTGATTTTCCTGGACAAATCACAACTCTTTGCTACGCATAGCAACCAATGAGATCGCTTCATTTTGTATAGACGACAGATTACGACAAATGGCTTTTTTCGTGTTCGCGGGCAAGTGGGCAAAGGCCGGCTTTCGAGTAAAGATTAAAGATTTTGAAATAAAAAAAAAAGCTGTAGTTGTTTGCTTCTTTATTATATAAAAAATATTTTAGATCACAGAAGACGTCAAAAAGTGGTAAGAACATCAATGACACACTCGGCTATCGCCTCGTGTGCCACTTTCTTGTTCTTATCAAATTTTGACGTCATCTGTGATATATTACTGAACAGACGCACGGCAACATGGAATCTATTTGTTAAATAGATAGTAATTAGCGTAGCCAATCAGCGAACGACATTCGTGATAGAGCGCTAGTAGATTTATACTCTTAGGAGATAGCATTTGCCTAAAAAAATGAACAGAGGCAGCGAATAGTACGTGTATACTTACTCGTTGCAAATGCCGCAAGAGAAGGCACATATTTTTCTTATTTGCTGAATGCTGTGGAAAGGCGTCGGGTGGTTACACATTCCACTCCTTGCAAATTCCTTGCATTCCGGCAAGACGTCTCGACACTGATCTGTTAACGGATATTGACGATAACCGCTGTTTAGTCGTTCAATTTTAGAAGAGTTTTCTAATTTCACTCGCAAAAAATCCCAAAAATCACACATACAACAACATATATGGAGAGTGTTTGGTTTTGGGTGCTAGAGAGAATTTTCAGCGATTTCTTAGCTATTACGATCAGTTGCGAAAAAAGCTTCAGGACTCTCTCAGCTATCAGACAATTATGCAGATGTCTTAGCTATATGTGAATTTTTTTACTGTATTTTAAGTATTATTGGCATAGGGAGCTATCATTGTGACCACATACCTGATTTATAATTCTCAGAAAACAAAAAAAAAAATTGATTTTAATTTAACACAAAACGTAACAATACCCCAGTGTAATGATTAGCTATCAAAATCCATTATGCTTTATTTTTATTGTTTAGTTTTTAATTTTTTTTTCCATAAACTATAACTTGTTACCAATGAATATAGAGGGTCCTCTTAAAGGATGATCTACCACTACTGGTTTGCCAGCTGGTATTGGTGGAGCAGGATGAAGCGGAACAGGCAAAAATGGTTTCTGAGGCAAACAGGGCGGATGGCACGGTCCCATGACAGGAGGGGCCGCGATGCACGGTCCACTGATTGGTCCAGTTACTGGCGGTGCTGGTATGCGGCATGGCGGATGACAAGGACGGGGTATACATATTGGACGGCACGGGGGAGGTCTGGGGCAAGGATTACAAGGAAGACACACCATAGGACAGGGGGGAGGTGGTGGCTTTTTGGGGGGAGGAGGCGGTGGAGGCGGGGATGGGCTGGAACAACAGCAGCAGCAGCAACAAGCTGAATGTAACAAAAGTTACATCATAAATGATGAATTCAAAGTTAGACCAATACAAGCATAGTTTAGTTTTAAGAAAGTTAGAAATTGTTTTAAGTGTGCAATAAATGCTTATCTATGAGCATTCTACCTTAAATTTTCATCATGTGTCACCAAGAGGCTGTGGTTATTGCCTCTTGGTGTAGCACTGAGGTTCTAAATAATACTAAGTGTCTAGCAAACTGATAGAAAACATACTTACGTGGATTTGGACAAACTGAAGGGAAGTTTATGCAGTTAAAAACAAAAAGAATATTGAACGAGATCAGTGAATTGATGAGCTTTTAAAGGCAAGGCAATAAATTCAACTTAAAGATAAGAGATCTTTAAAATCTTTCAGACCTAAAACAAATTAAAGTGCAATGACCTATAAATTCGTGATGCCATAGCAAATTCTACTCAACTGACCAAATTTTACTTATGTTTCTTTCTTGCATATTAATGGTTCCTAAATGCATTCTCTACGCAGGACTTGCCAACAGGCAAAAAGCAGTTGTAACACGAAACTCAGTGATCTGGTACTTACTTGGACGGGGACAGCAAATGCACGATCCTGAAAAAGTTCAATGAATAATATGAATAATAATAAGAAGAAATTCTCGAACGTGATTGGTTCACCAGCTCGATTGGAGCACTAATTCGACAGTGTACGCGTCATACTTGCAATTGGGCAGTGTAATAGAGGACAATTAACACGTCATGCCTTGTTCTTGGGCCATCGTAGTTTAGCGAGGAATAAAACACAAATAGCGGTGATAAACATATTAAACTTACACATTTTAATAACTTGACGCTACGCAACATACATTTTCAAAAGTGGAATAAAGACCGTTACAATTTTTGAAAACTATATATGAAATGCAAATAAGGGGTCTGGAAACAAGATTAAGAAGCATCTGTTTCTTAACAGTAAAACAATAAAAGCCTAAGCTAATTGGTAAAGTATCAGCTTCTCACTGCTGACGTTTACATTAAGAGCCGGCTTAAGTTCTTGGATAAGCAAAGTTTCTTTAATTTTACAATGACAATCTGTTTTACCAGAAGCTAGAATAACGGTCGAGGTCTTTATTCCACTTTGGAAAATAACGAATAAAGGTAACGGTAACGGTCTTTAATCCACTTTTGAAAAGGTATGTTGCGTAGCATACGAAACGTCAAGTTATTAAAATGCGTAAGTTTAATATGTTTATCACTGCTATTTGTGTTTTATTCCACGTCATGCATGTTTATGGAAACGTATTACCGATGTCTAGTTTTTTTCTCAAATTTTCTGATTGTTTTGATTATTTGGAAACATGACTTCGTGATGTCCAATTCTGTCTGTAGTCATGATTAAAAAATCGTACTCTCTCTTTGCGGTTGTCCGATTTTGTTTATCACTCGTATGATTACAGACCCAATTGGACTCCACTCGGTAATATATTACCGATTATTATTAGCGTAATATATTAATTAATAGAGGGATAACTAATGTTATGACCCAAATGTTTGTTACTTTTTTTATTATATTTCGTCCAGATTTAATTATACATAACGTGTTGTTCATGAGCTAATAAAGCTACGAGATTAGTCGAGAAATATGTTAATTATTTTCATTTGGATTATTTTGTAGGAATACCTGGTATCATGGACGGGTTACACATGGCTGCAACAAACAAAAATAAAATCAACACTTTTTACTATAACAGCTATTTTGCTCTTTAAACCGGGGTGATCATACGTTGAGAACTGCTTCTGTATGTACATATTACGATCATTGGCAAGTATAAAGATTTCTAATAGACAATTGATTGGAAATATATGGAGTCGATAGGTCCTCATTAACAACAGAAACAACAACGATGGCAAAAGCAAATGCCGTAACCAGGGTTTATTTGCTACTGAAAACAGCAGTCAGAACAAAAATACAGAAACGGAGGGATGTTTTGGAAATCCAATTGGTTTTAAACAAGTGTAGAATATTAATACCCGTTTCTCACACATACTCAAGCTGAACACGGCACTAACAGGCCAATATGTAATCGCTTATGAAAATCGAGGACTTAAAAGTCAAATTACTCTTCATATCGTGATACCATGTACAACTGAATAGCAATATTAGCACTTACATCCGGGACAGCAAGTCGAACAACAGCCTGGACGCTGTCCGTAATAGCAAGCTCTCCTCCCAATTTTGAGTTTATTTGAAACGTCGTCGTCATTTAGCTTTTTGTAACTGAGGCTTAACATGTAATTTGCTGAACTTTGATTTTGTGTCTGAGCTGATGTGTCCGGATATATTCTGATGATTGTCTCTTGGTTTTTATTTCTTATTTGTGGGAGAATAAGCTTTGCCACCTTCGCTGGCATGTTAATGCGGTATGTGGTTCGTCTTGAAGCCAAAGAACTGTTCTGATGATCGTTGACATGGAAACGCCGTGATGATCTATGATCTTTGTCTTGGATAGAGTCTTTTCCTAAAGGGAAAGAGAGTGTATTCAGGTAACATAATTAATTGCAAAAACTGCTGGTGTCTGGGTTATTTAAGCGATCTGTGGTGCTTATCAGCATAAAACATATGTATTCTAATTTACGGTATTTGAACTCAACACGAAGATGTACTCACAATTATCGTAAAATAACATGTGTTTAACCATTACAAGCAATAAAGTTTACAACGTTTAACGAATAGTTTGTCATGCTTAAAATAATAACAAAAGAGACATCCATGTTTTACGTTCGATTAGAAATTAAAGCGGAGACGCAGGTAGAAGTCTTAGAACATTGAGATTCATGTTCCAATAAGAACTATAATTAAAGGCAAACTAGGAATCAATTTTCTTTATCTTCTGACAATATTTACATGTAGCTTTAAATTTAAGGAACGGATTTTCTCATAAAGCGTAAGATAAGCAATAATATTATCAAATTAAGAAAAGAAAACACCTCGGTCAATTTATTTAGCACACCCATTTGTTATTAATAATTGAAATGTTTCCATCAAAGCTAATTAGTAGAGTGAATCGAGAAATACATACCTACTAAAGGAAATACCACTAACCTGATTTAAGCCTCAGTGTCGAGGCAGCTTGAACCCAAATTATGAGCAGAAATATTATAATACTCCTCAGTAATGGAAGACACATGGTTGAACCCACTTCTGACAGAGATTCCTTTGACGAAATGCCGCATTAAATACGTTTTCGTGAATGTACGCCACTTTATCCATTCCTTCGTGGCATGTTTCTACATTCAAAAACTATTACATGTTACTTTCCTCTGCGATATTCTTCTACTTTGCCGCGGACGATACTATATAGATACAAAGCTAGAATGACCGGTGGTGGTTTTGCCAAGATAAAAGGCCACCTTGAAAGAACCAATGAATTAAAAATTAGGTTGCAAAGGTCTTCAACGTCTCAAACCCAGGCGCAGGTTATTTAAGCTTCAACTGTCGTCAAAGACTTCAAACTTATCGCTTGTTCGGGTAACAATGCTAAAGCCACTCAACAATGAAAAATATTACCTAATGTCACTCCTTGAAACCTATTCTATTCCATATTGTTCCAATTTAACCTTTAACGAGAGATACCAGGAGGCAAAAATGCCACTCAAACTTGGATAGAAAGACGAGCTTCTAGTTTTATAAACAGCATCACGAGGACATACAGTGGAGGAAGAAGTTGCCATGGCTTTCCGATGGCGAGGTGGAGAGCAAAACCAAAATACGAAGGAAATGGTTGGTTAGGTTAAGTCAAGCTATTTTTCTTATCACTGACAAAGTAAGTCGTTTATTGACACTCTCAGTCGTGTATTTTAAACTTTGTCGGCTAAGCGTTTATTTGACTTTTTAAAAGTTTATTTGAAGTCACCGTTTACTGAGAATGGTTTCATTTATTTCACCTATCATCACGGTATGAAGACAATAAATGAAGTACACAATTACTCAATTCTTAAAATTACAAGAAGTAAACCGAATGAGTTATATGGATTCAAGCCAGACGCTTAAGACCGGTCGGGTCGGGCGAGTTTGCAGTGAAGGCCACAAGCCTTTATTTGCTTATAATGGAATGAGAAAGCACGAAAACGAATACTAAACATAACGAATTACATAGTCGAATTGTTTACCCATCTTATTTAGCTTTATTTCCTGATACGGACTAAAATGTTTTGGAGCTGTGGAAAGATTTTTCAATCATTCTTAGGTATCTAGAAATATAACAAATTTCATATTGAATTTACCTTTTTAAATTTCATTCATTCGTTTTGGCATCAATTCACTCGACGTTTTCTTTTTTTTTTAGAGGTATAGTAAATGCAAGTGAGAAGATGTGTTGTCGAGAGTGAGATCTGGGTGTTAAACATTGCTTTTTTTGTTATCTGATTGGAAAATGTTTCTCAACTTAGAGCTTAATGAGAGTAAAATAAATTAAAGTTAAGAAAAACATACCCAATCTGAGAAATATCGTTCGCTTGAGTTTAATAGCCATAAGAAGAAGAATTGCATAGATAATTAAAGTTGCATTTAGAGTTCTGCCTTCGTTTGAATTCGAAAACATTGGTGACACCTTGAAACGCAGCTCAATCCCTTATCTTTGTTTAGCCTAAGTCGGCTAATTATTTGGCCGTTTTTATGGCAACAAATTCAGTTCAGTTTAAGTTCGAATATAATAATAATAATAATAATAGACTTGTATAGCGCTAGAACTATACAAAAATACTCAAAAGCGCTTTACATTAAGTTAAAATAAATGAATAAATGGAAATCACTAAACTTTAAGACTATTACA
>Ga0126337_10001640_pt1 | contig 13711 bp, 6 predicted proteins | sample DipCmetagenome_FD_92527 | JGI IMG/M metagenome (GOLD analysis project Ga0126337, IMG submission 92527) | Coral microbial communities from La Bocana,Puerto Morelos, Mexico - Diploria C A metagenome | ecosystem: Host-associated > Invertebrates > Cnidaria > Coral | place: La Bocana,Puerto Morelos... | reverse complement strand
TTAATATGCATTCCCAAGTGACAATTGACTAAATGAGCCATTTCAGATTAAAATAATTAAAATGAGGCAAAAATTGATTTATTTTAGGTGCTTTTATTGTTCTTTTACGCTCCAATTGCCTGTCGGACAGCAAAAAATGGTTTTCCCCCTCTGAGGCCTAATAAAACAATGTTAAATCAGCTTTAAAAAAGTCACATAATTTGCCGCATAATGGACCTTTTTTGCTGCATAATTTCCCTTGAAAATGCCACAAAATTTCCCTTTTTTTGCCGCAACCTATCAGAAGCCCTGCTAAGAGTAACAATTCTAAAACAATTTTATAGTATGTCACATTTTTTCAGCTCAATTCCCTAAAAGGTAACTGCACGAGCTCACACTGAAGACATTTTGGACCAAACACCCTAACAATTCAGTTTTGGAGTGAGGTACCAAAACTGGATTTTTCAACCCTAAAATGTATGATAAGCACTCCTGTCCTATTTATGTGGGAATTCCCACTCCCTGGGGCCTTATCCTGTACAACAGGGCAACATAGCATAATATGTCAAGCTGTAATGCTACCCTGGCTACCCCTAACCCCCACCCCCACCCCCCACAATTCCCTAAACTAGATACTGTGTGGTAACAGTTTAATTTGCAGTACCATCCTGCTGGCCTGACTGGCTTTGTGTGGCTGTGCTTTCAAAAAATAAATGTACCAAGAAATGAACAAAGATACATCCACACCTGAAATTATGTCCCTATAGATCTAAAAAAACACATCCACAGTTATGGATAGACTTTTAAACAATTAACCTACCGTATACAGACATTTTTCACCAGGTTGGCCTTCTGGACAATTTTTATCTGATGTCCATTTGTGAATTTGATCCACAATTGCGGTTTTCACTTTGTCACAACTCACTGCCCAAATCCTATAAAACAAGATCATATGTTCAAGAGTTTTCCTTTCCATATAGGAAGAAAAACTATATTCTTTCTTCCTTCATTCCATGCATTTCTCAAAGACACCAAATCAAAATTTCATCTTATATAGCTCTGTTACCTTCATCATTACAGAGTGCTGTGTTGCAACTATTGATGTTTTTTTGCATTTCCTTTCTAGCCTTAAGAAGTTTCTTTCTATTTCTATTAAAATTACATATTTTTTGTGGTTAATCCAAGGATATGTTGACACATGTTTAGAACAAAGAAAGCCATTATCCTTTGTATTTAGAAATTTTTCTAACGTTTTCAGGAGAACTCCCAGTTCAAGTTAGCCTTTCAACGTCACTGTTAACATCAACTTTCTAAGCGTTCCTATGCCACAACTCGAGAAATTCCTCAAGCAGACACAAAAGTAAGTTTTTGCATCTTTTTGTACTTTCTAGTTTATTCTACTTTTGGAACAATTGTTTCTAAGTTTCATAGTTCTTTCTAGTTAGTCTAATTACATTTATCATTATATCTACTTTTTAGCTTTTTGAAACGGTTTTGGTTACATCGCTTGGTTTACCACTTTGTTGTACTGCTTTGCTACACATTGTACTGTTTTACAAGGTTCTATGTTACATCTCAACACCTCGCTTCAATGAACTTTGTCCAAACCTGCTAGAGTTGTTAGCTTTGTCATAGCAATTGTTTCCAAAGCACACTAAGAATTATTTGGCACATCCAAATGACACTCCATGTTGTTGACTTCCTGTGAGAAGTCTTTCCTCTCCCAAACTGTCTTGCTTTATGGAAAGGACAACTCAATTCAAATAAATCTCAGGGTTGAGAGGACAGACAGTCTGCTGCAATTTCATGTGAGGCAAGAGCAGTGCATTCCATAATCTTTCTTCCAAAAGCACATAGTACTTAATACACAGTATGCTACTGTCCTAATGGTTTTCTTGCATGTTCCATGTTGTACCCAGAAATGCAAATTTGGGGATTTGATACCTCTGCGGTGTCACAGAAGGAATACAAAATTCTGGATAGATAATGGGAGAGGAGGGGTTCCTGAGTGGTGACGAGGCAGACATCTCAAATGAATGCACCTTTTCAAAGCAAGATATTTGCTAATGTTTTGGGTGCAACTCTTTCTAGTGATCGGTAACGGAGCAAATATAAGATGATAAACATTCTGACACAACACTAACCAAAAGCTTAACTGACTGCAGAATACCCTGCCACTTGAGTTAATTTATTCCTGCACATGTCTCGTTCTTTAAAAATATGTGCGCAAGTAGAATCAGGAACGATAGTGGCAGGGTATTCTGCAGTTGCTCCCTAACCAAATTTAATGAAATGCATCAACTGAATTGCAAGCAACAATTTCGCATGAACTATAGCTGCAACATAGTTGCGTAATCTAGTTGTAGAGATTGTACGACTTCTACTTTCAATTCGTTCTATTCATTATAAATCTTACCAGTTTATTTTGCAAGAAGCATGAAGTGGTCCTTGAATGGTTGTTGCAAAGCAAAGCGCAACCAATAACACGAAAATACCTTTCATTTTCGCTTGCGAAGCAGAGCCAGCAACTCTAAGGTCACAAGACTCAACAACAACCTGAAACTCACATGACATCATGCATTATTGGGTATGATGGGAAGGAAATGCTTGAGTGGAGACTGGGCCAGACACATGTGTCATGTTTAAGATGGCGGACGGTATTGGAACGGAGGAAACGTTAGAACAAATCGAGTCTGTACAAGAGCAAAGCGGCGACAAAGAAGTCCCAGATCGCGAAATTAATGGCGATATAGAAAAAGATCCTGGGAAAGGAAGCCTTAAACAAGCCTCTGGGGGCTCTAAGAAGAAAAAGAAGAAGAAAAAAAAGGGCGATGTGGAAAGTGAAACTTCACCGGAATCTTTAGTACCGAGTTCGGGTGTAAATTTGCAAAGCTTACGGCAGCTGCAGAATTTACAGAAGAGTTTTGAACTTTTGCGAGCCGGGGAAGTGAAAGCCCCCAAGACAACGGAGGAGGCTTTGAAGAAGAAATATCAGTTCTGGGATACTCAACCTGTTCCCAAACTAGGTGGGTTTTGTTTGGTTTTGTTTCGACTTGTTTGCAGCTGGATTCCAAGTAATTGCATTTGATTTGTTGTTTTATTGATTAACCTCCGCGCACATGTTTCATGTATTAGAAAGATGAGAAGCCAAGTCAATACACGATACCATATTTGTTTTGCCGACAATGACGTTTATTTTTTCCCTTCGATTCACGGACTTTAATTAATTCGCTTTTTATTTTCAGTTTTGTAGCTAAAAACGTTTTTTACCGGTAAAGTTTTCTCGATCACAAAATTAAGCTTACTAATCAAATTGTAAGTACCAAATAGATCAGTTTTTTTAAAGCTTCGCTTGTGTTGCATTCTAAAAGGACATTATGATGTACGTTGTTGATAATTGTAGAAGAATAGAACATTTTCCTTGTTGTGCACGTGGATGTGTACAATACGGTTTAGAGGAAGATAACAGAATGTAGATTTTAGTTTCATTTTATTTTACATTTGATTAATACAGTTGATTGAGTCTCATTCTGCTTTCCGAAAAAAAAAATCGAAGAAATAGAAAACAGGGTGAGGGGGGATAAACTTAAAAATCCAGGTATCCACACCTTTCAGTCCAGTCTAGAAGTAATTTAACCACAGTAAATGTGTGGAGGAAGATGACATGTTGTGCATCCCAAGCCAAATTGAATCCCAAGAGAAATAGTTAAAAAATTATAAAATAAAGGAAGAAGTATTCTCAAGTCAAAATACTCAGAAAGTAAATTTCTAATTTCCCCAACTGGAGTCAAACCCATGACCTTCTAGAAATACCTGTCAGACATTCTAACCATTGAGCTATGGAGGACCCATAGGGAGCAAGGTTGTAAACTAGGGTCATGTGTGACACATTTCTTGCAAGCTACAAGCCTCAATATGTTAAAATGATTAATGGGAATAAATTAGTGAATTAAATAAAGAACCGATCTCAAGTCAAATTGCTCGGAAAATATCTTTCCGAGTCCTCAACGGGAGTTAAACCCTTCATTTATTTTAATTTATCCAAGTCACCATTTTGATTCATTGATTCTGTTTATTTGCCTTTTTACCCAATATGTTTTTTATTTATAAGTATTTCGTGGTTCGCGAGGTGACCTTTAGAAACTACCAGGCTACCACCAAGGCCATCTCGTACGTTACAATATAATTACATAGATAGTGCTACTGCAGTGTTTGGCTTTGCCAGTTTAGTACTTGTTTTCCTAAAACTTCTAGCAGTTTTTTCTTTTCACTTATTACTTTTTACTTAGGTTTTACTTTTTTTACTTTTTACTTGAGTGCAAAATGCGTATTCCCTGTACAATTATTAAATTAGTGTTCCCCTATAATTGCTGATTAATAATGTCATTATGTACTTTTTGTGTTGTGTTAGATGAAGATGTTAATGAGTGTGGCTGTATTGAGGATGATAAACCCATTGAAGAGCTCAGGAGTGAGCCTTACACTCTCCCCCAGGGGTTTGTTTGGGATACCCTGGATATCAGTGATGAGAAAGTGGTTTGTACAGCTCTGTTTTTCTATATCTAGTTGATAATGTGGAAAAGATGCTAGTTATATCATTTTACTCCTGAAATGGCTTTGAGAGAAACCAGGCAAGATTTAGGTAATGGCGCTATCATAATATGCCTATTTTAAGCCCTGCCAAATGATCGCGACATGTCAACCAATATATCGCAACATCATAAGGTGCACCATGTTGCCTGCATTTGCAACATGTTACCCGACATGTTGGGGTTTGTTGGCTCAAGTTTGAAGACGGTCAAATTTGAGCTAACAACAGCCAATATATTGCAACACGTTGCAATAGTGTGGCCAAACGTGCACAGCATGTTGTGTCCAACAATGCTGCAATCTGTTGTGTTGACATGTTGTGATGGTTTGGCCAGGGCTTAAGAGGAACTGAACTAAGAGAGTACTATAATTGTGATCTTTTTAATTATAAGCCATAGCAATATTGGGCTTTATTGATACAAATATCAATGTATTCAAAAATATGTGCCATATACTCATGCTAGGTGTTTTATTTGTCTTTTTTTTCAGTTAAAGGAGCTTTATACTTTATTGAATGAAAACTACGTGGAAGATGATGACAATATGTTTAGATTTGATTATTCCCCAGAATTTCTTTTGTGGTGAGTGTTGCATATGTTGTAGTTAAAAATTAAATTCTGGTAAAATAATTTTATTAAACCTAGTTTGATTCTCAACTTCCTTTGTCTTCTAACCCTCATAAGGGTTAAGAGACAAAGGTATTTAATTTTTACCTGAATTATATTTCTTACTATAACAGATATCACAATTTGTTAATTTGTTAATTGATAAATAATTTTAAAATAAATTACTCAGCGTAAATTGTGAGTGCATTAAAAGAGCAAGGCTGGAGATCTATAGACTATGTGCATGTTACGACTGTTTTGGTTAGGGATAATATTATTAGTGTATTGCACATGGTAATGATTTAATAGATACATTTATCATACAGTAAGGTAGTCTTGAGGTAAAATCCAAACATTATGATTGGTTCATTCCTGGTCAAAATTTTGCCTCTCACTCTAGTTTGGTCCAAAGTCATGGTCATTAGTTATCTATTTTTTTGTTTTGTGCCAGATATTAATTAAAACTACCTAACTAATACTAATTAACCTACTCTGTAGCTTGATCAAGCCGCACTGGAGAATATTGTCTCTTACTCATTTTTGTACTGACCTTATGGCGCTGAGTCCATACTGTCACAACCTCAGACCAATAATCTCCAGAACAGCCTTCCTGCTCAGTTAGTAAGATGTCAAAATTTCATAAATAATACATTGCACCTTGCAGGGCTCTCAAGCCTCCTGGCTGGAAGAGTCAGTGGCACTGTGGTGTACGTGTGGCAAGTAACAAGAAGCTTGTAGGTTTTATAAGTGCTATTCCAGCACACATCAGAGTCTATGATCAGTGAGTATGGGACTTGAAAATGTGTTATTTCTTCTAAAGTGTACTTAACCCCAAACATGTTTTTTGCTAAAATAATAAACCTTATTTTGTGGAGTTACGTTGTATAAACTCCATTTCTGTAGGCATACAGGTTTTAATTCCTGGATATTTAGTCACATACACTAAGATAACATCAGCCAATATCTTCAAGAACAAGAACACTCCCCTTTGAGTCTTGACAACCTTCCAACTCTCTACAACATTAACATTCCTGCTGATGTTTTGAAGGGAAGCGACACTATAATTTCTACACTTGCATGAAAAGATGATCATTTTGAATGCATGATTTGAAGTAATTTGAGAAAGTGAATGCAATTGACTGTTATTTCAAAAGTATGTTAATGTGAGATCGAAAAAGTCGCAAAAAATAGTAAACACATGCTACAGTAATCTTACTAGCATCACACTTTGACTAGTACAATTTATCATTGCCTTTGAGTCTGCCCTTCAGTGTTTGTTCAAGTTCTTTGTCAGCATCCACCTCCTGTTATTTGGCTGTCCATTCTTTGTCAGCCTGAAGGTTGTCGGCATATAAATCAGCTTGGTCATTATCGTTTGAATTAAGTTTGCGATGTTGGTCTGCAGTTCCTACTTCAGCGATACAATAAATTTTCAGAGCTTTTTCTGAGTCAAAACTCATTTCAGAATATGAATAAGTAGATGGCATGGTTAGTCAAAAATAGAAATTTGATGGATTCCCAGCAAAGAACGGGTACTGCAAAGGACTTCTACGTTCCTACAAAGTAAAAGACCTGACTAGGACAGTCAAAGTGTTGTTCCAGATTTGACATCACAGCCAACTCTTGCAAGATTCCCCATGTGTGGTCGTGAACCATTGCTCTGACAAAGGGCTAACACTTGAAACGTCAGCTTTTTAACTCGTTATGGTGGCCAATTTACATTTTCAACTTAGTTGACCCCTATAACCAAATTACCTTGTTACTGCCACCGACGCAGCACCACAATTTCTTTAGAAACTTTCCCCCTTATTTAAAACTCAGTTTATTCAAGGATTTAACCAAATTACTCCACAAAATAAGCTTTATTTTATAATTTTAGCACAAAATATTTTGGGGGTTACATGGACTTTTAATTTAAAACACAGACACTGTTAGTCAAAGAGTGTTGTAGTTTTTTATTACATCTCAAATTAATTTGTCTGACTAATGCAACACATTTGCTCACAAATTTGCACTCTCTCTCAAGGACTGTCCTGATGGTTGAAATTAACTTCCTTTGTGTTCACAAGAGACTTCGATCCAAAAGAGTAGCACCCGTACTGATACGAGAAATCACAAGGAGGGTGAACTTGGAGGGAATTTTTCAGGCTGTTTACACTGCAGGAGTGGTGTTGCCCAAACCTGTGGCTTGCTGTCGGTGAGTATATTTATGACATTCTGAAGTTGTCATTAAATTAATACTTCATCTAATTACAGTTTAGATTACATTGTATTGCACCACACAAATCAAAGCACTGCACATGGCTATAATGCCATGGTCTACTCTGCTCTAATAATCACTGGAATTGCAAGAACACCTTTAACTGGGATGCAGCTAGGTGTACGGTATTTTGTTGTCACAACCAGAGGTGAGCTCTACATGTACATCTAGAATTGCGGGGGTGCTACAGGTAGTGACGTGTACATGTATGTAACTTGTGTCTTTGGGAAAGTGAAAAAAACTTATTAATTTATTCAAATAAGCTTAAGTGTTGGGCACCCAGGATTTCATGGTTAGGAACCTATCCTTTGGGCTCCTCAAAATATAGCATATTATAGCATCTTCAGTTCTGCCTTACACTCTACATATGATTCAATCTTTATTTCATTTTTTTAGGTACTGGCACAGGTCCCTCAACCCCAAGAAACTTGTAGAGGTCAAGTTTTCTCATCTTAGTCGGAATATGACCATGCAGAGGACAGTGAAACTCTTCAGATTGCCTGATGTGAGTCATCCAAGCAAAGCTTTTTCATCATTTCGATGCAGTTCTCTTCTGTCTGGGTGACAGAGCCCAACCTAGCTGTTTTAATCTCTCCTTACTTGTTGGCTTTTTACAATCGTTCAAGAGTCCGACAAATTTCTGTTGGGAAAACCTCGCAACATCATAAAGAGAGACTAGTAGGACAGATCTACAAGGTGTAACTTGGCTGCCTACAACAAGACTATGACATAAATTATGTTGTGTGACATAAGTTATGTTGTGTCATTGTAAGTCAAGCCAAGCTTGTTGAAATTAAGCCTGCTACTAGCAGTGATATGGTATTTTCTGTTTGGGCCAATTTTTTTTTTTAATGGTTTAATAGTTGCCAAGTGGCTAGTAAATGAATGTTTGATTATTTCACAGGCGACAAAGACTCAGCGCATTTTTGTGCTCTCAGCTGAGGATATGACTGCTGCCTTTCAAAAGACAAAAGAGGTAATGATTGAAATAAATAATTTTTATAAATTATATGTTTACTCTAGAGTATTTAGATATTGGTGGCTGCAAATAACTTTTTTTTTTCCTCTTGAAAGAATATAACAGTAGTAGGACATATTAGTATTATTATTATTATTATTATTATTAGTTATCCTTCTAAGATAACATCTTAGTTGGATAAATCAAATTGTGTTTGGACATTGCCAAAAAAAGTAACATTTACTAGCTTGAAGGTAGATTTTTATTCATCCTTACCAAAAAACCGAGTTTCAGTTAAAAAAAAAAATTGTCAGGACATGTCTGGCTGCAGCTGAGATTTCGTTGGACACGGTCGGTCATCATCTGATGACCAACTGTTGTTTGCAGCCTGGTTAAAATGTAGACTGTTTTTCAGTGGAGTGTCCTTAAGCCAAAACCAAAATGAATCACCATTACTAATCAGAAGGGACTTGGACAATCCAGTGAACCAATCAAAACTCAGGAAATACATGTAGCTGTCGCAAGGCATGGATAGCTAGTGTGGGTGTCAGCGTGGTGATTGGTTTTGGTTTTGCTTCTTGTCACATATGGATAGTAATGCAAAACCAATTAATTTGCGACAGTCAAGTGAAAACTGCTCTACAATACATACCCTTTAATAAATGAACATGATTAATTTATTCATCTAAGCTATTGGTGATACACCGCATCACAAATTGTCTTGGTCACCTTTTTTCTGTTGCTCACTGAATAGATTAATGACAATTGTGGTTTACCTCTAAGCAAACATCCGAGCAAACAGGACCTTGAAATAATGTACAAGCACATTGTTTAGTTTTGTCCTCTTTCTTCCGACTTGCTAATGAGGTAGAAATTAATGACAATGGTTTTCTTTGTGTCACACTTATTGTAAAATTAATTAGTTCTTTTCTTTTCTCTTTCATTTTATGCTTGATAGTATTTGAGAAAGTTCAGCTTGGCACCAGAGTTCTCTGAGGTATTGAATCCACCTTGACGTAGTACGTGTTATCAGCATCCAAATTCTCGTTACATACAGTGTTTGTTTCTTGAAGGTCTAGTTGTAAAAAGGTGGTGAGAACTTACAGTTTCCTAAGACATTCATGACTTGTACAGTTTCCTCCACTGTAGCTTGAAAAATGCTGTTTGAGTAGACATAAGATGTTGGCGTCACCTTTTAGCATTTTTCAAATGTAGTTGGCATTAATGTCTTTATTGTTAAATATTGTGCCTTAAGTTTGCACTACATATTTATTCACTATAACCAGCTGACGGTCTCACTCTCCTGTAAATTGTGGGCTCGCTGACAAAATATGCGTTTAGGATATCATGGATATTCATCCAGCAGAGAACAAAGAGTTTTTTCCTTGCATGATCTCATTTTCTTGTCAGTGGAGTTCGTGACTGATTCTCATTTCCTTTTATCACAATTCAGAGTAACTACGTATTTTGCTTCCTTTGCAGGAGGAATTCAAGCATTGGTTCACACCACGTGATGGCATTGTGGACTCTTTTGTTATCAAGGTACGTTTTGTTTTTAAAAGCACCTTGAACCAACTGTGCAAGTAAATAATTGGTCCAAGTGTCACAGAAATGAGGCACCTGAGCACACAGTCTGGTTCCCAAGGTCTCTCTTCATGGGAAGACAGTAGACCCGAAAACGAGATTGCTAGATACTTAGAAATTTGAGCGTGGATTGTCAAGTGATCTTACTGTACTTGACACCACACCAAGTGGGCGTTGAGAAATTTTTACTATGAAAGTTCTTCAGTGTTATTTAGGGGTAATTTTCAGTTAATGTGTCAAGTTGTAAATGCACAGCTATTCCCCTTTTCGCATTCACTTTTTTCTTTCCGGGAGAGGGGGGACGGTGGAAGAGGGCTCATTACTTTCATTTAGCTGACATGTGAATCATATTTTAACCAATCTAACTTAGCAAAACCACAATAAAAATGAAAAATCTCCACAGAATTTTTACTTTTCAGTCATTTTTGCAAACGTATTTATTAGTTCGAGTGCAACCAAAGGTCCATGATTGAGATAAATCTACTAGCGCCCTATCACGAATGGCGTTCTCTGATTGGCTACACTAGTAGGTCGATAAGTAGATTTATACTCAGAACGATTATTCGTCCTTGACTGCAGGCGTGGTCCTTGACTCGGTCTGTACCCTACTATCACACGATAGAAATCTCGAGCTCGCAAGCTAATTGTTAAATGGACGTTTTGTGTCCACAGGACGAGGAAGGCCAAGTTACTGACATGATCAGTTTCTACACATTGCCATCAACTGTGATGCATCATCCAGTACATAAACAGCTCAAAGCAGCTTATTCGTTTTACAATGTCTGCCATAAGACTCCGCTTATTGACCTCATGCAGGATGCTTTGATTTTGGCAAAACAGGTGAGAAAATGATCAACTGGCTGCTGTTTATTGTTACCCTTGGCGTGTGATGGTTAAAGGAGCTGTGTCACGGATATTAGCCAAACATAGACTAAGGAAAATTGTCACCAAATGCATCGAAATGTAAAACTAGCCTCTTAATACAGTGAAGGGACATTTCACTAACACAATAAATACAACGGAAGGTACGGATGGGCACAAATTGGAGAAGATTGAAACGGATTACAATCAACTGTTCAGCTGAATAGTACAAGAAGTTAATCGTGCTTGTTTGTTACGTTTACTCATAGTATTTGTAAATCCTGTAGGACGTACTTGATTTGCTTGTAATGAAGCTATGGTTTTGTCCCATAGAAGTAATTTAACATGTGAAAGAGATAGTTGCACGGTTTGGCGCCTGTGCAAGCTGTAATTTAGTCTACCCATTTCTATTGTTAGATGCGAGTAGATGACTCGTGTGTCCGGTCCTGAATAAACGCTTGGGCCAAACAAGAAATTCAATATTCGACATATCCTGTGCAAATCCGTTGACATTCCCCGTGAATTTTGGGCGTCAGTATCTCTTCCAAAAAGGCTATCATTCTGCTATCACAAAATTGTAGTCTGTGGTGAATACAGAGTAGGAATATGCGAAAGGAATACCAATGAGAAATCTCATGATATCGGCCCGTTTGTGGCGACTGAAGGTGAAATTTTCAGCACGCCTCCGAATTTTTTTCTGATATAAACAACGAAATTGAATAATTACCGTTGTAGTTTGCTCATGCGCCGAGCCGTGGAACCTTTAACATCAAGTTTCGTAGAGAGTATTTGGAAAAACTTAATAAAATACAGGCTAAACTCAGCCGTGGCACAGTCTCTCTAAGGGCAGGACAGTTGATTGCAGCAAGTCGCCAAGACCGTTCAAATTTTAAATTTTAGAATTTTAAAATCACTGTATTATGTTGTACAGTGTGGTTCTATTTTGTAAGTCTTTGAATGAGACCCTGTTGTGTGACCATTCAAATGAAGTCTCTTGAGCATTTCTTGAGAGTTCGGTTTTTTTCTTGCAGCGTGGGTTTGACGTGTTCAACGCCTTGGATCTAATGGAAAATAAAGAATTCTTAGAAAAGTTGAAGTTCGGCATCGGTGATGGAAACCTGCAGTACTACCTGTACAACTGGAAGTGCCCTTTTATGGAACCTGAAAAAGTGAGTTACATTGCACTGTTCTACACGCCCGTAATCCTACCCTGGGTTAAAAAAAAAAAAACTGTGTGCGAGACTCTTACGAGAGTCTTTAAGGTCTTAGTGGAGAGGGGCAGGCAGGAAGAAACAGGAGAGGGGGGTGGAAACTCTACGGGATACGCGAAAGTGCGGGGGATACGGGGAGCAGAGATAACGATGTGAAAAAGCGACAGGAGAAAAGACCCACCAAGGAAAGAGCACTAACCGGAGTACGTGGTATGGGAAGTTCAGATTTCCCTGTGCCCCTTTCCCCTCCAACCTCTTCCCTCCCCCCACTCCTCATCCTACCAAAGTGCCCTTCACAACATGCCCCCTATCTTTAAATATTTTTGCTAGTTAAATTTTGTCTTGAGAAGGATTTGTTTCGTCAGTTCTGAGTTAATTTAAATACATGGGGCAGGGATTTAGCCAAGCTCATGTGTTTTTTGCTAGAGTTTTATGCTACGCAGATTCCACGATTTAATATTTAAAAAACAAACAAAACATAGTTACGACAGTGTTGTTATTCTGTCGCCAGGTTGGACTTGTTCTGCAGTAAATATGCTCTCGATCAACGCAACATCTACACATGACTCACAGGAAATATAACCTTGAAGAATTATAACGATAATAACAGCCAAGACCCTTATATGGGTAATGAAGGACAGTCCATGGAGAACGTCGTGAAGCAGGAGCCTGCTCGATGCAGGCAGTGTTGTGTTACTGTTTCTTGACTCTAGTAATATGCTGGCAGGTGATTAAGTGTGGACTGGAAAACTTTATTAAATAGTAAAAAATGCGCTGCATCTAGGAACAACGGAAGTGATAGGCCAGGAATATTTTATAAAACCCATGTGGCTATGTGTGTTATTATTTTTCATTTTTTTTTTTAAGATTAGAGTGGTTTCAATTGAGTATCGTGAAACCAAAACCTCTGGTCGATCACAAATTGCACAGGCAATCCAACAAACCAATCAAATTTCAAAGCAAATACATGTAGCCGAGGCAAAGCGCGGGAAAACGCGTGCGTGGGAGCCACGACTGGTGTTGTTTGTACTTGTGATTGGATGACAGTGGCACGAGTTTTTTAAGCCAATCGCTTGGCGTAGTGATGCAAAACCAAACAAGCGCGAAGGACTTCTGACAGTCGAGTGAAGACCGCTCTATTGGTGTAAAGATATTAGATAGTTCTTTTTGCATTTGTTTCGTTAATGTTTAGGTGCTGTGTAGAATGTGATATAGGTTTTTAAAATTGAATGTAACGGTTTTGAATAGAAGTGATGTGTGATGAACATTTTACGTTTACGGGACGTGCTAGGTTGTGCTATATTGCGGAGCTGAGATTTCTGGTTTTATTGTTAACTCAAAATTAGGTACACAAACGAACGCAGAAATGGGAATGGTCAGAATTAGGCAAGTTAGTAAGAGAACAGCTATGTCCAGCAGAAATTAAGCTGAGGGTAGCAAGGATTTTTTTGTTATACGTGAATAAAACATTTCTGAAGCTCAGATTCGGTAATTAGTATGGGTAATCAAATGGTGACGAGTGAAATTAGGAAATAATTTCACGCGCGTTTTGTCAAAATTCTAATAATTTCCCGAGCCTTTAGGCAAGTGAAATTATTTCCTAATTTTACGAGTATACCATTTGGTTACCTTTTAATATCATGGGTGACAAATTACGCTCACA
>Ga0126337_10001639_pt1 | contig 13714 bp, 7 predicted proteins | sample DipCmetagenome_FD_92527 | JGI IMG/M metagenome (GOLD analysis project Ga0126337, IMG submission 92527) | Coral microbial communities from La Bocana,Puerto Morelos, Mexico - Diploria C A metagenome | ecosystem: Host-associated > Invertebrates > Cnidaria > Coral | place: La Bocana,Puerto Morelos... | reverse complement strand
TTCCGCACAGCGGCGGTCGGCCTCAACACTACGCGCAGGTTGATACATCGTTTCTACCCTGCAAATCGACCATTATCCTTCTCCCATCATGGCGATGGAGTGAAACTATGCAATGCTTGCAGTAACGCTAGTTTTATTCTAACCACCTTAACGTATGGCATAAATATTTTACTCTCATAAATTTTGCTTGGCACCCTATTTCTAAAGTTCGTGTTGTTAGTTTGATCTTTTTTTGACCTCAAAATTGAACCAAATAATGTAAAAAATATAAAGTTATTTTCATTGTCATGTATACACTTAGTAAAAATAGATTCAACAGGAAAAAAAACATACAAGAACATTGGCTGTTAACATTACGAAAAGTTGGTTCTCATTATGAAAGCCGCGAGCTTGAAAGAAAATGTTTGAAGATGCCGCCTCCGGAATAAAAAAAACAAACATAAAACATGCGGAAAAAGAAAACATCAAAAACTATTATCCACTGGGAACTATTTCCTTGATGTACCGCCGGAAGTTTGATTAAGGGGGGTTGGGGGAGGGGGTCGACTAACATAAAGAAATTAAGACAGAAAACCAAGAATAACTTTTTTGACGTGAAAAACTGGAAGACAATTGTTTGTTATTGAGCGCCACACCGATGTTTACCTCGATAGGATAAACGTAGTATTCGTCAAATACCCTCTTTATTTTGCATTACTGTATTTTAGCTAAAATATTTTAGATCAACTAAGTTTACGAAAATATAACTAGGATCTGTTTAATCATATGTTACGTGACCACTTTACCGTAGTAAAAAAGGTCTCACTATGGGGTGACTCTAAAAACAGGCTTCTAAAACCCGTCTTTTCTTCTAAAAGCAAGTTCTACATATATATATGTATATATATATCCCACTTTGTAAGTATTTTGTTGGACTCCATGTCGTAACTTCTAGTGCGGAAAGTGACGAACAAAATTGTGAAACTTACGTGATTTAGTTCATTTTGAGCATAACTTATATGACCGCAAAATTTTCTGCCCTGTTTATCAGTTATAAAAGAGTACTGTCTTACAAGAATGTAGAAACGAGCTTGGTCTCGTGGCACTGATAAACCATAATATACATAATTAGTGAACGAGAATATCATTTTGGCAACGATGTCAGCTGCGTTTTGGTGCCACATTTGTGGACTTAAAATTTGAGAACGATTTGATCAAGCATGCAGTGTTCTCACACAAGGTTAGCTCTACTGATGGCCGGATGCGCTTTGCAACAAATATACAATGTAAATTTCTTTTCACTGAAATACTACCGAAGCCATTCTTTGATGCCGACATGTATCCACAAGACTCTTTTAAGAGTGAAATGAATTTAATAAGGAAAATATTTTTTTGTTCAGTTTATGTTTGGTATATTTTGCAAAGAGAATCAAAAAGCAAATTCCTAATATCGATGAGTTTTTAAAGTATTTCTTAAGATATATAATCCATCTTCAAACATTACACTTAGAAAGAGATTAGGGCTTCCTGCCCGAAGGTCGTTCCTTCAGAAGAAGTATTTGTCTGTCTTCAGTCCTGAACTAGCGATCGAGTATCATATTAAGTGAACTACAGCTAACTGTGGGAGAGACGCTTACCTGAGTGTCGAAGACGACTTAGTAGATAATTTTAGATAACCGCGATCTGTTTTTTTCTCTTGCGAAGCTTCGCGTCTCGTCGAGTTTTCAATTAAGATACTCTGGTGGACTCCTTTACTCGCTCATGACTGATGAGCTTTCAATCTATTTCAATGAGAGCGTTCTCTCATCCACACAATTGACCACACTAACCAATGTTTGCTTGCTCTTCAAAATGTCATGCGGTTTTCTTTCAGCAATACAAGCTGTGAGAGATAAAAACTATTGCCAAAACTCTAAGTTATAAAGCACTATTTTTAAATGTACTATTTTGGGTACCATTACGATTGCGTGTTATCCCATTTAGGGCGCAGTTGGAAACTATTTTCACAGCACTCCGCGTTTTTAAAAGATTGTTCGTAGGAAATTTAAGAAATGTCCATCCATTTTCAAAGTAATTTTATATTACGTGAGTATCTCTTTGACATTATAAGGAAAAAAAAAGTCACCTCGAGCAAAAGAAGACCAGCTAAACAAGTGAACATCAATCACGAGTCTTGAAATATTGAACATCTGCTGTTATAGTTCGTTTGACGATACTTAGAGTTAATTGAAGGCGGTGTAGGAAGGAAGGAGGTCTATACTGTTGTCTAGAAAATATCATTGTTTATGCATTCTTGAAAGGAAATTGAAACACGTGGTGCTGAGTAGCACTTAAGTTTAGACGTGTATGTGACATTGAATCTAACTGAATGCTATTTTAGTCAAACTGATTTTGCCATGATACTCAATATTGCGGGGTTGAATAATCCAGTGTATGATCGATATCAAAAAAAATTGGGAACAAGTTCTTGATAAGCGAGACGGATACACAGAACTGTACCAGTCTGCTTAAATGGTCCTTTATGAGTTTAAAACACTACAGAGGATCCATGTTTCCGAAAAGAGAGAAAAGCAAACACACTGTCTCGCTGGTTTAAGTGAAAGACGACGTAAAACATCGAGAAAAGTCCTTAATTAAAGAGTAGGTTCTTGTGATCTACAGTTAATCAGAGCAATGAACAAGGCGAGAAGAATAAAAGGACATCAGCTTTTTTTTCAAACTTATTATTTCCATGCACGGATTCCGAGGCTGAAATGCAGCAGCAATGTGAAAAAGAGAATTGTAGAGTGTATCTTATTTACATAATGTACATCAAAAATTGACAAAACAGAGGCACCTTTTTATAACTTACGTTGTTTTCACCTGCCAGGTTCGCTAGTCATTCACTAAGGGAAATCATTGGACATCTCAAAAGATTTATTATTTCATATTTGTTTAGCTAGTAAGACTAGACAGCAGTTTGGTGAGAGCGTATTGTCTATGTGTTATTAAAAGCCTTATACTGGGATGGACGAAAGCTAGTTCGATTCATTACATATACATATATTTCATATTTTAATAATTAGTAGAAACGTAACTGTAGTTAGGTGCACCCAGTTAGTGTGCATTGTATACTAGCGACTACGATACATTAATAAATTTCTTATCTTATCTTATCTTGTCGCTTTATGACTACGTACATTTTGTACCTTATAGTGTTGTGATGTTGCGAATAAATTCAGTTAAAGCCGAATACTGAAGTAGACGAAAGCTGGTTCGATTCATTAACCTGACAATGGAAAATGCAAACTTTTCTCTTTTTCTATTCTTTTCAATACGTTCTTTTCTTTTTAGTAAATTTACATACCTTATCGAAATACCATGCAGTTGTAACCTGCGATCAGTCGGATCATTCTGAGCTTATTTCCGGTGGTTTGAAAGGAATAAACAGTAAGGCATGATACAACAATTCCTTTACGAAATATTTCTCGCCCACTTGGTTGACAGATATTGATCGACATGACCATTAGAAGCTGTGTATCAATATTACGTTCGATGCATCAGTGACACTGCTAGATAAGCCAGAAGCGCATGCGCATGCATGTCTTCGTTTCCAAACACTGTTTCAAAGGTGAAAGTTTTGAAGCAAATCACAATTTCCATACGTTATTATGGTAGTTACTAACAAAGGACTCCACAAACCCTCATACTACATTATCAGAGCACTGTTCAATGATGCTACACGACAGCAGACGCAATTTATGGCAAAGAAACCTTCCAACGAAACAAAGATTGGAGTAAGCAGATGGCTGATGGTTTATCAGACAAACCATTCGTATTGTTGTTTTATATCTACTAGTCTCGGTTTTTTTAGTATGTTCTTTCTATTTAGAGTCCTTTTAATATATTGCGGCTACCGATTGTTGTTTATTTTTGGAACAAATAGAACACACCTTGCTATAGCCTATCTAAGTACATTTACAACTGAATGCTGTCGATAAAGGAGAGGAGGAGTTTAAGCCTGATAATCTACTTATCTGTCAAACAATTTTTGTCCTATTCATGATCAGGTGTGGTGCGTACCTCACAAGCTACAGCCATAACGGACGAAATATCACTCAAAAGATATTTTTACGAGTCCTCAGGCCCACGCACGCGTACAGTTAACACGAGATTCCAGAGACAGCTCTAATGAACTGCTCCACACACACAGTTAGCAACAAACGATCATGTCTGTTCCATCGCCCTATGTTAACAAGACAGTCACTCAAGAATCCTATGGCAAAATTATTGAGTTCTGTTTAGTTTACGTGCACAGCTAACATTTGAAATAATTTTTGTTCGTGAAGGAAAGAGAATTCCCTTAGGCAGACCTCAATAGAAATAACCCATTAAGCTGACTCGAAGAAAATTCACCACGACGATTTCACCGAGGACTTTCGACGATTGGCGAAGATCATCCAGTGAACATATTTAGTGGTTTCGTTCGATATATAATGCCAGACCTAGTTGCTGGTGTTTGCTGACGGTGTTTGCCAGTATAAAATAGTTTGCCTTTCAAATCTTTTGCTCTTGTTTTTTGCCCAGATTGTTGTTTTTGATGACTTTTCTTAGTACCGACTGATCAATTGATGCCTTTATAACTATCTTGCAGTAATGTAATCTTATGTCATCGTCTCGGTTTTGTACTTTCTTCATATGCTGTCATTTTGCAGCTGTGGAGTTTTGGCTTCTTTGTTTTATTTTCCAAAGATTCAACAATTTTTTTACGTGCTTTGAGCAGAGTTTGTTCATGTGTATCTATATTTTCGTTATTTCATCATCCGGTCTATAATGTAATCTTCATCATCCTGAAAAGCGGTGTCCTAATACTCCATATATTTAATTGTAATTGTTATAATACATATAGCAAAGATTTCAACCTTCTACTCACCCTAATATTGCGCTGATCTCATATAAATGTCAGAACTAAATTGCTGTTGATCAGACAAACTGATATTTTCCAAGTTTAGAGATAAAAGCAACGTTTGTCGATCATAATTTGCATAAGTGTTTGTGTTTTACCTCAGTCATCCGTTTCAAGCTGACATTGAGGTGTAAACTCATACACAGCTACAAATGGCTCCATTTACAACATAATAAAGATGGACACATTGGAACTGACATTGACACTACTGACATGATCTAATTTCCGGCAAATAGTAATTTTTGAAAGAATTGAGAGCATCCGCTTTCTGCCTTCTGGATAATTTTAATTTAGTTAAATAAACAATGGCTCTCAGCGTTTACGCACAACAAACCCTTTATTCTTTGTTGCGATGCTTCTTTCACACGAATAGCTCAATTTAAAGAAGTTGAAAGAAAATAGAACAACCAACGGTGACATATCTGCTTGACAATCAACAACGTTGTTGAGAGTCCGTTTGATAATTATTTCATTGATTAGGGTCTTTCTGGAAACCTAGCAGGAAGTACTCTACTTTTTGCGAAGGTGTGTATCGCAGGAACACGTATACACTATACTAGACCATAATCAACTTGATTTTGCAACTCAGCTCTAGACTGGGCAGTTGTGGTCTATCACCTCTTAGAATCCATCAAATATTTGAGCATATTCCCGCGTCAAATTACTAATCGATTAGTTTCAAAGCTATAGCAACCGTTCAAACCTTCGCATTTAACTCAGCTTTTCAGTTCAACCGTCAGTCGTTAAGTGGCCTTATAATTTTGGTCCATACGAAATTTTGGTCCATACGAAACAGAACTGTCGAAATGAAACAATGATTAGACTTGGAGCTTGAACTCTCGTGAAGTTATTCAGGCTATTATTTATGTATTTTTGCGCCAAATGGAGGCTGTTGTTGATATGTACAACGCGCGGTCATGACAGTACCGTTTAAAGACCAGTATCAAGAACTAGACCATCAGTACAAGAGTATTGTAATTAATTTATAAAAATCTTTAATAATTTGTATACCTACAGTAAAATACTGTAAATACCAACTGTGGTTTAAGTTGCTTATCTAATAGCTAATGTGTCACAACTACAAATTCTTGTCTTAAGTTTGAATATAAACGTGTATGAAATACCTGTACTGAAAAACAAAACAGCAGACAGGAATCCTATCAGCACAGAAGCTGAAACTATGGTGCTCGTAAATTATTTCAGCATAAATATACTTAATATACTTTAAGCACGACGGCTACTGAGTCAATAAAATAACTTCTACAACTATTTTCAGCTGGAAGATTTAGAATCATTACTTCGGGTTTTGAAAACGCCATAGATAAACTTCCTAATTTTAAAACAGGCAAAGGCTCTAATACAACTACTCTTTGTTGTAATGGAACACAGCAATTCGGCTTGGCCGCATAAACACGTTTCCGCTTAGCGTTTATGAACTAAATATAAAGTGTCATCTGCGGGTGATCCAGCCCTTCGTATTTCAACTGTCGTCTACAACGAAGTCTATCAGTTATTACCCCCGACCCCCATCCTGAGACAATAAACCAAAAAGACTCGAGAAGACTTGAGACGTCCGACTAGAAAATAAACACAGCAACAACAATAATAAACAACAACAACAACATAAAACAACCCATCCAGGACTTGATCCCAGACTACCTTTAGGTATTGTCCTATTCACTTCCCCACAGTCTTTCTCGAAACGGCCGCGATGTACTTATGGTGGTGGCCATCCCCGGAGGGCGATACCGAGGAAAGGAGGAAAATGTATAAAAAGCTAACATATTCCTTTATTTGCCCCTTTCGAAACAGCTGCAATGCACTTATCATTGGTGGCCATCCCCGAAAGGGAACACCGGGTTAAGGGAAACTGTAAAAAGCGCTATAATAGCTCTTTATTTGCCCTTCCAGGTAAAGGAGGTGTGACAGCCACACAAGAAATAAGCTCACAAAATTAGCTCACAAAATTCAAACTTCTGCTGGAACGCTTTACAGAATCGGATTTTCAGAAACAAAAACCACACCTCCTCCATTTCATCTACCTCTGGAAAATCCCTTCAGATCTCCCTACGGTGGATGGCCGCAGACACCGTCGTCTGCAAAATCAAAAATATCGACCTCTTTCCAACAACAAGTTTAAAGAAATCGAAATTATTGAAGATTCTTAACTCTAACTCAAAACAAACAAAGCAAATAAGTTATCACTGGAATGCATTTCAGGAAACTAAATAAGTTTAGATATTTAACATATAATAAATAAACATATCTCCGAAATCTTTCCTCAAAAAAATGCTTTTAGGCCTCTCCCCTTTTTCTCGAAAAACCGTTTTGTACTTTCCTATTTAATGACGTCATATTTATCCGTCGGCGTATAATTGGTTCTGTCTTTCACTGTCTTACACTGCTTCAGGCATGTTATCGAAATGTTTTCTCATGGACTTGATGCTTTTGTAGATCTTGTTCCTGTGACCTATCAGGGTAACCCCGATCTCTTTGAGATCGTTGTCCTTAAGGCATGTTACTTGTGTTAAGTCCTTGTAGCCTGCAGTCTTGAAGTTCGCGGCATACTGTCCCATATGAATACTGCCTAACCACTCATTGATCGTGCTAAGTTTGGTGAAGTCCGCTGACACGGCGCTGAAAGAGAGAAAGTATGTCTACAGTTGGTAAGACGTCTTTGTTCCACACGCGCTATGGTTAACCTCCGCAGTCAAGTATAAGAGACTCATTTCCCAGGTAACAGCAATGCGTAATTTAACATGCACGAAACAAGAATGCATGAAAGAAATATTAGAAAACTAACTTATCGTAAGTGCCCTGGTTGGTAATGGAAATTCAGTTGGATTACATGTCAGATAGGACCTGCAGAGTTACTGCATAGCACGTGACAACAGGTATTATTATCGCTTTGTCAGGCATTGGGGCACATTTTGCGCGCTTAAAAGAAGAATTTGGCGGGCTAAAATGTATGTTAGCTCGAGGAAATTTCAACTCTTACAAATAAGCTTTATCGAGCTATCTTTCTTTTATTAAACTCAAAAGGCAAGGTTTTGTTATTTGTAAACGCTCGCGTGATTGTTCAGACTGTTTTGTAGTCATTTCTTTAAGCTTCTATTTTCTTAGTATTTTCTTAGCGCTTCTTAGTGCTTCTTAGTGCTTCTTAGTTCTTTCTCCAAAGTGATGCTTACAGCATTACAGTTTTTATCTTTTTGGGTATGAATGTTTTTCCGGGGCCCTTCTCAGAGCTTATTTTAACGCCAGCGGCCTGGCCTAAATTGAGTTTGAGTCAGGCCAAAAAATTGCTACTCGCGAGTATAAACTCTCTTATGTTATTAGGATTTCCCACTGGAAGTTCTGGGTCGTTGTACGTCGGTATACTTCAACGCAGATAACACTCTCATTCTCAGCCCCCCTATCCATTTATTGCTAGCTATCAATAAACTTAGGTCAATCTCCAAGAACGGAACGTGCGAAAAATGGTCATTCCTCAAATACTGACTGCACTGAATATTTACTTCAACTCAGTAACCGTAAGCAACAGCCACTTTACCTTGTATAGCAAACCAGGCTGTCGTTTAACATTTCCGGCGTGCGGATGAGCTCATCCAACCGCTTCACAATTTCTTCGAACTTCGGTCGATTTGACCTGTCTTTGTCCCAGCAATCCATCATAATTGTATGGAGGATTTTCGGGCATTTCTAAACAAATAGAGACAAAACATGTCATTCAATAAAATCGGCTCTTGACTGTTTGACCAGCTTTCCCCCAAGAAGCGACACGCGCAGGTTAGGGAAACTGGACAACACCCAGAAGTAAGATACTTACCACAGGTGCTGGCAGCCTGTAGCCTGCTTCTACTCTGTCCATGACCTGCAAAATGAACGAGCAAAATGCACTTTAGCAAGGAACACGTAATGATGTACCCGCGCTTCCTACAAAATCCGGGGTTTTTTTACCATCGAAACTTTAGCTTTTCAGATCACCAGCCATTACACAAGCAGTGTCACACATTTCTGTTGAAATGGAAATAATAGCTAAAAAAATTAAATACTTTTTTCCTACCTCAAAGTTACTCCAGTCCCAATATGGCCTCTCACCAAATGCCATTGTCTCCCACATAACTATTCCAAAGCTCCAAACATCACTAGCTGAACTAAATTTCCGGTACCTTATCGCTTCTGGCGCTGTCCATCGAATTGGAATTTTACCACCCTAGAGGGACAGACAAATGTCAGTTTAGACCACGCTCACAGTCAGTTAACAAAGTTAAGCAAACAAGTCAACATAAGGTTTTGCTTGACAAGTTGAGCAAGTGTGGCAACAATAAGGCATTGTCGACATGTTGAGCATGTAAGACGACAGCAATTGTCTAAGACTCAAAAATGAATCTCCCGGGCGGTTTTCTGGGGGAAATTGAGATAAACTACCTGAGTCTGATACTCGGAGTCAGGGTTATCCTCCAACTCTCTAGAGAGTCCAAAGTCCGATACTTTACAAACCATGTTCTCGCCAACCAAGACATTTCGAGCAGCAAGGTCCTAAAAAAGATAAACAGCCGCATGCAACGGTTCATCACGCGATGCACGATAATTGTTCATAAGATGAAAGTTAGAGTGCTAACTTCGACTTTTAGAGAATGAAACCATACATATTTTTATCACATTTACACGCCTAGTACTAACAGGCAGAAAAAAATTAAATAAGACAATAAAATATGATCTACAAAGAGAAATGTGTAACAACAAAATATATTAGAGAACAGTAAAATAATAACATAAAAAAACATAAAATAATAACAGTACAAAGAAAGAAAAGCATTATATGGCACAAGTGCCTCAACAGCAGAGATTTCCAATCACGCATGCTTGCAAACCTAAACTGATAAATCCATATCTCTCTTCTCTTCCCTTTGGTATTTCATCGACTTAGGTAGTGACAGGTTAAAATCAGTCATTTTGCAAGTGTGATGGGCTGACGTTTCAAATCTTATGTACTTACCCTATGTACAAAATTAATAGCTGAAAGGTACACCATCCCTGTCGCAACGCCACGAACCATGCCAATAAGCTGTAGGGTCGTGAGTTTGCCTTCGTGGTTCTTAACAAGAGAGAATGCAATAGTAGCAAGATTCGTCTCGGGAACAAACATTTTCTGATGTTTCAATTACATTTAAACCGTCATTTCGATGCGTACCGCCATGACGCGTGCGGTGTTGTCGCACATACAAGTATAGTCTTACTCAAGCATGTCAAGTGACACTTTCTAACGTAACAGATATAAAGGATCAAGGAGGAAAACTGAATTGTCTAACGTGAACATAAATGAAGATTGTGACCGATGACGACATTACAATAGTTCTGCTATACACAAGTTTAAAAAATCTACAAAACCAGAGATAGAAAACGGAATCAAAACCAGTTATGATCCTTCACGTCTTTTTGGGTTGAAGCTTGTTAGAAAATGTCTCCAGAACTAATGTAAAAAACTCATATCGCGTTAGATGTACGAAAAAACACCCAAACAATCAAACGAAGACTATCAGTGGGTATTCCCAGCATACCTTGAGAAACGTATCTAGTGATCCACCATCCATGAACTCTGTTATAATCATCATGGGTCGACCTTAAAGCAAACCAACCGGAATACGCAACTGTCATGAAAGCGCCGACACTCACAGATATTTTAGTTATAAGTTCATACAGGTAACATGTATAAAGAAGTGGTAAGGTAGCTGGATAAGAGAAGACTTTTCTGTAAGATCGACGCCACATATGCCGCAGTGGCGTACAGAATAATGCATACAGGCTTGACAACTGAAAATATCGCAACTAGAATCGTCCCAAGAGATTAGTTATTCTTGATTTGCCTTTCAAAAATCCTCACCTAACAAAACTTGACAATCACGTTTAAAACGTGAATATATGCACTGTACAAACTACTTGCACACTTACTGACTGTTACGACGCCTATCAGTTGGATGACATTTGGGTGCTTAAACTGCCCCATGATGGAAGCCTCAGAAATAAAGTCATCTCTAGCCTTGGATGTAGCACCTTGCTGATGAAATCAAAGAAACAAATATTTTAAAAAAAGAAGAGAGTTCCATTTTGTAACGAGGGCCCAAAAAATATAAGACCAAAGAAACTACTGGACTCTCGAAGAAAATATTGTAAAATCAGAACGCGCGGCAAATTAAATTATTGTTATTAGCTGTGAGCGCGGAAACATTTTCGCAACTGATCAATTCTCTGACTCTCGCAACTCTCTTTTTAACTATGTGGAAACAAATCCAAAGTTTATTTAGTATCTAAACCAAAACAAGTCAAACTTCAACAATAATCAACACATTCGCATACCTTGAGGATTTTCACTGCAACAATAGAGTCTTCAAATAATCCCTTGAAAACTTCAGCAAACTCACCTACCGATAGACAGGATGAAAAGAGAATATCCACATTACTTTCTACAATATATGCAGCATAGCCAACCAGAAAGGACAGGAGAGTTTTAAAAAGGCCTAAGAAAATAGCGAATAATTCCCTCGAATATCATACTCAAAAACTGGAGAATTAACCAACATCAATATTCTCCGAGTCTTGTTGTTTACGTGGTTTGTGGTAGAATGTTAAACTGAACTGAAATAGATTTCCTTTGCTATTGCAATGATAAATATGCCGAATAAGTACAAACCTCCACCAACAGCACACTCTAATTTGATATGACATCTGTCAATCTCGGCAGCGAACGTCTTGACAGCTTCCATGGGATCACCATAGTTACTGGGATCAACGTACTGACTCAGACCATGATTAGAGAAGAGCTCAGTTCCTACAGAAAAACAATGAAATTACTGGCCAACTGACAAGTTAATATGGTGTAAATGGTATCAGTGGAACTGGCACCAGAAATAACAGCAAGACATAAAACAATATTTTTAAAGCAGTACATACTTACTGAAACTCCCTAACCAACAATTTACAGTTAAGCTAAAATAAAGTTAACATGTCCAGTTGAAGAGTGAATAAATATACAGACTGACCTTCAAATGTGTTTGCTCGTTTCTTGAATTTCCTTCAAGAAATCAGAATATTAATGAAATCAGTTGTCATTCACTTCAAAAATGTCTTCCCCTTATTTTTAGAGTCCTAACGTAGTCAGTCTGCTGCAGACGTCTCTTGTCTTTCCTAAGCGCAAGCTAGAAACCGATTCTCATCATTCAGTCCGCAGCCTGATAGTGGATGTCATAATCTGCACGGGTTTTCCACCTGAGTAGGGTGGAAGACTCTGAACTGAGAGAAATAGTGTGTTACCTAAGAACTGATAACAGCACAAACAAGGCAAGATCTCAAATTCGGACTTTAACTCATGTCCACATCTGCCGGATCAGGTGAAATATGCCCATGACTTCAGTTGTACAAAAGTTCAGTTGAACACTTTAAATTTACCTCTTATAACATTTGATAATATCCTTTACCTCCGTTTTGAAATAACCACTGTAATAATAGCAATGATAATCAGAATGAAGATGGTGCCTCCTGCAGCAGCAGAAATCAAAAGCCAAAGCTTCTTGTTATCATCAAATTTTGAAACTGCAACACAATGAGCCATGATCAGTACCATAAAACGCCTCCTTGAAATCAGTCTCAACAATCGACATACTAGTTATCTAAATCCTCAAGACAATTCAAAAGACGCTGAGAAGCGGCCACACCGTTAGCAAGCGTGCACTGCTAGTCTACACACTATATCTACTTAACAATCAGATTATAAGGTCGAGATTTTTATGAGGTGATACTCAATGAGGCCGAAGGTATTTGCATTAGTATACTAGAAGAATTCTACTAATGCAGAATACACAGTGAGAGCGCAGCCACTAAGAAAACGGCACTCGTGGTATAATGCTAGCAGATTAATACAATTATAAGATATATGGCGGGAACAAATAAGAACAACTTACATTTGCCATCTGACGAATGAAGGAAATATTCAGGGCAGTACACATTTAAATGTCTTTACCTTTTTTCTTGCTTTGCGTTTTGGCTTCCTCACTTCTTGGGCCAAATCCCATGCTGTTCTTTGCAACAACCTAAAACCAATAAGTAGGTGAATGTTTCTGTCATTACTCCTTGAAACCAAATAAGTGAAAACGGAGATGATAAACAATTAGGAAACGCCAGACTTACGAATTAAATGGCACCCTTTATCTCCAAAGCTTATAAAACCAAAATACTTTCCTCTTGTTGTCCTTTCGATTTTCTTTCGGTTTATATTTCAATGAGTAGCAAAGTCGAATACAGCTGAAATCAAAACTAAATGGACACTCACCTCGAATTCATACTCAACACCAGGTTCAAGTCCTGTTATTTCGATTTCAGTTTGAGTTGTGTTGATTGTGTGCTGATCTGAGCCATCTGCTAATTTACGGTATGTCACAAGGAAATAATGAATGCCCTCACTGTCTACAGTCCACGATACAGTCACAGACGTACTATCGATTCTTCTTACTGTTACCACGGGTTTTTCAGGAGCTAAAAGATAAACACACGTAAGATTCAAGATTAAGAAAAAGATGGGAAAGATACAAAAGCGTAATTATTTTTGAACACGTGCACTCCATAAAAAGGAAAGAGTGAAGGGAGTGGTTGTTCTTTGTTTAAATACTTGGATAGTAAGCTTTTTAAAGGTTAATGACAAAAAATACACACAGATGTGGCCCGCCTAGATTAGCCTAGACTACCGTTGTCATATGACCCGTACGGCCGCGCGCGAGAAAAAAAGGTCCCGTATGA
>Ga0126337_10001638_pt1 | contig 13716 bp, 3 predicted proteins | sample DipCmetagenome_FD_92527 | JGI IMG/M metagenome (GOLD analysis project Ga0126337, IMG submission 92527) | Coral microbial communities from La Bocana,Puerto Morelos, Mexico - Diploria C A metagenome | ecosystem: Host-associated > Invertebrates > Cnidaria > Coral | place: La Bocana,Puerto Morelos... | reverse complement strand
TCCCTTTCAGGCCTGAATTGTTTTCAGACTTTAATTTCACAACTGCTTAAATTTGTGTGTATAACTGCGATGAGCAATCATGTCTTCATATCTTTCTCCGCAGTTCAAATATATGATCTTTCATATATTCATTTACATTCTTCACTTTCTACAGGTATATTACGAACTCACAAAGTGACCAGCTCCCAGCTGGCTTGATATCTCACTGGTAGAGCCCCTGCACCGGTATCGCAGAGGTCGTGGGTTCGAATCCCGTTCAGGCCTGTATTTTTTCAGTCTTTAATTTCACAACTGCTTAAGTTGTGTGTATAACTGCGATGATCAATTATGTTTTCATATCTTTCTCCGCAGTTCAAATATGTGATCTTTCATATATTCATTTGTATTCTTCACCTTCTACGGGTATATTACGAACTCACAATGTGACCAGCTCTCAGATGGATTGATAGCTCAGTCGGTAGAGCACTGCACCGAGGAGGTCATGGGTTCAAATCCCGTTCAGGCCTGAAGTATTTCGTTGCATACGTTGTGTGTATAGCTGCGATGATCAATCATGTTTTCATTTCATTTGCATGTGTTGTTAGACTCGGTTCCATTACGGCGCGGCCAAACGGGTCGCACATGGGATACTGGAAAGAGTCAGTACAAGGCGACACAGTACTAGCTTAGCCGATAACACCGAGTAAAAAGCTTTCTATTATCTTCAATGAACACAGCATATTCGAGAAACAAACATGTGCGTTTGGGAAAAGACGTTTAGGTTACTGAATGAGAAATGCTTAGAAAGGAAGTTGAGTTAGTATGTTTTGTTGACATTTTCGATATTCACAGAGTTTGTGTTACATATTTAGGCACAGTCCCTCCTCTAGAGTGATGATGATCAGTAACAGAGAGGGTTCTGAGTACCATATGTTTTTTACTACTAATTTAGATTCAAATTTCATTCTTTTTTTTTCAGTTGTCGTCTTTATTCCGGCAGTCGAAAATGGAATTTATTTTTCAACTCTTAAATAAATAATTAATTGTCAAGTAAATGTCGCGGCGTGTTCTCTAACCATCAATTTACAATTTTGAAACGCTTTGGTAAAATATACAGAAATTCACTTTAAACCAAAACGCTTTTCTCAACTTTTTAGCCAAAGCCAACACTTGATCGAATCCAAAACTTTCTGAAATCTAAAAAAAATAGCCAGTTAGGTATATATACACTGAGTGCTTTGAGTACTGTAGTTAAATTTAAATATTCCTCGAAGTTCTTTTCTCATTAAAAAAAGCCCACGACTTGGAAGGGAATATCTGAAGGACTATCCAAAACTAAACCAGACAACTCGCTGTTCACTTTGTAATCGTTCTCTTTCCTAACAAAGGTTTCGCTCAGAAAGGGCGTGTAAATAAAGAAACACTCTTCCTCGCGTGGCGTATGCTGATAAAGTGAAAAATAAGTTATTCAAAGGTGCAGCGAAACCGTTTGTCTGGGAGTAGATATCTCTTTTATGAGAAAGCGTGCATGCTACGAAATCGTGTGTGTCGACCAACAGGATTCTCGTACCATTTGCATTAATTACGTAATTACTGTGTGGCTTCTCTCGACGCCATTTTATTACACGCTGATTCTCGTTAGTGATATTCCAAAACTTTTTCGGGAACATCCGGACGTCAGAAGCGGACACTGTATTGACGAGAACAAATAATTATATAAAAAAAGGTTTTGGAAAGTTCCCTATGGTGAAGAGTCTGGAAGATATTCAAACATTTACTAAGTAATCCAAAAATATAGAACAAAAGACGTTTGACGGGCTAGATACAGAGCTAGCAATGCATCCTGTAGGTGAAAACGCCTGATGAATCTAATGTGAAGCCAAGGAAGACTTTTTTTACGGACTTAACACGTAACATTTAAAGTGATTTGTATGTGAACGGACCAAATCGTGCGTTCTTCGGAGAATGTGGACCAAGAGGAAGATTGGTGACTCTTCTATTTGTAATTGAAAAACCTTTCATTCACATTTTCACCTGATGAGGTGTTTCCGGCAACGAGTGAACAGTGTCTCCTGTACTTGCCTGAGGCTTATAAAAAAAAACGAAATTTCTGCGAAGGACGGAGATACAGACTCTGAAAAAAAAGAAATTCATAATGAAAAAAATTATTTCCAATTTTAATCGTGGCTTTTTTTTTTCTATCCACTACAAGTCCCCCGAATCAATTAAGGACAACAATAACTCAAAGAGTCACTTTGAATTCGAATCATTTATAAACGATCCTGTTATGTTTGAAAAACTGGCAAAGCGTTGAAAGCACGACGGCACATGACAACTTTTATTCAAAATGCGTCACACAAACAATACGATATTAACGTATTGAGCAAGAATCAAGAATCCCATGGCGAATTGACGCGAGAACAGATTCTGTGGCATCTGTCATACAGTCTTTTTTGTTTTGTTTTTACAGTCTTTCTTATTCGAGGTTTACTTATAGTATTTAGGGACCCACCTCATGGAAACATCTAATACCAGATAAATAAACATTAAAAACTGAAACGTGCTCTTTGGTATACACAAACATGTATAGTATCTTATCTTTGACAAAGAAAAGAGGCCTTCTTAAAACCGTGAACGTAATTATAACTTGCAAATTATCCCAAAAAAGCATAAGGGGGATTTTTCTTAGCCTCTGGCTTTCGCTCTTGCAAATTATCCATTAACAATTGTCCCTGATGAACTACAAAATGCCGCAGAAAACATTATGACTAACAGACCAGTGTAACGATTTAGCTTTAAGTACGCGAATCTCCGTTAAGAACCGCGGCTCGCGGTTTAATTAATGTTTAAAGGAAACTTATTCATTCACGCAAATGAATACAACTATGAGAATCTCCAAATTACAGCAAATGCAATATTAGAAATTCACTGACGAAAACGTTTTAAGCTACGCGAAACTTAAACAGTGTCCCTCCAAATTCATGGACTAACTCCAGCACGAGTTTTAATTTCTCAGGGAGTCTATTTTGACGCTGGTAACCTTGATTATTTCACAATCTTTACTGTTATTGACTTCTACAAAGTCGGGATAAAATAAAAATGAAACAAAACAAGATAAATTCGCTCAATGCACGATAAATATTTAAATTTAGCTTCCCTAAAGCAAAAGCTCGCTTCATCTCTAGTCGGGTATCACCGCACTGACTACTTGAGTGTTTTTACCGCGAAGTGACGACACAGCATTCAGTGATGTTGTATCTGAGAACCAGCATTTGAAAATGCGTTTAAAAGCTTGTCTATAATCCCGATTCCTTGCAGCGTAAATCCAAGGGTTCACTGCAGAACTGCTAAATGAGCACAGCGCTCCCCAGAACCAGTATCGGATGATGCGAATTTTCAAGCAATGATTTGTTGTTAAGAGTTGAATTCCAGTGATAACCATGCTAGGAAAAGCCAGGAGCAGATAAATCCCGATTATTATGCCGATTGTGTTGGCCGCTTTTCGGTTGCTTTTCGTTTGAGAGGTCGTGGGATCGCTAGGGCCTGTCTCGGAAACCGCAGACACAGCTCGAGCTTCAGCCTCGATCCTTCTTGACTGGCTTTTGGCTGCTTTGTAAATGTGAAAGTAACTGTAACTTATGACCGCAAATGGAAGAGTGTAACCAACGATCGCCACGGCTATCCAAAGCTTTGGTAGGTCCACCGGCTCGGTGACGAGCAAACGTAGAAAGGGAAACGCAAACGAGAACACCCATATGAAAGTCACGGCGAGGACACAACGGCGAACCGTCATCACACGCATGTAGTAAAAAGCGTCTGTTATGGCTAAATATCGATCAAGACTGACCGCAGCCAGGTTGAAAGTAGTCGTTATCAGTGTCTGCATGGACATAATTTCTGCTGCCACAGTCAAAGGGTGCTGATTCCGCCAGATATTAAGAACGCTTTTAGCGACCCAAAGTGGACTGATTACCGCACCGACAAGAAAATCCCCAACGGCGAGCGATGCAATGTAGTAATTTGACACTGTATGTAACGTCGGGGTTTGATAAACTGAAAGAAGAACTACAACATTGCCAAGAATTGACAAAAAACCAGATATTGCATGGAGCACGGCGAGAAAAATGGACGTTACGTATTCAAGTTCCCCAGCACACTCTTCTGAGGACATCACAGATTAACTCTTTTCTCTTGCTTTCGAAGTTGGTTGTTTCGCCGTTTGAATTCGTCGAGCTAGTGAACTAATACAATACTGCGCTCTTGAGATCGCTCTAACCAATTGACTCCAGTGTCTCTAACGTTGTGCGCGGGAACTTCAGTCTGCGTCAGTTTGTTTTTAAAAAGTTCGACTATATCTTCTCTACCTCTTCCGGCAGAAGAAGCATTCATTGGCTGACAGAAACAATTTAATATTTTGGAACGGTCATTCCCTGTTTGGTAACCTGCCAACTGCGACTAACAAGTGGAACATTAAATCAACAATGGAGAGCCTGTTGTTACTCTGGAGTGAAACATAATCAACGGCAATGAAACAGTTAGGAAGACTTTTAACTACAGAGAATATTCTGACCCCAACTAGCATGAGTTTAAATTGCTTCCCAAAATGGAATAAAAAATGATCAAGTTAGTTTCCATGCAAGCTTAATTTTTGATAATTGCGAATTTCCGCTCGGTAAAAAGCAATCAGTTTCTGCTTTTTCATCGGCACTTTCATTGCTGTGCTTAATGATAGCTTTCTTCGGCACGCACCTAAATTTACGAGCGTATAATTGAAAGAAACGATTTTGTTTAAAGCTTAAGTTTGTATTTTTCTTTTAGTGGGGTGTGCCCAAAATTATTTACCCCGCCGAAGGAGAAGGATAATCCTTTTTCCTATACCTCAAAGGTAAATAGAAAGGTAAATTGACATTCCTTGTTTGATAACCAACCATGTCACCACAGTTTTAATTAAAAATTCTGCATAAATTTACCCCCTACACAAGCAAACAAATTTGGACGCAGATTACATATTGTCTTTTTCGTTGAGTCCTTCTGTGTAAACCTTATAACGCAGGCTGTCGCGAGCCTGTAGAAGAGAATCATTTTTAAATATTGGCAGTACTTCCCAACTACAGCAATTATGTGACAAGTATTTCCGTCAGGGACAGTCTCTAAAGTCACCGAAACTTGCTGTTTTAAATCGTTTCGGAATTTATAAGTTCTTGAGATAATTAAAACAAAAACTGCAGGAAGCTTCAACTGATTAAATCTAGAATCCAAGAGCGACCTCTTTAATCACCGGAGGAACAACCACACTGCGATGCATTAGTATTTGCTGGCGAGTTGTTCGGGACCGTTTGTTCTCTGGGCGTAAGTAAACATGGCAATGTGTCAATACACATTTATATTTTTTTTCGCAGAACCATGATCTAGGCCTGAAATTTCAATTAAAGTGGTTATTGAATCAGTGAAATACAAACACAGTCAAAAGCCTTGTGAGCTGTCGTTCCAAGTGTCAAAGTTTCTATGCCATACATGGTCGTATGCTTGTCAGTATTTCAATTAAGGGCTAACTTCACTGCAAGCTGAGTCCACGCAGAAGTCTGTAGGGCAATAGCCACTAGACAGTTCAATAAAGAACTGACCATCTAAGCAAACTGAGCAGAGGATGATTTTGCGCATTCTAGGTAAGGGGAAGCTGAGGTTACAGTTAATTCCCGATGACTCCGGGGCGCTTTCAAGAGAGGCAAAAAAAGGTTTACAGACAAACCAAATGATTACATAAATGAATTGATTATTTGAAGAATGCAAAAATGAATTGATTTTTTGAAGAATACAAAAATGAATTGATTTTTTGAATATTGAACTCGCTAGTCATTTGGAAAATCAATATTAAATTTACAGCGGAGCCCCATACCCATATGGGAAAGCAAAGAAAACCCATGAAATGATTTTCTCGTGGTTATCATGGCTAGCGGCATTGCTCGTGGGCACTACGCCGGGTCGCGCGAGGGTCGCGCAAGATGACGGCCGTACTCCATCTAATAGGTTAACAGAGACATGCAACCTTAGTTTATGGCGTCCTTCTTTAATACTGGACATCCATGTTATGGCCAATTGACACCTGTCAAAACAAAGTATTCGCTGACCAGCATCACGAGACCAAAATCGCGGGCTCAAGTTTGGAGCTCATCGAGGTCACACTTTGACCAAGTACTGGTGTTCTATTTGATCGCGGGCTCATATTAGGTTAACTTGGAGTCTAGTTGTTCGGAAGCAGGTTAACTTAAAATCAGCGAATAATAATTTTTTCTTGTATACAAATGTTTTTTTACTGGTTTGTTTTGTTTATTTTTAGATCACTCAACTCAAAACAGAAGGCCAAACAATAAGGAGTTGTTACAAAGTTACAAAACTCAAATCAAAATTTTCGCCTATACCGGGTTAGCTTAATCGGGCTTTGAACAATCCGACCCAGGAGCTCCGCTTTGAGACTTGGCTAAATCTATGTATTTTTTAACATTTAACACATCAGTCGTATTCTTGGTACGAATAGTGGGTTCAATTTTGCAATCAATTCATTATTGCATTCTTGAAACGACAAGAGGCTTCAATATTCAAAAAATCAATTCACTAATGTAATCTTGAGGGGTACACTTCACTTGGTTTTACTGTAAGTTATGCGAGAGTTCGATGAAGAAATGACCATTTCGTTCAGATTTTTTACAGAGAAAAAGCGAGTCAAACGAGAGCGATTCTCTGGCAAAATTAACCCAAATGGTCTGAAAGGAATAAAAACAAAGCAAAGGAGGAAAAGAATATTATAATTGTGTAGCTATAGGTAGCTGCATCACTGCGAGTTACTCAGTATTCCTGTCATTGACTTAGTATTCCCTGACTCCGTGAGGCTATGCTGGTATCCGGCCATTTTTGTTGATATTTCAGAAAAGCTTTAACTCATTTATTGGACTCATAATTAGATGAGGTTTGGGTTATCCACGATAAAACCTGAAGAAAATAGCCTGAAGGGACAATACAATCACTTCGAATTATCAAACGTTCAAGTTACCTGGGGTAATTGAAATTAATATAACGTGCAATTCCATGGAAAAAAATTCGAGGTACGTAATTCGAGTTTTCGAGGTTTCGAATTTTTTGGAAGTTAACTGTGCATAATTTAAGCAAATTTCCTGTACTTACGATGCAATAAAACTAGAATATTTCGTTTGGCTGAACCGAACTTCATCAGTCACAATTAAAATGTGAAAGTTAAAAAGGGTTATTGATCATCTTGAGACCCTAACGAGCATGATGCAGCCTTCTTAATCTACCAATTTTTATTGTTGCTAACGTAATGAAATTGGGTTGAGAAAAACGAAGTAATCTACTTTCAATCCTGCTTTTATTGCGCTCTGAGTACAGGAAATTATTTTGTATTTTAATTATGATTTCAAACAGTATTTTTGAGTGAAGATAATAATATATTTTTCAACTGAAACAACTGTTCAGTAGATTTTTCTACTCACTTAGAGCAAATCGAATATACTCTAGACATAATATTCTGTTGTACAGATAACAAACGGCTGCTATAAGCACTTTCACTTCAAAAGATGGCCAGCCAAGTTGAATGTTGATATTTCGCAAATGTAAAAGCTTCCTCATGTCTATTGAATTAAATATATTAATTCATACATTTTCTAATTTTCCATTGCAGGTTTTGTAGACATACAGCCTATGGAATTGAATTCACACTGGCAGTCAAAATTGTTATTTAAAGTCATGTTGACACTTTCTAGACAGACTTGAGGGTCTCATGACGAAAATCTATTGATACTACAGTCATGATATGTAGGATGGCCATCCTGTTCAGGCTTTTTTTCAGGCATAAATCTGACAGCTGCTTATGTTGTGATGATCTCCTGTCTCTTCATATCTTTCTCCACAGTTCTAATGTACTAATGTATACACCGTCTACGGGTATATTACGAACTCACACTGTGACAGCTCCCAGTTGGCTTGATGCCGATGCCTCAGTTGGTAGAGCACTGCACCAGTATCGCAGAGGTCACAGGTTCGAATCCTGTTCAGGTCTATTTCTTTTCAGGCTTAAATTTCACAGCTGCTTAAGTTGTGTCTGTAACTGTGATGATAGCCTGTATCTTCATAAAAATGACTATAATGGTAGCTGAGCTAGGAAAAAATCACTACAAAATGCGACGAACAGGCTAACATCGGCCACATGATAGTGGGTCAAAACTCATCCGTTTTTCTCGTTCACATCCCTGTTTTTTTTTGTTTTTTTTTTATGTTTCCTTGAGAAAATAGAAGGTTTGTAAACACACTAGCCTCATATGGTAACAGAAACTGTTCGATCCTCACTTTTCTCTATCTTCTATAGTCGTTTACCCCAGAGGGAGGTCTGAACAATATATTGGTTAACACTGTTTCTTGACGTCACTCACTGAAAATCGGACAGCTACATGTACAGTGGATTGACTGAGCTTCAAACATTCGCATAATTATGTGTAATTATGAATAACATTCAGTGCGGTTATAATTTACACTTTCATATGTCTAACCACGCATGATTAGGTAAAATTTAACATGGTATAATATGAATTCAGTTTACCCTACCCAGGATAAATACTTTCATGCAATTTTATAAAACTTCCTGAAGCATTGCTTCAGGTTTGCCAGAAACAAAAGTTGCGAAGGCCTGGAAATGAGACCTATAGACTCGACCTTGAGTCTTCTTGTTCATCAGCAGTCGTTCTAAGAAATGGACAGGTTCGCATGCAGCAGATATTCCATAACGTTGAATGATTTCATCTTTAATTTTCTACAGTTCTAAAATATAAACGAGGTCACATCAATAACCTCTGTGTAATTTTCAATCGAAAGATACAAAATATTACAAATCCAGACCAAATACGAATGGCAGGTGACTTGATCATGTAATTTACTTGTGATAACAACTGGCTGTCAATTTCTATTATTACCTATCTTGTATTTTTAAGTATTTTTCCTAAATCTTAAAATTTGTCATTCATCGCAAAGTAATCTGTTAGCTAAAAAAGAAAGAAACGATAATTCGGTAAACGTTTAAGGAGAAAAGCATAATTGTCGCGGTGTGGTAAAGCTTTCGCGTTTTTATGGCCTTTTCATCTTAATTGACGTTAGGGCTTTGGCTGCGCAGTGAATGGGGCAAATGAAAGGTAAATTGCTTAGACTTTTTCCTTTAAAAACGTGACCTCCTTTAAGATTATTGATCTTTCAGCTGCTTTTAAATGTGGTTTGTGCTGATGCATGGGTGACAGTGACGTCATTAAGCTGTTTGATAACGTGATATGAGTTTATCGTTTTTCGTGAAACGTGATTTGGTCTGACCGTTAACGAACATACAGAAAGTCTCTTCTCCAAAAGACATCAATTAGAGAAGACCATCCGATAGTGAATTCAGGCTTGTGAAGCAACTGGAGAATTCGTGCGTATTTTCGTAGGCTGTTCATGATCTGTTTAACAAACCAAACAAATACTTCACACAAATGTTTGTGCAATGTTCCTCTTTTTCAAAAATACATCAATTAGCCGGAAGTGAATGTCTGTGAAGTCATCGAAGACGTGTCATCATACGAGGGCTACATATGATCTGTATAACAAACCAACAAAAAATTGCCAGATATATTTGCACAGGGTTCTGGAAAATCATATTATCAAAAATAAACAGAGTCAAAATTGTTTGTTGTACTCTTGTGTACGAAGTATAAATTCAGTTGTGTTTCCTTTCTGTGTGGCAAAATATATTTTCATTAGTCACGTTCTGTTGGCGATATAATTAGTGCACAAAAAAACGGTCATTCGCTCTCCAAAACTTTGGATACCTGCTGGATAACAAATGACAATCAATTTGGAAAGCTGATGAAAAAAATGATTTGAAATCTAGCCTAGCCTCGACTCGCTACTCGATCGATGGGTGTTGAGTTCTATCTGGGTCAAATCCTTCAGTTGAGGTTGAGTCAATCTTTTTTTCTATCACATTGACACCTGCCGAGGGTGAGTACAATTTCTGAATAAATTATTCGCGGCGTTAAAACTCGTTTTCGCAAACAGATACTTGGATATTTTTGAAACTATGACATCGGAGGGACATTTTAATACTCCAAGTTCTCGCGTTACTGTGGGATTACGAAAATTTAGACTAATGTTTAAAAATGGCAAGGCCTGTTACGCACGAACTAACTGACAAACCAATAAATTTCAATAAACTTTTGGTTAATACAAATTTCACCCGGGCTTATTCCAATTAAATAGACATGCATTCATTTCCAAGCAACTGAATTGTTTTCATTATTACTTCTTTATAAACAGAGTTGGAAAGAAAAAACTTAAATTGATGGACAACTTGGTGAAGAAAGGCAATTCAACTCGACTGTTTTTCATTCTAATTCGTTGCATAACTGATAAAATGTCTTCACTGTGATTGGTTGAGAGCAGACCAACTTTTCGCTTATATTTAATTTGTATTGCAGTGCAAATTAACGAGTACGCGTTCGTATTTTTCTCAGTCGTATAACAAATAGGAAATTGTATGAAACCCCGACAATTAAGGATTTGCACCGATGTTGTTGTTTGAAAATCCTTTTAAAATGCTTTCGCCGAAAGACCCGTGCAATTTTGAATGAGTTTTCAACTGTGACTCGAACTTTTAATCCTAATTGCTTTCGTGTTCATACGATTATTTATACTAATGGTTTTCCATTCCGGACCTTTAGAGCGCTTTTTCGGATGATAACCAGATAGCACGTCATGGCAGATCAACCGCACTGCACTGGAGAGATTTCGTCTATTTCGGCTATAATTCTTGGAATTATCAATTCAGTTTCAGGACTAGCGGCTGTAATTGGAAATCTTATAGTACTCATAACCGTTATTAAGAGTCCGTCACTTCGCCAGCCATGTTATTATTTCCTGGCATCTTTATCCGCCATCGATCTCTTCGTTGGCTTAGCAGTGAATCCTCTATATATCATATTATCTAACTTTGTTTCGTGGCAATACAGAGAAGAGCATCTACTGCAGCTGGAAAGCTTCTTTGCCATGTCCAGTGCAATGATAATTATGCATACCTTAAGTGTAATGAGCATCGAGCGATTCATCGCTGTTATTCACCCCTTGCGCTACTACACGGTCGTCACAGTAAAGCGAAGCTGCATCTCAATCGCAATCGTGTGGGTATTCGGCTTCACACTCAATGCCTTTTACTTTGCCCTTGCCAATAAGGACTTGCCCAAACTTTGGATTACCTGTGGGGTGATAACTGGGCTTGCTCCCATGCTGGTAATTTTTTTCTGCTATGGAAAGATTTTCCAAGCTGCGCGGTACCAGTCAAGAAGAATTGCTTTGGCAGAAAGCAGCGTGTCGGCCGTTTCACGAGGTGAGCAAGGCGCAGTGACTAACACAGAAAGAACTCGTTCGGAGGCTAAAAGAACAAAGAAGACAGCTTGGACGGTTGCCATTGTTGTGGTGTTAGCAGTTGTCCTTTCCATGCCAGTGAGTGTTGTCAGCATTTTGCAGATTATTGGGACGAGTGATTTGTGCCTTCGCAGGGAGTACAATCGAGTGTGGATGTGGGCTGCGACACTGGCCCTCACAAGCTCTGCGATAGATCCGTGGATCTATGCGATGAGAATTCGGGAGTTCAGGGCATTTTTCAAACGAACGCTCTGCATTAAGTGACATTTATTGCCTATATATAAACTTGGCGACAACAGCAAAACATTAGCCAGGCGGATGGTAAAAATATCAAGCCTTCAAGATTTTAATTCATGATCAGAATAACAGGTTAAATTCAATTTTGGGTCTCTTCGTAGCATGCATACCGGTGCTTGAACGCAACTTGAGGTATATAACTGAAAAACACCTATATTACATGTGATTCTTCTCTCAGGGCAAACACAGATAAACGTTTACGTAGAATTTTAAGTCACCTTTTTCAAATAATGGGGTAGAAAACAAACTGTAGCTTGCTACTAATTCATGGCATTAGCAACGCCGCTGAAAAAATTTAAAAAAAAATTAAATCAGTTTTTTCATTTGTTAGTTAAGACAGATATCATTAATAAATGTAAAATGACTAATGAAGATTTCAATCAATCAAATACATGAGCTGGAACGTATGTACTCTGTAGTGTATGGGTAAAAAAGCGATTTAATATTTGTATGTAAGCAGCGGTGAGTCTAAATCGCTGATGAAGATTGTATGTGTTGAATAAAAGACATAGAAGACAAAGAAAATTAAAATTATGGCGAAACTAAAGTTTAAATGATTAATTTTTTTGGAACAATGAGGCGGACTTCCAAAATTTCCCATCATGCAAAAACAAATGAAAAAAATTTCCGGCAATGTATACTGTTAGTTCAGACCCACATCGTGAATACTTTGCAAAACAAAGTTCTGAAAAAATAATTTAAAAAATTGACGTTCTTTGATCTCTAGACATCCATTTCTGACATCCATCTGTCCACTATCAGTCATATAAACAAAGGCAACTGAAAAAAGCACCCCTTCATGTAATTATTTGAAGCTGATTTTGTACTGTGGTGACCGGTCGTACCAGTGAAAATTACGAGAGCTTTCTTTTTAGAAAATGTAAGGTAAAACAAGTTCGGTGCGCCATCGCATAAAGCACTTCAGTTAAGCCTTGAATGACAAAGTCACCAGAAAAATCTGTTTAGTATCTGATCTCAAACGAAACGCTCAAAGACAATGAAATATGACAGTGCGTGAAAAGCTGGTGTCTAGAATGAAACTGAAAAATCCTAACAAGACAACTGATTTAACATCAGTCGAAAGCTGACTTTATAAACTCAAATGTTTTAACAGGAAAGAAAAACCTCCGCGTAGCATTCAGATCCCTCAAGGTTTGATTAATTTATAAGTTTTGATCTTGCTTGCAAAATCCAGTTCCTTAATTAAAGCCGTACTGCACCATAACTTCAACATACATACAAAAATACATGACTTGATTTTATCTCGAATTTGCAGAGTAGCTAAGGAAGTTAATATCTTCGTGAAAAAATAGCATTGTCAACATAAAAAAACAAAACACTTGTGTAGATTTTCGCTGATGTATTTTTTTCAAATCACCGAATAGTCATTTCTGCGGTGTGAAGCCGACCAGCTGGTTTTTCTTTTATGGGACAAATTTTGATCTGTCAAGGTCAGTCACTTCGATTCAACATGTTTCATGTATATTTAAAGATAAACTCCAAGCAAATATACTTTCCTCTGGTCTTATATTAATTAAACTTTAAAAGTTAGCAAATAATAATTAAAATGAAAATCAAAGAAAGAAAGACCTTGACTACACATCCGAGACAGAGTGACTTCTAGCAATATTTCCTAATCTGACTATGATTTCCCAAAACAAGAGTGATGGGAATATTGATTAAATGTTTATAATTTCCCCGTTATTCCCCTGTTATTTTTAAAGGGGGAGTAACAACTCATATTCCCCTTTCCTGACTTCCCGCGTTACGTAGTTACAGTTTTCCACTGCGAATAAACCGGGAGAGACTGGAAATGAGCCACGCACCCCTTTATGGCGCGCGGGCCGCCCCGCATTCTTTCTCTTTTCTTTCTAGCAAGGTAAGATGGCGGACATGATTTCTTGACCAAACCACGTGTACTCATGTTTTACAGCTTTAACGGGGAGTAAAAGGGACATCTTACTCTTCATTTTCGTATCGTGAGCTATA
>Ga0126337_10001636_pt1 | contig 13729 bp, 12 predicted proteins | sample DipCmetagenome_FD_92527 | JGI IMG/M metagenome (GOLD analysis project Ga0126337, IMG submission 92527) | Coral microbial communities from La Bocana,Puerto Morelos, Mexico - Diploria C A metagenome | ecosystem: Host-associated > Invertebrates > Cnidaria > Coral | place: La Bocana,Puerto Morelos... | reverse complement strand
TCATGTGGGGGGTGGGTGTTGGTTGGTGTGGCCGCATCTAGAACAAAAATATTCAGAAATCAAAATCACAGGTTTCAATCTAAATTTGCTTACTGTAAACTGTTTGGGGTCTACGCTGGTGTACTTTTAGTGTTTTGTCGTCACCCATCAGCTGAAGATGCGTATCCGCATATTCAGATTCTTTCCATGTATTGTATGGATATCTGGCAGATTTTGACGTTCATTTTGGGTCATGTTTGCGTCTGAACTGAAAAAAGGAGGTCAGAAGATTTGCTGATGGATTTGGAGCCAGAGCTGGTGCGTGGAGCGACCATGGGGAATGTCTTGAGGCAGGTTGAGTTCCAGAAAAACCCGTGGTAAATGTTTCCAAAAATGAAGGCAGCGGCAACATGGATTGTGAAACCCTGAGCTTCGTCGCCAAACCAACGATTTGGGGACTTTCCATCATGTCCAGAAACTCTGTTAACGACCTTTTCTAGCTGAGGCTTTGGAAATCTTGAGAAGTTTTCGTGCAAAAGGTTTGATGCAGCGGTTCATGTTGACTTCAAGGGATGAAGCGAAAACTCCCAGATTACTTGTTGATCCTAGATTTCCAGATCAGAGTAAACCTGCACAGTACCTGCACCCAGTGTCCCTGCTTGGTCACTTCGTCAGGATGTCATGATACAGAGGACTCATTTCCATTTGCTGGTGTTTTTGAGGTTAAGGAAGAACTAAGCATTAAATTTATGTCCTTGCAAACCTTAGGGAATCGCCTGGAACAACGGACTCACCCTTGACCCATTGAAAGTTGGCTAGGGTTGAACTGCACAGTTCCAACCCTATCGGCAAGCAGGCGCTTTGGAAAAGAGTGGCGAGTGCTGAAGAAGCATGAGTCGGTACCCACTCGACCAGGTTTGTCGCGGCAGACCAAACGCTATGATTTTTTCTTTAGCCATGACTGGAGGACTCCAGGCAAGGCTTCCCAAAATCAATGTTGAAACTAACAGGCAGGTCCCCCAAAAGACGCACATACACACGCATACACACATGCACTTTGGCACGAACCCAGGTCATTCGAAAACGACAAGGTCAATTTGCGCAATGATTTCACACAAGGACCCTATAAGAAATAGCCCTGAAAATATCACGTGGGACCTGGCATCTCCTGGGAAGCACAAGCAATCGAGAGTGAAATTGAAAGAAACACCCTTCAGAGATTTAGGAGGTATGCTGGATTGACCAGACCCAGTATCCGACACTTTTTGTTGAGTAGGGTCTCACAATCATACAAGACCCTCAGAACGCGACAGTTTTCCTTTCCATCCAGCTGAAATCAGGGCGGGGGAACACACATCTCCTAATCCTGGATGTTTTTTTCAACCCTCCAAATCGTCCCACCCATCCGAACCCCCACTCCAACCAATCCACCAACCTGTAAGGGTGGATGAAGTACTTGTCCTTAATTATCTATTTCAATGGCCGTGCTGCGGCCATAGCCACATTCATCGTGAGTGTTGGTCTTGGAGTCCTATTGGGATTCGAGATCTTACCACGGGGTGAGCGGTGGATTGGCTTCTGCCATTTGGTGGGACTGTACCTTGGTAATATCAGCAGATGCCGATTGGTTGGACTATGTGAGGAAGAACCGAGAAGACTCAACATGGTTCCATCATAATCATGTTCCACTTGTTGTTTCTTCGATACCCTCGTTCTTCAACCACCATCATAAAGGTTTAGGGTGGTGTGTGGCTTTCAAATTGAATCACCTGAGACGGAAATGGGAAAAATGGGAAGAATGGGAACGGAGTTTTTTTTTGGGGGGGGAATTATTTAGTTTATTTTGCTTTTGCTTTTGCCTTTGCTGCTTTTGCAGGGACAGCCCACCCCACCTGAAACGTCTCCACCTCCAATTGAAACCATGGAAAAAACATGATTCCCGAAATAACAAAGCAATAATTCCCAAAATATTTACGCACCCAATGGGAACTGACGTCCTCAGAGTAGGCATTTTTCAGCTGAGGTTTTTCCTCTTGTTTTGGCAACACCTTCGTGAGTTGCTTTACCCTCAGATGGGCTTCTTGGATCGATTGGTTGTTCCGCAGGATCCAGAGAAGAAGAACAAGTGCATCTATGGCCTAGCGTCCTTCCTGAACAAATCCGACAAGCTAATAGTTCTCTGGTCACCCAAGTACTTCAGTCGTTTGTGGTGCACGTGTCTCAGTTGAAGTGGTCGGGGGCACTAATATTTTTGTTGCTTTTCATGGCTAGCAGCCGAGCAGACATCCAAACCCATGTTTTTGTGACTTGTGCCAAAGATTACCAAAGCTTTGCGCGTTTGAGTCTTGCAAGATTAGAGACGCACGCCCAAACCCCCGTCCTCCCAACTACACAACATATGGCCTGGGGTGATTCCAGCCTGCCTTCCCAAGCAGCACAAGAAACAACAACACACAACATCAAATCGCAACACTGCAAAACCACAAACCAAAACAAAACCACTCTAAACAGAACAACACCCCAAACTTGCAGAAACCAAAACACACCAAACAAGACAGAGCAAGACCAAAACCCAAACCACGACAAGCAAACACAACAAAGCACCGAACGCATTTGTTGTCTGACTTCTGGCCAGCGGCGCTGAATAACACAGCCACAAAACAATCGGAGGGAAACAAAAAGCACATACACACACACACACAGAAGCACAGTTAAACACAGAGCAGTAGCACCCATTGACTTCCTGAACATTTTAATTACAGTGCATTTCATTGCTATCTTGTTGCTTTCCCTTTGTGGCCAAATTGGAGAGGCCTAGCTCGACCTCTTGGAACCAGGTAATCTGCAGGTTCCCTGTATATAATATATATTTGAAGTTTTTTAATGTAGACAGGACCCAGATATTTGCATCCCTTACACTCGGACTTCTCTCTCTTTGATTGACGTCTAGTGCCTCTCCAAGGTATGAGATTGCTTGCTTCCTTATGAGACGGAAGCAAGCTGATCGCATCCAGTTTCTTCCTGTTCAAGAATCCATCCTTTGGGTTCTGGTCTACTTGGCGGTGTCTACAAACTGGGCGACATTTTACGTGTTGCAAAGGTATGATTTCTTTCATTGGTCTGATGTCAGCGGGGTGATAGGGATTGCCTTGGTCATTGCACTGCAAGCATTGGTGATTTACCCGCCACTCTTTTGGATCATGAACCAGATCTTATACGACATATCGCTCTTGCCCGAGCAATTGCGAGACTTCAATATTGAAGCAGCTCAGCAAATGGGGCGTAGAGTGGGGTATAGTGCGGGCCGCTCCCGAATCGATGAAAAGACCAGACATGACTTTTGGGCTTCCCCAGAAGCCAGCAAGATGCTGCATCATGACATCTAATTGCCCCTTGTTTCCGTAGAGAATCTCAAGAGCTTTACCTTCGCTGCAAGAGTATCAAATTCATCATAGGCGAAATATACCGTATGACGTTTGCACCAGGGACAGCGGTGGCCTTTACACATGTGACGCTGTCAGTTGTTCAAACACAGGGTGTGGATCTATTTTGTTCTATTTCACATTTTGTTCTTGGCAAAGCCCTACCTAAGGAGGCCAAATGCTATTGCTGCAGCAATGGCCATCGGCTGTCCTCCACTGGGGAGCTCATCCAATGTGATCGTGAGCTCATCTACGGTGTTCTGCAGCTGTGGTTCTTTGGTTGAATCATATTCATACAACAGCATACAACCTCTAAGTGAGACTGGACCTTTGTCAGTGACCTTTTAGAAGTATATATATATATATATAACTATAAGTATAACTATCACTACTGTACATATTGGCCTTCCGGCCATCCAAGTAGTCGCTTGGAACCTGACACACCATTGACCATTGAGAGTTGAGTGGTGATTGGGCTCAGCTTTTTGGCCTGGAAACTGTCTCAGGGGTTGTCTTCGTAGGGGGAAATCCTATGACTCGAACCAAGTTGCAATCCATGTGAGCGACTCTTCTTGAAAAATTTGTACTGCAAGTGCTGGTTGCAACAATGCGGGTATCTTGACATTTCAAACCACTAGGGCACGAGCCACCAGATGAGATTGGACCCCCTTGGTTCATGTGGGCAACTTCTCTTGAGGAGAAAGATCCCTATCAACTAATCACTCTCTCTCGCTCTCTCAATGTAATTAATATATTCTCTCTCTCTCTCTCTATATATATATATATATATACGTACAGCTAGGTCATATCAAGCATCGCGGTTCTGATTGCTGGCTCCTTTTGTTTCTCCCCAACTCTTTCTCTTTCGGGGCATACTTATTTGCGAAGACAAACTCTTTTGAGGCATCTCTTCAGATGGGTTGTGGTGCCACCTTCCAGCAGCACTGATCATTACGAATATATCATCATGTGAGTTTCGGTTCGTGATGAAACATTTTCATGGCCTGACCCAAAATTTCTTTTCGGTGCACGGTGATCCTGAGTGGAAGTGCCTCAAAGCATGGATATGATAAACATGAAAAGCACAGGTAAATGCTGTGAAAACATACCACCGATTTTTGCAAAAGAAAAGGGAGCCAACAGACTTCAGTACTTCTTCAAATCTTTTCAATACTTTCCGCTTCTGTAGTGAAGGAATAGCATGCCAGAAGATCACCGAGGATTAGTTTGAACATGCCCAGCTTGGGTGTCTGTTTGGCTTTCAGGTCTGGGAGCGCTGACTTGGATGAAGGGAACGTCGAGCAAATCCAAAGAGTCTTCAAGAACCATTTGGAGACGCTGGTGGAAGGGGGGAGTTGCAACAGCAAGGGGTTATGTTTCGGGGTTATGTTTCCTTTGTTTATCACCTGAGCACTCCCTATATTGGCAGTTCTTTAACGTAGTCAATATTGTGAATAAGTTTACATCGCTTTAGGGGTGATGACCCCCTTCGGTACCCATTGTGTTCCATTTACATGGCCCATAGGGCGCAATCTGAAGCTTTTCGCCCCTACCTGAAGCACAATTTGAGACAAGTTGCGCATATGTTGGGCCAATTTTTTCCACATCAATACTGCAGTATACGGCCAAATTTGTTGTCAATGCCATTTTGCGAAACTCGGCTTTGATTGATTTTGCTTCTCCTAAGGCTAAAACACCTTGTTATGCCAAACAGGTACCTATACATACATTTCCCAAAGCGTGCTGTGCGCTGCAACACCTCCAACAAGGCCCACTCAAAGAAAACCAACCAAGCGCGAAGACCAGATCCACCAGAGTTTGCCACCCGTCTCCCAGAAAACATGACCAGCTTGGTGGCGTTGTTGGCAGCCTTTAGTCCGTCGGGCAATCTGAAACTTCTCGCCCTCGAGTTGGCGGGGTCAATGCCATTTTGCCTTCTTGAAAACCTTTTAAGAAACCTGCATTCTAGAGCAAAACCCTTGCCCCCTCTCGGATGACGCCTCAACACCCACCAGTGCCTCAGAAACCAGCTCACAAGTCACCTAGTTTAGAGCCTAGAGGTGCAAAGATTCGGGAAACACTTGCGTTTGGTGGAATCATATCATTGAGGACTGTTTTTGTTTGTTCAACGGATGCATGTTTTATAGCCCTGCATCTTTTTTTTTCTCTCTCTCTCTCTCTCCCCCTTTCTCGGCATTGGGGAAGTCATTTAAATTTAAATGGCAAAGATAATTTTTGGCATTTCTTTGTGCCAGGAGAGGCATTTGGTTAAATCAATGGAAAAGACTTTTACACAGAGCAGTTTCCTTCTACGGCCTTTGATGTCTGCAGTGGCCATGGCTTCCTTCGCGTATCTGTCAGACTTCCTTGCCTATGAGTTTAAACAGTTGTTCCTTCATCCAGGATGGGAGCCGCCGATCCGGAATTCAGGTTCGGAAGTCCCGGGTCTATTTTTTTGGTTTCCATTCACCAAGACAAACATGAAGGATCATAAAGGATCGGTTAGCAGAAAGCTGTTGATTTTGCGTCTCAAGCATCAGTTTCATCCACTTGACAGAGCGTTTGAACCACTTCACCATCCTGGTGTGTTTGTGTCAGCCTCCCAGAGGTTTGGTTATCTACGTTTTAGCTTGGAGTCCTATCTGGGCGCGAATGGTTTTGATGTTGGGAAACTGTGGCAAATCATGCTGGAGTCGAAGCTAGGTCCTGGTTTCAGTCATTTTTTTCATTTTTACCTTGAATTTGCTAATGAAGAAACTCATCTCACCTCAGTACCTTTTCTGGGGGGCCGGATTTTGGTACTGTATAGCAATTTCTCACTTCCTGGGAACGCCACCAGTCAAGAGCTGTTGTGGCACGGCCAGGACGGTGCTGCAGGCCTTTCTTGGTGTTGGTCCAAGGGGTCTTCATGTTTATCATTGGCGTTGTATTCATTGTATTTTACATCGTCCTCAACGGAACTGCGCCCTATAACTGGAGTCACCCTGTGGATGCATATCCTCTTTTCTACCTGGCCTTCACAGTGCTTGTTAGTTGCTTTCTCCTTCGCCACTTATGCTCTTGCCGCAAATCTGCCATGATTGGCGGCATCCCCAAAAGAAGCGAACCACGGGAAGAACTACACTTCGAGAACGCAGTCGAAGGTGAGGCAGAGGAGGAGGAGACAGAGGCAGAAGACGATGGGTCTGAATTCATGCAGATAAAAACTATTGTCTCTGAAGACTCGTACTTTGGGATTTGAAGAATCCTTCAAGATGATATATGTAAGACGGCGCACACAATCCAGCCATGCCAGAGAGTCCTGTGCATTGAAAGTTGTGGCGCGCCTACCCTCGATTTTATAGCAACTAATGCTACATGTCGCAGAAACATTTGTTCGAACATGCTTCAAATGCGGCGTCTGCACTGGCCACTGCATGGAACATGCTTGGCCATGTCGCAGTCAAAGACTCAAAGACCAGCTTTGGTTGGAACTTCGATGAACACTCCATGCGGGTTCTCAAAGTCCACCTGCAGTTGTCAAACAGTGAACCAATGGATGTGGTTGACATGATGTAAATAATACAAATTATACCTATCTTTTTGATCCCTAATGAGAGTCTGGTGTATGCCTTCTTTTAGAAATCATTTGGAACGGATTGAAGTGTTTTCACTTCGTTTGGTCTTTGTTGGCTTGTTGCAAACAAAGGCCCACGGCCACGACAAAATATTTGACGCCTCCAGCCACTGTGTCACATCCACTGTTGCGAACTCTGTGCAACACTTTGTACAATGACCTCAGCTAAAAGCTGTATCATTTGCATATAACGCGTTTCATCTGTAAATGCAGCGCGGTCTCAAGATCGGAGCCTGGAAAACTGGCAGAGTTTGTTGCAGTGGGATGGAACGGATTCATGTCGATAACAAGGTGCCACATGTGCCACTCTCTTGTGGCCTTGGGCTTCAAATTCAGGGCCTAGCTCTTCTAAAGCAATCTGGTCAAGAAGTCACCTGCAATTTGTGGCTTCTCATTGACCCTTTGACTCAGAAACATAATTGTTCTTGACATTGGTAATTTCCACGATAGTCAAATATCATTGCATTGCAAGTGAGCAATATCGTGCAATGATTTCTTCTGCAACTATTCCCAAGTATAATCAATTCACTTCAACTATCCCACTGTAACCTTAGTTTCCTCCAGACTCACTTCTTGTCATTCCTGGACCTGCCATCAAGGACGTCGGGCTGGAAACCTCCACTTTGCTGGCAGCTGGCGTCGAAGCTTCGTTTGTGCACATGGAGGCGGCCAATGGGCCGTTCAGGGCTGATGGCTTGTGTAGAGTGTAGAGCTACATATCCTTGAATGTTTCTGCGTAGCAATTCCAAGCAACTCTACCTAGCAACACGTTGTGAATTATTATAAGTTTATAAATTATGACAGAGTGGTTGAAGGCCCCTGAATGTAGAAGAGACGTTGCCAAACATCTAACGGAGAAGGGTTTGTGCTAATTCCACTACGCCGTGCTATGGATTAAAGCGCAAACAGTTGGATCCAAGGTCAACTGAGCTCAACTGGGCACAGTGAATTTGCACTGCCTTGAAACGGAGGATGCTCTTCGTTGCACATGCAGCGCTGCCAGCAGCCGTTGCCAACATTACCAACTGCAGTTCCTACCTGGAGTGAGGCAAGTGGGTTTGAGTGTGAAGTTCTGTAAAAATGATACTTTCGAGCCAGAGCCATACTGACCGGAGGTATGAACATTTGTACATATCGTGTGATGTACAAGTACCTGGTGTATGGTCAGTATTTCTGTTACAAGATACAAGTTTGATTATTACTCATGATTCCGCTTACGACCTACAAGTATTTTTCATTGACACTTGCTTATCAGGATTATCATAGTTGTGAATTATGAAATAGTGCTACACAATGAATACATGACATGCTATACTTACATAATACGTGAAATAACAAAAAAGTTTCTTTTCCAAAAAATGCTTCTTTCATTGGGTATTATTGAGTCCATCGAGACGGTCACTATCATTGACATGACATGACTACTATCTCACGCGGTTTTGGAGACCTGTCTTTCGATGCTGAAATGGCATGCACAGAGTGCGCACAGAATTAATGGTTTTCTTGGCTGTTTTTGCGTTTTTCAACCATTCCTTGGTTTCGGGTACAGCGCATGACGAAGGAAACGTTGCAGCTTTGATTAATATAGGCAAAATATCATCGGAACCTCAAGCCAGATAGCTCCAGTTGCAACAGTCGGAGGGCTCGATGTTTAGGCCGATTTGGTGTCTTTTTCGGACTTCTTGCTTTCGTACGATTTCCATTTTGTCTGGTTGCGGTGGAAGGCTTTGCAGAAGGGACTCTGGGCGGAAGGCGATTTTCCCATCCGTTACCCGGAGAAGCCTTACCGAATTCAAGCTAAGGTCCCTCGGCTGGAGGGTTTGAGCTGTTTGGGGTAGCACCAATGGGTTCTTGTCCTGGATCCAACACACAAGTGAACACACGTAAGCCAAGCATTTACAACTCCCCTAAGTCTAATGAGTGCAGCGATGCTAGTTACACATGGCTTAACGTCACCCTGGTACGAATCACACATAGGTTTGCAGCCAATATCAACATGGATCAAAAAAGTGGAGTTTCGTATATTGCTCATACGATAGGGTGATAACGTGTTCATAACAGATGGGCCTAATGGAATTGGGATGATCGACCATCCAATGGCTTCCAAGGCGCAGCTGCCAAAGTATTTTGCTGCTTGGCCTGGCGCCTGGCACCGCCGGCAGATCTGCCGGCGCTTTGGCCGGCGGCGCTTTGCCGTTGCGTTGCCGGGAGCTGGTGAGGCTTTGAGATTTTCGGGAAGGCTTTCAGCTTAAACTTTTAAGCAATGCCTTCACTAGAAAGAGGCATCTATACCTTTGGTGGCCTTTTAAGATGTAAACGGAGGTATTGAACAATGTATGAACATGCTGTGTATGAAGTGAAAAATCAAAGCCGCTACTCCAATTCCTGACTTCTTTTTCACATACTAATATCTGTGTTGCGAGTGGCAGCAACTTCTGACTGTTAGCTGAATGATGACAGGTTTTCCACATGGAGCTGCGCAACTTCCTAAGCTACGCTTCTACCTCAACGTGGGATGCTCTTCCGCCTCGTTGGGATGCTGAGCCTTTGTGCCTTGATTCAAAAGGGCCAAGTTTGGCTTGTAGGAAGCTTATTAGGTAGGCCCCACGGCTACACGCATTGAATCAAATTCATTCTCATTCAGCTGGGAAACTTGGATGTTGCCTGCAAGTTCAAAGAAACTATCCTTCCAAGTTAAAGTTGTCAAACTCTGTGCAGCGGATCAGGCCGCCAGGCCCATCAAAGGCTGTAGAGAGAAATCTTGTTCTGCTCTTGTACCCAAGTTCTGAGATGCCCATTCTGGAAGCTCTTCCGAATGCATCCTCCTATTTCAGTCACCCCAAACCAGATGTGTTCGAGCCGTTGCACGGGCGACAGTGCTGAGGTACCTCTTTGATCCGCGGCCACCCTTGGCCCTACGCCCTCTACGGCAGTTGCGCCTTTGTGCGCAGGCGGATTTGGCGCGCAACTGCCGTGAGTTGGCGGAGGTGGTGCGGGATGTGACGCGGGGGTGGCTGCTGATTGGAGGCGTGGTGGGAGGGGGAATCTAAGTCAAACGTCAGGCCAGATGTGTGGATGTGTGCGGATGTGACAAAGTGACAATATCACTCCAGCAAGTCTTCATCCTACTGATCCTGATGCTTCATCCAATATCTCCAGGCATGTTCCCCTCTGGAGAACCGAGATAGACGCTGAAGCTACAGTCCTTCCACTCCACAGAGGTTTATAGTCTTCTTGTTCCGACCCCTATTTGGTGCATGTTAGTTGGCAGGGGAACCCTCACAATGTCTCCGCACAAGGTGCCGGAAGCGGTTCCCGTTTTCATATTGATGCCTTTGGCTGTGGTGCTTGGAGCGTAACGCTGCTGGGTGTCAAGCGGTGGGCGCTGTATCCACCAGGGCAGCGTCCTCCAGGTTGGTGGGGTTGGGTGAAGGAGAGTTTTTGGGGATTTGATTCAACCAGGCCGCCAGGCCCACGAAGAAGCACCATGAATGGCAGTAGGTTTCCTTTCTGATGCAACATATTATCAGAACCGTGCGCAGGTGTTTTGGACATGGGTCCCGAGCGATTTGCATCGCCTGCTCCTATTTTTTGGTTCACTGAGGCGGTTGGGAATGAGTGTTGTGGACTTCAAAACGTTAAACATAAGTTATGTCAAGTGCTTCAGTGGAACTTGACGCGACACGTCAACCAAGCAGCTCCCCAAACTCTCATTGATTGAATTGATTGGCCAACTATCCATTCATTTCGTTGGAACATGTTTCCTTTCAGATCTTGCCACAACTGCGACCTGATCAACGTCCTTTGGACTTCGTGACTCAGGTGCTGCTCAAAAAACAGTTTTCACATGATCTGCTGATATGCTTTCCGTTCCAAGTCGATTTGGCATCTCCAACTGGATAGGATTTTCTTGGATTTTCCTTTGAAATTTAGAACATGGAGCCAGCAGCTTCCTGACTTTTTGTTGTTTGTGCCCTGTTGCAGGCAGGGGATTTGCTTTACATCCCACCGGGTTGGTGGCATTGCGTTTTGAACCTCAACTTTACTATTGCTTTCACTCGTGCCTTGGTCTCACTGGACGCCTTCCAAAAGTGCCAAGGAAAGTGGCAGCCCAGCCCAGCCTACAGCCACCTAGTTATAGCTGTGGTTCAATAATCCTATCGTTTCGGTTCACCGCGACTCGTGAAATCACGAGGTGTACATGGGCCACATTTCACTGAACAGTAATTTCAAGCCCCTCATGATGGATTTCCAACATGTTTGCAACATTTTGCAACGCACTAAAATACATACAGCCTTCATATAGCCTGACTATGTTTATTGTTGGGCTTCGCAAAACCGGCGATGCTGCCGGGCACAAGATTGTGATTGTTATCCCCGGGTCTTAATCATGTAGAACATGGTGGTGCCCATACCCTGTAGAAAATGGGTATTTTCTACAAAACATCGCATTAACCATTAAGAGCATCGCATTAACCATTTAATCATGCATCATTACATGTATCAGTTAGGGACTGCCTCTGACACAGTTCATCCTAACCCCCCAGCATGATACAATATAATATATGATATACTCACCAAAAAAAACTATAAGAACAAAACAGCAAACAATATCAACAAGATGAACAACAAAGTCTCAAAAACAATTCTCCAACAACATCAACATCAAAATAAACTGAACAAACATAAACGAAAAACACAACCAAAATCTGAACCACCAACATGCTCACCTAAACGCAACAAAATATCATCTAGAATATGTATCATATAAAAATCTATACAATGGATAGTGCTAAGTAAAATTGAATCAGCATAACCTTTCCCATTTTTCCACCTCAATACCCCATAGTATCATCCTTGCTTGTCAGAAGGTTTCAAAGGAAGCGCTCACGCAAGCCTTCTGCATCAGCAATGGCGGATATTTATCTATTTATTTTTTGGGATATCTCAATGACGAATCAAATCACAATGACACCCACTGCAAAGTGGATACCACTGAAAAGTGGTCAAGTGCCGAAATGCACAGTTATAGTCATTTAATTCATTATCACCCCCACTCATTATTGAGACTTCGTCTCAAAGCAGGCTAAAACCCCTTTGGTCGGGAGCCCCTCATTTGTTGTGGTTTGTTGGTGAAACACTAAGTGTTTGTTTACAGGTAGCAGTTGTCTTGCCGTTCTGCACTAGGAGTTGTTGATAGAAAGATATATAGATATATACATTTATATATTTATATTTATGTATATACTAGATATTTAACTAAAGAGGTGGTATGTGCAATATTTGTGGTAGGCGCAGTCGCTCTCACGTCCCTATGCGTAAAACAAAACTCCCGCGAATTTTTTCTGCGCATTTTTTGGAGTTGCAGGGTTTTTTGCAAAACAAACGTTTATGAACTGAACTTTGCAACTTTTTCCGCGATTTGCACTTTTGAAATTTTGCTCAATGCGCTTGTGAACTTTGAAAAAAGCAAAGCCAAAAGCATAATCTTATGATATTTCTTATATCATAAGATTATGTAATGTATTCATTTTGTTCTCATGTTTAGACTTTTAGCAGTTCATGACGCAACAGTCCTCTATCCCTACCTTCTACAAAATAGTCATCTTGCCATATCTTTTATCAATCCTCACTACGGTAAAAAATTCTTTTAACCAATGTGAAGTGTTTGCTTTTTCAGTTGTGGCTTTCTTCCGCATAATTTTCACATCATCAGTAACTCTTTTATTTCAGGATACAATCTAGTTTTCCTCGCTTTGATTTGTCATACTTATTTTAGCATTTGCATCATTTCTTGGATTCCTGGCTAAATTTGTAAATTGCATTTAAAAGCAGGATGGATTTACTGCAGTTTGGGGCATGGCCAGGGACATGGCCATGTTTACCAGCAAGATGGATTTACGGTAATTTTGTAATTTTGGAAGTTTGTGGTTTTTGTCATGCAAAGTGCAATGAGTGCGTTGTTTGAGTGACCTATGGGTGGATGGTGAGGGGTTCGAGTGATATATGCATCGCCGCGATGTTGAAGCCTCAATCATAGTGTGTGGATGTCGATGCACGTATCGGACACCTTGCAAATGCTGCAGCAGCTATCTTCATTTGGACAGATTTCTCGCCTCCCTACCTCGGCGCTTTGCCGGGGCGTTTCTGCTGCGGGAGCCGGAGCCGCTGGATCCCAGTTTGCCTCTGCGCGTGCCCGCGGGTGCGGTTGGTGATCTGCCGGTCGGCGAGCGCTCCTTTGCTACACAGGTTGTCTACTTCATACTGTGGGTGACTTTTGGCAACGTCGACTATTTCTTGACATTTGCTTCGGTGAGTGATGTGCGGCAGAATCTAGGTCAGCCAGATGGTGCTAGCTCATTTTCATCGCACGCTTCTTTCACTGGCCCGTTCCTGGTGCTGGATGCGGACTCCGCTTTCTGATTCGCTGTTGGTGCCTCAGATTCGGATTTGCTGGACACCGTCTTTTGCAGGCGTTCGTGCTGCCATTGGCGTGGCATGGAATGTTGATGTGGCTGTTGAAGCTGAAGATTTCGGAGCGGCGGACTTGATTCAGCTGAATGTTGGGACATCGCGGCGAAAGCGAAGCATGTGTTGTTGTTGTTGTTGTTGTTGTTGTTGTTGTTGTTGTTGTTGTTGTTGTTGTTGTTGTTGTTGTTGTTGTTGTTGTTGTTGTTGTTGTTGTTGTTGTTGTTGTTGTTGTTGTTGTTGT
>Ga0126337_10001635_pt1 | contig 13729 bp, 15 predicted proteins | sample DipCmetagenome_FD_92527 | JGI IMG/M metagenome (GOLD analysis project Ga0126337, IMG submission 92527) | Coral microbial communities from La Bocana,Puerto Morelos, Mexico - Diploria C A metagenome | ecosystem: Host-associated > Invertebrates > Cnidaria > Coral | place: La Bocana,Puerto Morelos... | reverse complement strand
TTTTGCTTGTAAGACTTTGAAGGTCTCGTTCAGAATTATGTTCATTGATTCTAGCCACATCACTCAGCCCACCGGACCTCTTGGCAGCTTCACTGCCAATGTCAGAGATTACCCCACGGGCAGTGCGAATGGCAGATCGGCATGAAGAGGCCTCAGAATTCCAAAAGCAATGTTTTCTTGTCTTATGGACTGGAACATTTACTGTGCTCAGATGCAACAAGGTTCAACTCAACTCAGATACTATACAAATATATTGTTTAAATATATGCTCATATTCTTGTCATTGGCAATCCTGTTGGGGCAAAGGTGCAAAGGTGCAAGTTTGTCCGTTTTTTCCATGGCATCACGCAGCCAACATCATGGTTTCACACCAGTTTGAAAATGCAGGGAGTGTTTTTCAACAAAGTTTCCCCTCGCACAAGGCTATATAGCATTGTGGCCAAAACCATTCGCAGCTATGTTGTTGATGCACAGAACAAAATGCATATATATATAAGGGATGTATCTACCATACATCATTGAGGTTTGAATTTGAAACTTCTATACACCATGTAAGTGCACCAGATCCCTTTCAGATCAGTGTTGACGGTATCACCGCCAAGCCGCACATTCCGGCATCCAGGCTTACCTTAGAGGGCTCGGGGCATGGAACATCAATATAAACTATGGCGTGTAGATATTTACAGAAAGCCTACGACCATCCATCAAGGATATACTTCAAACACATATCTCAATCCCCAAGTATAAGCAGAAAAATGCAAAGGGAATTTTCGAAGTTACCACTTGCAATTTAAGACGAGATGCTCTTAAACTTTTCGATAAGAGTAGCTTCCAACATTGCTGGTCCATAAGGTTCCCATGAGCTGTAAATCACAAGCATATTGGACCATTTTTCACAGCCATACTTGTAGCCATATAAAGAGTTTGACCATCGCCATGCAGGGTTATGCGTAATCCCAAATTTAAAGATCATTGGGTCCAACTTCTCAAACAAAGTTTCTATGACTTGCAATGCATGTCCCAGAACTTTTCCTGAAATGGAATTCCACTTTGGCAGCTTGAACGCAATGCAGCCTAAAGAGCACGCTTCCAATTGTAGAGCTTCGAGGCTTGCTTGGGCAGTTTGGTCACATCCTGATTCCTCTGTAGAAGGGTTAGAGGGAGGAGTAGCTACACTTGGGGAATTAACATCACAATCATCCTTGGAGTTCTTGGCAAAATCGACTGCACTTCTCCAAGCGAAGGGCCCTTCAGATTCCTTAGGATTGTTTTCGTGACCGCATTTGTTTTGTAAGACCCATCTCCCAAAAAGAATTTATCCCAAAGAGTGTCCCAGCTAAGAAACAGATCGGTGGCAAGAAAGCAATTCGATTAGCTCATCCTCCGCAGATTCATGCTTGGTACAGGCCATGGCTCAAATTTGCCAAAGGCAGATGATACAAAAAGTTGTTGCACATTTGTTGCATACATAGGTTGAAATAACGACCAGCTATAGACATCATTTTCTTTAAAAAAATAAATATGTCAATTCAAATGTATGGTGGTTTTGATGTTTCCCACAACCCACCCGCTCAAGAAACCACAAACCCTTGAACTGAGTACTGCATTCAAGGATGGAACAGGTGGAAATCAAGTTCAATATAGATGCTTGTCCCTGCCCCATCTCGCACGTTGAGGCCATAACGCCAGTGGCAACATCTTTGGCAATGGTGCGAAGCGCTTCACCAGCACCTGGCCAGTAAGATCAGTGTTTGTTTTTTTTGGTGGTTTGAACCTGAAGTTGAAGGGGCAATCAAAAAGGATTAAGTTCAGACCTGCATGGTGGGGGCAACCAAATTGAATTTCAAAACGGCGGAATTGCATCAAATCACTGTTTCCATTTGTTTTCCATTTTGCTACGCAGAGTTCGGATCCACAAGATATTGTAGCCTGATCCCCTTAGGCCACATAGAAATCTTCAGTCTTTGTAAACGTTGCTGCAAGCAAGCACGTCAAGTGCCAAACGCAACGTCCATATATAGGAAGCAACACTGAAACTATATAAGCAATCAATATATGTTCTATAAAACATATCCACCAATCATGTAAAACAAATCAATGAGGAAAGTAATAAAACAATTTTAGCGATGGAGCGTTGCAAAACACAGAGCGCTATGATGCATACGAACAAAAAAAGCCAGCAGGTTCTATCCTACATACCATGCGTAGGTTTCCCACCAGCTTCAAGATTTTAAGCATCACAACCAAAGGCTCTACTTTTTGGTGGCCTTCTTCTTAACATGCTGCTTTTTGGTTTCTACAGGGTTGGGATTTTGTTCAGGAACTGTCTTCTCCTTCCTTGCAGGTTTCGCAGGTTTTGGTTTCTCAGGAGCTTCACTATTCTTCACATCCTTCTTCTCATCCCTCTTCTCGTATTTCTTGGCATTCCTGAATATGAAACGGTATGCTTCCCATAAAAATTAATTTCCCCACTTGTTTTGATTTGTAGCAATCCAATGGAAGTATAGGCTTAGGCCAGGTCCGAATCTTGTTCTCTGCAGCCACCGCAGCACTGCACCTGGCCACAGGAGCATTTGTTTTCCAAGGATCCAAGGTATAAAAGCTATACAGATTGAATCACCAAAATCACCAAAAATATATAAAGATCTGATGGCTTATATGTATATCTGAAATTAATTAGACGTCCCAATATATATAGTTGACTAAACACTGTGCACCGGGTAAAGACCAAATCATATGCAGGGAGTACGCAAAAGTTGCATTCTTCATTGCCGCCGTGGCCTCTGACATGAACCTTGAAGGCGTTTCGAAAGGAAGGTTTTCTTATATATGTGGGTCAAATCTAAACTCCAATTCAAGAAAATCAAACATTTACCGTTTTACTTTTTCTTAATGTAAAACGTTTTTTGCTTGAACAAATCAAACAAGTTCGAAGCTCTTCAATATATAGCTTAGGAACTTTTCATTGAAACCATTAACTTCACCCTGCGCCATCACCATATTGCACTTGTCATACTCACCATCCACCGCAGTGAGCTTTTTCTCCAAGTCCCCAACATGCCTTGGGGGATGAAGGGAGGAGGGACCCTATATATATAGGAAGCATGAAGTACTTTGCCAAAACAAAAATAATGACCATATATGTTGCAATTTCTCCAAGTCCCCTACATGGCCATGGCATTGCTCTCCGCATAGTTTTGCTTTAGATCCCTGACTAAACTTCGAATCTTCCCTGCTTTGGTGAGCATGCTGTCCATGAAAGACTTCAGTTTGGCCTTCACCTGCAAATCAGGAATGAGATCTTTATAGAAGAAATGGGGCTCTAGATTTTTTTGAACCAATTCATGAGGGCTAACACCCTGCCTGTTCTTCTTGGGTTGCCTTCCCAGCAGCTTCATGCGGTGTGGCCTTATCGGCTGCATCTCGGGCATGCATTTGACCAAGGCGATCAAAAGCTCCATCCTTGATAGCGACCGAGGATGCCTGCAAGCCGGCTGCAAGCAGCGGGAAGTAAAGGGTAAATATATACATGTCAGCTTCAAGTAAAAACATGCACTTGTGATTGTGAAACAACATGTTTTCTCAAAAAACATATTGGTAACCGACCTCAATTTTCTGAACCTTCTTTCTACTTTCCTCTTGAGATTCTTCTTGTTCCCGGGACCCCTTCTCTCGGGTAACAACATAAAACTCGTCCACACCGTCGTATTGGTTGGTCCTGCACAGCTGTTACATATCTTGAGGTTGGATGAGTGTTGTATTGCAAAGTGCATGTTCAGAACTTCTATTTATACATATATTGCAGTCCTCATGTGCGTCGCACGCTTCTTCTCACATGCTTGCTTTGCCCCGGAAATACGCGCCCTTAGCAAATCGATATCAATTTTGGATTGCATATGCATGGAGTAATATACTTCAAAACAAGAGACATGAAATGGAGAACCATCAAGTGAATTCAGTAAACTATATGGCGAATGAACTATAAATGCTGCCAATATTCGCACTCCATTTCAACTCATCTCTCATCTCCTTTTCGGAGACCCAAACTTCATCGACTGTGATCTTAACAGAGTTTTTCTTCTTAATCACAACTTCCATTCGGGCTTCAAACTCGTCCTCACCAGGTGGCAAAGAATAGGAGATCAAGAAAGCTATGGAAAACAAACTCTTCATATATATTGCCAATTCAAAGACTTATAAGGGCAACTTAAAATATATAACCCAATCCTTGGAGAAGTTGCAATCCACCAGAAGATCTGCCATTTCCCCCTTGCCCCGGCTGTTATAAGCTTCACGAAGCCACTCTGGTGGGTTCAGATAAGTTTTCTTTTTTTTGATTGCCATCATCCGAGACAGTTGCGCCCTGGCAGCTGCACGAAGAAGTTCCTTCAGGGCTAGCCCCCAAAAAAAGAAATGTTTTTTGATAACACCCGATACCGATAACATAATTGAATCAACATGTCAAGTTGGAAAATCACCATCCTTACGGGTCTTTGGTGGTGCTTCAGCTTTTGGCACCGAGGCATTGTGAGGAGGGTCAGGAGGAGTGGCAGCCGGTGTTTCTGCGGGCTTAGGAACAACAACGGTCTGAGGAGTCTCAGGTTTGGATTCTACTTCAGGTTCCCTTACTTTCTCAACTGGTCCCACTGTAGGAGCTTCAGAAACCACTTCAGCAGGGGGCATCGCCGGTTGAACTGCACGGGCAGCTGTGGCTACGGGCCGTACCTTATCTAACAAGGGGTCAATCAAGAAACCCATGATTATATGAATTGAAGCTGCAATATTTAACATGAAACATCTATAGCCAAGTATGGTTGTCAACTGTTGATATTATATATATAAACCTGGAAAGGTACTTGTTCAGGCGCTTTTGGATGATGTGCTTCCAATTCCGCAGGTGTAGCCTTAGCTTTTCTGCAAAATCCCAAAAGTATAACATGATAAAGGGGATTCACCCATCACATGCAAAAAATCAGCAGTACGTTGAAAACTAGTAACTGGCAATGTCTCCGCCGTTGCAATACCCTCCACATCAGCACCTGTTCCAGGAGCCGCAGTGGCCGAAGTTGATGTCACCTTGGCAGGCCCGGGAGTTGGGAATTCTCCAATATATAAACCACAGCCTGAAGAAAGTTATGAAAACAAATTTGAATGAACACCATATATATGAACATATGTATATTGAGATCAGGTGCTTGTTGCAACTGCACTTCATTCTTCTCCAGTTCCTGCGGGATGGTATTTTTTGAAGGGTTCCAAAGGCCGGTATGTTGTCTATATATATATATATATACGAAGATTCCATACAGAAGTGACATCAAAACCCTGAAGGTCCTCAATAGCTTTCATCAAGTCTTCCTCTTGTTGATCAACCTGCTGGGCCTCTAAAAGTAATTGATCAATACCATCTTCTAGAGTACTGCAACTCCATTTTCGAGAGCTAACCTCCGACTTGATTCTCAGGGCCATCCTGGACCGACCCTATGAAGATGTAAAAACCCAAATGCTGCGCTACATACAACAAGCAATTTAGTATAAGATCATGTTTCACCTGCAGCAAAGTTAAAGTTGAGCTGCCAGTTTCAAATTATCAACTTACAACGGCAAATCGAGCAAATCATCATTTTTTCCGATCTCGAATTTTGAAAGATCCTTGCAAATCAAGCGCTGAATTGAAAAAAACAGCACCTTTGGCCACCATGTCCGGAGGGCAAAAAACCCATAAATTATTTACGGGTTTGTACGGGTTTTTTATGGGTTTTTTACGGGTAATTTATGGGTTTCACAAAACTGGGTTTTTTCATTGATTTCCTATTTATGGGTTTTTACGGGTTTTTTATGGGATTTTTACGGGTAATTTATGGGTTTTTCTGAAAGACCTGATTCTTGTCAATTGGAGAAGCGTTTTTTGCATCATAATGGTGAAATTTTGCAAAGAGGCAAAAACATTTCAGTTTCGGAACCATCAAAAATCGAAACAAAACGGCAGAAATATAGGAAACTGTACAAGGCTTTATGCCTCTGTTGGCGGCTCTTTGGGAACATATGGTTTCCAGTGATTTGGAATCCGCAAATTCTTATTGTTACGGAGATATGTGTAAACTTCAGCTAGGTTTGCCCACTCACAGCCGCAGATTTGCTTCGAGGACCCGTGCATTGCCTTGAATGACTCCATCACAGGAGGAGTCGAACGGGGCAGAGGTGCCCGGCCCCTGGCAGAGCTTACCAACTCATCATACAAATCCACCACTGTCCAGGCAAAGGGTATAGTATACTCCCTTAGTAGGAAACAGTTTTATTTTCAGGTATGGAGATCTATGTCGAAAACAGATGACCAATTCAAAAATTCAAATTAACATGAAAAGTATACATAGCAAAATGCAAAGTCTATATACAACATGATTGCAAAACAGGCTCTCCGTTTTCTTGAGGTATGCCGTTCCTTTGTAGCACTTCCTACCTTTTGAATCCCGGTAAGTTTCGCAACTCTTTGGTGTAGGACGCCCTTCTTGTTCACTAGTACGCTTCCAATTTTTCAGGGGTCCCCTGTCGAGCTTTTCAATGCTACCCGAGTTTGCATAGGCATAGTGCGGTTTTGGCGTGAAAGCACCATAATGATGCATTCTCCAGCATACTTTTGTGACCTAGGCCATCAACTTGACTCAAACCAGGTATATATATAGGTTTAAGTTCCATGACGAAATATGAATGGAGATACCTCACAAAACGATCCATGATACCACCTTCTAAATTTGTAATATTCAATTTGTTTCCAGTAAGGATAGGGCTGCAGTTCCACCAAAAGCTTCATAGAGACGTTGGCATAAATCAGCAAAAGGGGGGAAATACTGGAAGCAACTGCCTCCCGGGTGTTCCAAGGCCCAGCACCCACCAAGGGCCGTGGCTACTAAAATTAGGAAAGTTGTCCTTGGATGGTGTAACACATGCTTGGGATGACAATTGTCAGTCAAAAACTCAAATTGCATATTGTTCTTGATCCCTTGATATCCAGCAAACAATTGCATATATGATTTTGGTTTTTGTATGCAAAGCACTGCTGTATTCAAATTTTGTCATATACAAATGATATCGAGAAATTTCTTATGATATCGAGATTCCGAACTCCCATGCAATTTGCTTCTTTCACCGACTCATGATCCACACCCACTGATGAACATGCACTTCTCCCACTAGTCCCTGCATTGACTGCGGACCATGAGGAGCACTTCAACGCAAAGGTGCTGAGAAATCTCCCAGCGCGTGCTTTCAACAGCCCAACCAGGCACAAACTCAGTGGCTGTGAAGGGAGGTGTATAATTGCATTGGGTATATTCTTGCATTCTGGAAAATTGAAGCTGTATATCACAGTTCCATTTCATGGCAGAAGTACCGTTAAATAGTCAGATTACATCATTTTCTTTTTAAAACCAAGGGGGTCTGACAGTCTACAAATTAATTAAGAAATTTGACACATTCAAAAAAGAGAGGTCCACCCACTATATCATAAAATCCCCAAACTCAGGCGAAACCACGCCAACAAATTCCCAATAATCATCAACCATGGGGCCAAAAGCCAGAGGCACTTGTGATGTCCATTGGGTTGGACTTATACACCCGTGGCTTGCGAGAACCTTTGTAATTCAAGTCGTAGCTGCCAGTTTTGAACCCTGCCAATCGCATGCACCTCGTGAGATTACCGCGTCCTGCGAAGTATTCCAGCATGTCGAACTGAGTCTCCTGTCGGGGTGTCTAGAAAGATATAGATATATATATATATATAATAAAAAAAATATTATAAGCATGTGCATGCATGCACTCATTGATCTTTATATATAGCCTTATATGCAAATATATATATATATATTCAAAGTGCGACCACATACCTTCTAAGTGCATGCTTGGTAAAATTGACGCCGTATATCACAACTATATATATTATCAAACTCCTGGGTGTACAGATCAGTCCTGCTCAATGTCAAGGTTGGGAGTCCAAATGATCATGAGGATGATAAGCCCAAGTATCTCAGCGGAAGGTATCAAACTTCTTTTGCATATAGGGGCATTTAATTAGGCTCCATTTCAACTTGAGCACTATATTAGTATGATGGAGGGAATGCCAGAAGAAGATTGAATCTATATAGTCTCGAAGTTTGAGTACATCATTGAATATTCAAAGTTCACCCCAAAGTAAGAGTCTGGCTGGTGGGCATCCCAAACACTGCAGCTGGAAGAAGGCTTCGTCTAGTAGCTGGGATTCCATCCCCTCCATTGCTCAGTGATGCAACCTTCACCAAGAAACCTTTAGATCCCTTTGGTTGGAAAATGGCTACCTTTTTCGGTGGATCCAGCACACTGGTTGCTACAGAAAACGACAGGAAATCAAAAACGAAACATCAGAGACTATATAGATATATATCAAAACCTTTGTTCTTGCACAGAGGTTGGAATCAAGGATAAAGACATCTCAAAGCATGATGGAAGATCTGTAGTAAAAAAACATTTCCTGCAAATTGTACGATTGATCTATGAAACGATGCCAGCAGCACCCCCTTTCTTCTTAATGAACTTGGTCCGGACCCTCCAAGCATTGCCACGTGCCTTTGGCATGCGAAGGTGATGGCCTGCCAGGCACGGATCCAAACATATGAGTATATATGGGGAATTGGAAGACTGAAACGTGTTTCCAACAGGCAGTGGGAAGACTATTGGTGCATAGAGTGATGACACTGCATGCTTTTATTTGTTGAAAAAGAAAAAAGAAAAACTCAGCATGCTTGGTTTGAAAAAGAAAACTCACCACCACCCTTTCCCAGAAACTAGTTGCAATTTGAAGGGGCTGCCACCTTCCGAATTTCCACTTTTTCCCCATGTTTGTCAGCAATGTATTGCGTGATGCCACCATGTTTGTGAGCAATTGTCGTTGCCATGGATGGCTTCACATGTCACCATATATACTGCAAACACTCTCACCTGCAGAAACCCCAGGTGTAAACAGAAAATCGAATGTGATATATGTATATTTCAGATTCTTTTGGAATCAAACTTTGCAAGTTCAATATATATCTCTATATTTGGGATCAAACTTTGCTAAAGCTGAAAATGGGATCATGTCAGAATTGTATCCACACCGGAGTTTGTCTATGCAAATTTGAGAGTGTAAACTAGGCAGTATACTTTGGTAAAAGCTCCCTTTGAAAAGCTCAATGGCAAAAGGCAAACCCCACTTCCAAAATTGGGGCGAACTACCACCCACAAAAGGATCCTTCCGATGCTCATGCATCAGGTATCACCTTTCTTAGCTTTCTTGGAGTTTTCCTCATCCTCATCAAGAAGTTTCGTCAAGGCCACTATGGCATTGAACTTCAATTTGGAAATCTCGGAACCAGCTTTCTCAAATCCATCGTAGTCAGATTCCCAGCCATATGCCTTAGGTTGGAAGCTGGAAGAATCTTGAACTTATATATCAATTGGATGGAGAAAACCAATCATTTTCTATAAAGGAAGTACTGCTTAACCAATACGTTTTTATTCGCTGAAACATGCTGAAACAATATAGTCAAGGTCATGCAAGCCGTGTGGGAAACAGAGAAATTTGTAAGCGCATGTCAAACAAGTTGCAGCTAGCTCAGCGCATTTGACAGCACAAGCAATACGGTGCGATTCGCAAGCTTCCGATGAATTGAATGAAAAGTTGTTCAAGTCCTTCCCTGTTTCTATCTCAGTCACTCCACAGCCACATCTGGTCCAGTAGATGTTGAGACTAGTCCATTCAAGGTCATACAGCTGAGTCCGAACAAACGATTTGAACTTTGCGGACTTCACATCCCTTGAAAAATCAGAAACAGAACGAGCAAACTTGCAAAGTTTCTCAACAATTTTCTCATCATAAAGTTCCTGCTGCGTAGGGTCTTGTTGCTTTTTGCGTCGCTTGGTCTTGCCAGCATCCTTTGCGATTTCTTGCTTGCCGTTTGCTTCTTTATTGGCACGTGCTTTCGCTTTGGCTGTTGGTGCTGCTTTTGCCTTTGCTTTTCCCTTTGCTTTAGCTTTTGGACTTCTCTGTTTTGCTGGGACATCTGAGACCTTTGGAGTGGTATTGGCTGGTTCAACCTCCAAAGCATCATCTTGATCCTTCTTCTTGCCTTTCTTTCCCCTTTTTTTTTGGGTTGTTTTGAGTTCTCAACATCTTCCTCCACAGATCCTTCACCCTTAGCTTTCTTCAAGAGTTCCAGCTTTCGCTTTGAAGGGGATCTTTGCATGGACATTGATTTCTTGCCATCATTGCTTCGTTTTTTCTTGTTCCTGGACGTTCCTTTTCCTTTTCCCTTCGAACTCTTGGATTTACGTTTCTTCTTGTTAGCAGCAACTTTCTGTCGACGGGCATCTTTTGTTGTAGATTTCATTGTCAGCTGATCATTACGTGTGACCACTGGCGCTGTAGCATCTGCCTGAGGGCCATGTTTCTTTTTTTATGGCTATATACATGGAAGCTTTTGAAAAGTCATTATTTGGAAGCATGATATATACAAACAACGCGATGCTGAGAAACAAACATAAACCCACGTCACCTGTATATTAACATGATGATAAGGAATCATTGAATGGGTTTGTGGAAAACGGGGAACGTTAATTGTACATCGGAACTTTGAACACGCCCAAACATCCCAAACATTTTCAACGCCTTCCCATTCTTACCATCCACAGGCAACTCTGGCAAGCTTTCAACTGGTGCTTCCACGGAAGGCGCTGCAGGGGTCTGCGGCAATGTGCCCTGGAACTGCTTCCTCAAAGCATCAGCTGAGGGCGGAGGGGACGTGGAAGGAATTGGAGATGCCACAGGGTCAACCATAGGCATGAAGTCCATGACTTGGGTTTCCGCATTGTCATGTGCGGCAGGAAGAGCCATCATACCTGCAATACATGTTTGCATGTTGGCACATATTTTCAATTAACTTGTCCTATAACGTTGAATTTTCATAAACCATGCAGGGGCATGACCATCAGTTTTCAGAACAATTTCAAATCCATAATTTGAAAGGCCTCCAGAAGAGGCCGGTGTAGGAACTTTAGGCGGATCCATGCTTGTTGCTTTGAAAGCAGCAATTTTGGCAGCCATATCCTTCTTTTTGTTGCGGATCCTAGGCATCATGGAATTGTAAGAGTATCGAGGGAGGTAGGCTTCACTGAAGCATTCATTGGGTAATATCAAGATCATTGCATCATTGGATGGAGAAATGTGGTATGATAAGGATCTTACTGTTCCAGGCGTTCTTTGGCAGCTTTGAGTTGAACCTGCAAACTTTGACCTGGGCCCATGGGAAAAATCAGGATAAGAATTATATATTGCATGAAAGCTTGTCATTGTATATATAGTATATGCAAGATTAATACATGAGATGGCTATATATATTCAATGTTTGTGGAGAAAGCTTGGAAAGATGTTGGAAGGATAACTTTTATTTTCCCTCAGACCAACCCACCCTGACCCTCACCTTCGGCATCGGCTGCGTCCACCTGTTTCTGCAGTTCCTCGCGGCGAGCAGCTGCTTCTAGATCTTCAGGACTTGAAGCGGGCGGCACGGGCTGTGGTGGCACACTTTCAACTGGAGTACTTGCAGATGCCATGATGGGCGGTGGTGGCCCACTTTCAACTTGAACAGTACTTTCAGATGGCACCCCACTTTCAACTGGAACAACACTTTCAACTGGATCAGTACTTTCGGGGGGCGCTGTGGAACCATCAGTAGTGCCAGTAGCCGGGTTTTCCTCTTCATTCTCATCATATGCATCAGGATCCTCTTCTGCAGTTGTAGCCTCTTCAGGAAAAGTTGATTATACTCTATACATTGAAAAAACATAATGGGTATATAATAATGGGTTTTGGAAAATGGATCCCTTTAAAAAACAATGTGTTATTTTTGGCCCCAACATACCTGCCGGCCACGACGTTCGGCAGCTCTTCGATTGATGTCATCCACTAGATCCTGCCAACAAATTGGCAACACGTAAGACATCTATACCATTGCTCCAAAAGTACCATCGTATTTTTTTTATATCTCAGTCACATATCCCCCAGAAAAAACACCATCCCCCAGAAGTAAGCAGCTCGGCCTGCAAGAAAGGATTGAGGAGCAAGCACATTTGTTGGAAGCGGTATACCTTAATAGCAGAGGATGGCAAATATATAAAGACTTGTTCGGACAGGGGTGATAATGAAATCAAAATATAAAGCATCAAGAACTGTTCTCTCAAAGCATTTTTTCTTTTGACCTTTTGAAATGATGATCCGGTACATCGAAGAACATCAAATATAGACGTGCATGGGAAATATAGACGACATGGTTGGTGGTGCAAACAAAAAATGTTTATCCCTCAATTCAAGTTGAGTTGCTGTACTTACTTTCGACCTCCTTACCTTCATCTTGATAAAAGCTAGGATCTTGCGAATGCACCACGCATCCGTGTGAACAGCATCAATGTTGTTAACTCTTCACGAAGTTGGGACACATGTGGGGAAGGGTGACCCTCTACTGTTGCAGCACGGTGAAGTAATGCCTGAATGATAACATAATGATGGTCTTGATCAAGAGCCTTGACCGTTTCCGTGTTCATCTCAGTACTGAAAAGGGTGGCTTTGGTCTGCCTGAAGTAATCCCGAATTTCATCCAACCTTTCCAACTCTAAGGCAAGACCCGTAAGATCAAGTCTAGGAGGATGGTCAGATTCGGGTTCGTCGTCAGCACTTGCAGACGCCATAGCAGCACCAACAAATCCAACTTAAAGGTTGAGGTTTGACCACAAAAAAATTGCTGCGTTGAAGCACGCATATGTTTGCTGCATGCATGGCCGGATATGGATTGGATTTTTGCTGCATGCAAACTGGAATGTAGTATGTAGAATTTAAATTGGGAGTGGTACATGATTGTATATATATGGATGGAAAACTCACATTCACTTGCCCTGCTGCCACACGACCCCCTGGCAGGATGACGCCTCTTAGTCATCTCGCTTGGCCAAAGATGCCACATCACATGGCCAGATTGGCCGGATCGAGGGATAGAAGAAAAGCTGGGAATTTGAAGTGTATGGCTGGTATGGATGTGAAAGTGGGAGGTTCTAAATCAATGGGTCGAAGTTGGAATTTAGAAACGAAATAGTGGCTGAACCTTTTATAATTCTATATAGGTTGGATAAATTTTGATGGTTCTTCATGGGACTTGCAGTCCACTGGTGAATGGCTGCGGCCTAGGCCAGCAGGAAATGTAGAACAAAAACATACAGAAATCATCCAAATCCCAGGATCATCAGCTAACATCTCTTAATTCGATCATCAAAACAATTCTAATATTCTACAAACCCTTCAAACCTTCGGATGGCAGGGTTGTAGTGGAATTCCTTATGTCCCAAAATGATGTGGTATACTGGGAATCGAGGACAACATGGGATTTCCTGGAAAACCCATAAATTTATAAGAAAACCGGGTTTTTTAAGAAGTTGAGTCAAAAAACCGAGTTTCGAAAAAAAGACCTACAATTTTGTGGGTTCTCGATTCTTTAGGTAAGACATCAACACATAATGACGCTTTTCCTGCAAGTTTCGACGAGCAAATTTTAGAGTGGAAGGATCCAGTTTTGTTGCTCTATTTTCTCAAGACGTCCAATTTGAGCTTTTTGGCGGCCAAAAAATCCAAAAAGAGCATCTTGAGAAAAGGTTTGGTGGCTCGATTCCTGGC
>Ga0126337_10001634_pt1 | contig 13732 bp, 9 predicted proteins | sample DipCmetagenome_FD_92527 | JGI IMG/M metagenome (GOLD analysis project Ga0126337, IMG submission 92527) | Coral microbial communities from La Bocana,Puerto Morelos, Mexico - Diploria C A metagenome | ecosystem: Host-associated > Invertebrates > Cnidaria > Coral | place: La Bocana,Puerto Morelos... | reverse complement strand
TGATTTTGGGTCGCTTTCTTGGGATATATCCATTAAAAAGATGAATTATTTGAAGACTTTGATCGTGAGCGCACAGATTTGCTTACAATTGCTTACAATTTCACACCTCGCATGGGCACCAACATGGTGGAAACCTAACTTGCATAAGCGTATGACGTCAGCTGAAAACCAAGAATTGATTCATGCTTTTAGCTGTGCACTATCGAGTTATGAAGCACGTGGGAAGTTTGGAGAGCACTCAAGAAGCAACTCTTACGCTTCTTTCGTGCTCTCCAAACTTCCCGCGTGCTCCATAACTCGAGAGTGCATGCTAAAGCATGAACCAATTGTTAATTATTGATTGGAAGTAGAATAGAAGAACAAGTCGTAAAGCGTACGCTAACAAATATCAGAATCGTTGAGGGGCATTTTCTCTTGCAAATAATGTAACCAGCTTCTGCGGTACCTAGCAAGTGCAAGAGGTGAGTTAAAATAGGAATTTACGCCTTGTTTGTTAATTTCTAGGTATTTGCAGAACAACACGTTATCCTCTGTGTCAAACGAGACTTTCTCCAAGAGTACCAGTCTTCTCTTCATGTACGTACGAACATAAAATAAAACCAGCACTAGAACTGTGTTTTCGCTACACAAGGACACAGGAAACAGCAAATGACCTCATTTGATAACAGGGGTTGTAGAGATTATGGTCCACTTTCAAGAGCTTCGCTCTTTTGTGAGACGACAATATTTAACTTTTGCGGCCTATCGCCCACTTGGTAAACCAAATTTGTCCCCAAACAAAGCAAAATGTCTTAAGCTTCTTATGGAGAGTAACGGACGTAAAAGTATTGAAATCCATTGTTTTGAGTGAGAGGAGTTAGCAGTTCTGAGGTTAAATTAGTAAGGTTGAAATCAAAGAAAAAAAAAAACAAATGTATTCATATTGATCATACGAAACGCCTGGAGGTATTTCAGTCCCGTTCTTTTTCCCCAGATTTTTGGGTTTTAATCGATTAGGAGTGATTTCGCGTAAAACCTTCTTTAATCTGAAGCAGGTGGGACTTGACGATGAGATAATGTGAGTATTAAGCTGAAAATTGTAAGTAACAGATATGTTTTCGAAATAGGTATGAAGAACCATACTATTAAATGAACTTATTACAAAGGAAGTACATAAAACAAGTCTTTGCGCAGGAGTTCCTCGTTTATAAAGTGATATCGTAAAAATGCAGGTTTGGAAGCGAAAAATCTAAAACCGAACATTTGCCTACTCCTTAGTGTAAAAATGAAAATGACAAATGCTACAATGCATGCACTCAAATAAGTACCCCTGCCGGCCCATTTTACAGTAGTAGGCAAAATTCTGGTATGCTTATTGCTCGTTGACTATTGTCGATGATAGCGATTAATTACTAACAGGAATGGCTCCTACCTCCGAATGCACTAGGAACGAGTATGGTTAGCTATTTAAAGCATTCCAATTAGCCTACTTCAGTCACTCACTGTTAGCCCATTTTACCTCAGCAGTTTACCCTACTGTTCGCGTTTCGGTTAGTTTACTCGGTTACCTCTTTTTGTAACGGTTAACACGACATATTCGGAAAATTATCGCTTTCCAGCAGCTAGCTCCCTGGTTGTGTACTGGTCATTAGACTCGCTCATGACCAAAATGATCCGGGTTTGATTCTGACTTTTAAAGTTTTCTTCTTCTTTATTCCTTGTCCCGAGAAAAAAAAACTGTCCGGAGCCATTCCTGTAATCATTGCAATTGCCATGTGGTCCATGAGAGTCTCGCCATTAAAACTGACGATCTGAGTAAGTAATTTATCCAATACAAAAACTGAAGGGGGATATAGAATTGGGATAAACAAAGGCCAGCAGGAAGCTCCCAGTTACAGGTGCCGCTTGAAATGGTTGGGGACAAAAATGACGACAATAACTTGTTTGTACATGTTGATTATTCAGTATTAATGTTGCTTTATTTGAAGAATGTTAACAGACAATCCAATCAAGTCAATCGAACCAGAAGCATTTAGAATTGGAGGTCCAAAATTAGAAATGTAAGTTAACACTATAAATACCAATGATAAAAACCCACAAAATAAAGTTCCAATGTGTACATGCACCTGGCAATCATTTGGAAATTCACAGCGTTTTAGTAGCTGAGACATCGGTGGCATTTAACTGAAGAATAGCTTGAAGTTATATGTAACTCAAATAAGTAAAGGATTAATCATATTCTTTGTGGATCGATTCGTTCGTTCTCATCAGTGAATCTGAGATCATCTTACGAAGAGGACATACTAACAGCGAAGGGATATAAAAACATTTATTTTTTACTATAAGATATTAGCGATTCGTACAACCAAATTCATTTAACAATAGATATCTAGACTGAAATTTTGAAGCTCAAAGGATTGGTTGAACAAAAATGTTCTGGGTACCTTTAAGGAGAAAAGTCTCAAAAGTACCAAAAATATATATCAGTTACAGTGGAAAATTTGGCCGTTATATAGGCTTTACTACAAAAATAACACATCCATTTCGAACCAGTCGAATGTACTCTCTTATTTTTATTGAAATATGGCTATACGTAAGAGCCTTTTCGATGCAATATTTTTTCATGTCATGTTTCTCCCTCCTTTTTCCGTCAGATATCTGCTTCGAACGAAGCTGAAGAAATTGAGCCTTGACTCGTTTGTCGGTCTTCATGGTTTAGATTCTCAACTGTGACGTATCCATAGTTTTTTTATTGCGAAAAATAGCCACTCACAATTCGTAATTCACACTTCGTGACAAAATTTTGATTTTGGACTATTTTGTTTGGCAGGGACCTGTCATCATCATATCATAAAATTATTGTCAATTTTGTTATTATTTCCTTTTTATATTTGACGAAAAAACTCCATGCTATTCTGGTTAGGGTATGATCCTGTGGGTGTCTTTTGTTTCTTTTAAAAACATCCATGCGTTTAATGAGGTCGGGTATTTTTCGCTTGCGGTGTCAAGAGCACATTTTTTTTCCCGTATAAGTGCACTCTGTGGCTTTCTATCGCTTAAGCATTAAAAGCTCATATCGAAGAGGGCTATTCGGGACTCATACTCCCGTCCTTTGCTGTCTCTTTTACAGCATAATACAAAACAGAATGACTGGAACACTGGACTATTACTCGACAAACCGAAGGCGCTGCATCATGTATCTGTTTGTACATTTGTTATGTCTTTGGGAGACCGATTATATTTTTTCTGTACGCAAATTAATAAATTGAGTCAAACTGCCACATGTGCTTTTAATCGTGGCTACCGCACATTAATGGTCTTTCTATAGCCCCGTCACTTCTTTTTCCAGTTAAATAGCAACTAATCGATTGACAACATAAGACGTTTTCACTATTTAAGAAATAGAAAAGTCTGTCCGTGTTTCTTTATTGTACAGAAACGCCAGTGAAAGTTTAGAAGAACAAGAAATACCTGCCTTGTTTCATCGAGTTCTCTCAAAAGTAAAAAAAAAAATGTTTTTTGGACCTCGATAGAGATCTTGTGTTAAGCATTGGCGTTTAGGGCTAACAGTGGCGTTTAAGTCTTATCCCCTACTTCTTTGGAAATAACGATGATTTCTGAAACCATTACTAAATCCACTTCGCTGCATACTCTTCCTTCTCAAACTCTGCTTCTTAGGAATCCTATAGATACAACTGCAGCCGCTATCAAAGTCGACTTCAAGAAAGGAGATATAAATGTGATAGCATTTGTTGAGGCTTTAATGGCCTCAGGATTTCAAGTACTAGTTAAAAATCGCACGGAGGTGCAGTTGAACCTTTTTCCTTGTCCAGTGGGAACATTTTCCAACTCTTCTTCCAGAGGAATATTTGGATGCACGTCATGTCCGCCAGGTATCTAAATGGCTTTTCTATAACACGTTTGGTAGTACAACATTTTTTCAGTCTTTTTTCAGTCTTATATTATTAACTGAATAAAATAGCATCATTTAGTCATCATCAGTTCCGCTTCTTCGTATGGAGAATGGGGCAAGAAATTGTACTTCTCTGAGACACTTGGAAAGCAGTCGCCAGACCTGCCTCTACCCAAGAACAGTGATCCATAGGCATTTGCTGACCAAACTCCACTCACTGTCTCCATTGTCCAAAGCAATGTTTATTACCATTACGGTATTTACATCTATATAATAATTAAATGTGGTCAAGAGTAGATGAGCCATTTCTTCGTTAAAGCATAATGTAGGAATTGATAAGATACAAGTTAGAACTGCAGTCTGTTAGGAAATCGGAACAGAATACTGAATTTTCCCTTGACTCTTTGTTAGGAGGATTCTACTCGGATGATGTTGCCCATGTGGCCACAAGCTGTAAGATGTCCAAATGGCTCGTTTGTTTCATTTGATAAAGCACCGGGAACTCAAGCTCAAGACTGCAAGTCTTGTCCTCAAGGTAACGGTAATCAGTTATAACAAAATTACTGATTGCAAGAAATACGGAGTATTTCTTGTGGCTTTAAAGGAATCTAACAACGATGACGAAACATTTAAACTTTTGCTTTGTAGTGAAAAAGGGGACGGCATCGCGTCCTCTTAGAACACCAGAACTTAAACCAGGTACGGAAAGGTTACCGTTTAAGTACAGCTTGATTGATCATTTCGTAACGCGACAGTTTTAACATCCTTTTTTAATATTTTTCACTATGACTTCATTGTCGCAGGATATGACTTTGTTACGTTCATTTGATTACCAACAAATATAAATCCTTGCATCTTTCTAAACATCATCACCCCCTCATTACTTCTACAGGGACAGAAACCGATTTCTTTGCTGGATATCGTGGTTGCAAATGCCTGGAGGGATTTTACCGAACTCATATGTTCGAGAAATGTCAGAAATGTGGGCAAGGTGGACTAGAATGCAAAGATGATTACGCTTATTTAAAGCCGGGTTACTGGTGGGAATGGAGGAACAAGACTTATAAGCATCGGTACGTGGAATTTATAAGAAATCTCATGGCACCATTACCTGAATTAGGTCCTGATGATATACGATTCCCTTTTCCAATACCGACACCTTACTTGTGCCCAACAGAAACGCCCTGCAAAGGTGGTTTGGATTCCCAGTGTGAGAGTGGGTACGATGGTCCACTCTGCGCAGTTTGCAGTACAGGACACTACAAGCAATTACAAACGTGCTCACAATGTCCATCAAAAAAATGGATGGTGGGTCAGTTGTTGATTATTGCGGCGGTGTTTGTGATAATTATAGTAGCCTTGCTGTGGAGAAGGAAGACTGTGCCCCAGAAGGACAAAGCACGCCCTCTGATAGACGTGATTTTCTCCAAGCTTAAGATAGTAATTGGCTTTTATCAAGTCACTCATGGCTTACTGGAAGCGTTCTCGTACATACAATGGCCCGACTCTCTGCAAACTGTCGGCAAGTATTCAAGCGTACTGCAGATGAATATTTTTCAGATAGCCCCAGTTAATTGTCTTTTTATCGGATTTCACGTGGATGCCTTCACAGAATTGTTTGCGATTATGGCAATAAATGCCGTTGTAATAGGCTTTTCTGGCGTCGCATACGGCATTTATAAAGCCCTAATTCTTCGGAGAAGACTGGAGGAAGAGGAAACGTTCACGGCAAAAGAGTTACAAGCAAAGGAGCTGCTGAGCAGAAATGTGTTTTTCTTCCTTTACGTGACGTATCTGAGTACATGTTCCAAGACAGTCAATGTCCTGCCGTTTGCTTGCCGCGAGCTTTGCCGAGACGAAAAAGAATCGGTTTGTAACAAGTATCTGAGAGTTGATTACAGCATACGATGCCAAAGACCCAAATATAACAGTTTGCTTATCGTGGCTTACCTTTCTGTTGTCTATGTTATTGCCCTACCCGCCGCGGCATTCATTGTCCTTTGGAGACAACGAAGAGCAACGGTAGCTGTACAAGCTGCCAAAATTTCTCAGGAACCAGGATCAAACTTTGAAATGATCACAGGATTGCGTTTCCTCTTTGAAAACTATAAAGCGCGTTCGTGGTATTGGGAACTAGTTGAGATGTCTCGCAAGGTAATCCTCACATCTGGTCTCGTCCTTGTAGGAAGAGAGAGTAGGTCCTACATTGGTTTGGCATTGATCATTGCAGGGATGTACGGAATGACTTTCTCCTGGATCAAACCCATAAAAGATGCGTTTGAAAACAGATTGATGTCTACCTCCCTTGCTGTTACTGTTGTTAACTTGGTTGTTGGAGCAGTAGGTAGAATTCCTGCCGAGAACATACAAAACTCGAGGGCCCCATACTCGGATAAAGTGTTATGGAACGTGATGATTGTTGGAGCAAATACTTTAGTCCTCAGTCTAATTGTTGGTAAGAATATATCACTATTAGTTCTTTTTATAATTAATTGTCAATGTTAAAAGGTCTCTCATAAGATTACACAGCGTGCATTCTGAGACTAAAAAGTTCGTAGCCTGTGCAAATAACCAAGAATAATATAATGCTCGCGCTATCACCACCTGACATTTTGCACAGGTAGCTTTAGATCATTCCAGAACTTGCTTTTCGTTGGCAAACCAAAAAAAACTTTGTTTTTCAGTTGAAGCGGGACAGTTCTCCAGAAAATTAACAAGATTTTTAGTGACGCCTGATTTTATTATCTACGGAATTACGCGCTCAGTAAAGCGAATTTGTAAACGTGTGTCAAGGTGGTCGCGTTGGGTGCGTGACGCCATAGCGCAAATACGCGAATTCCTCAAACATTAATTATTGGTATAAACGTTCCCGCGAAAATTTTCTACTTGATAGATTTTTTTAAACTTCTACCGCGGACAGACAATGATTTACTTGTTTCAGAAACGAAATAAAAATTGGGAGTCAACTGTTTCGTTTCAGAGATAAGACGTGTGAAAAACTAGTATGATTTTGATAAATTCTTGCGCGTAATTCATCATGGTCTCCAGGGTTTTTAGGTTAAAATATCAAAAATAAGTAAGCAGAGGCATACTCTACCAATAATATTTTGCATAAGGGAATATGTGGCGTTTAATAATTTAAAAACACTGCCATCATTTTCTCAAACAATTAACCCTTAAAGAGGCATTTAAAACTGCCGCAAAGCTAAACGAAGAGGTCACATGAACGAAGTTCGATGCAGCGTTTTGCAAAAAAATCAAACTTCTACTCGATAAATTTTTTTCATTTTTTCGCAAAACGTAGGAAATGGGTAGAGAAAAATAGGGGTGACCAACGTCCAAGATCGTTAAATCATCCACGCAAAGCTGTGGCAATGGTCATTTGCCCTATTATTGTTCACTTTACTACATAGCGCTTGCGCTCGATGCATGACGTGGCGTGTGAATTTCGTACGCAGTAAGTATACGCAGAAACAATTAGTGCGAACGTCCTTAAAACATGGAAACCATTTTCATTCAATATTTGAAATATATCTTGTTCATGTCAATATACGATTACTAATTTATGCCTTGTCGTCGTTATAATTTGCGTTCTTCATCGGCTGATGCTAGGGCGTTATTCTCCCGTAATGCCCAAGGGCCGATTACGGGTCTGCAAAAGTAAAGCAAGTCTATGAACGTAGAATAAACTCTCTGGTTTCCTTGAACGAAGGCATTTTGTAAAGACGCGCAGAGGCTGCACATGACGTTGCTGTACAGCAAATTCTTAATCATTTGGGCTTGGAGGGTAAAACGCCGTTGTCAACTTAGTTCCACACGGCCAAAGCCGTAGCAGTACCTCCCCGTACGGAATCTTAAAATCCCTAATTGCACGGTCTGATATTAAGTAGTTAGCGGTATAGGTAATCATATGACAGCTTGAAAAATTGAGGATACATATATACATTTCTATTTGAAAATTCTTTTAAAATTGCATGAGTCTTTAGACGAATGCAATTTGAAACAATTTTCAAATATCATGAGTAGTGTAAATCATTAATTTCTCGACTGTCATACGTTTACCCATTTAATATGTGACCGAAAAAGTTACGAGATGGCGCGCGTTAATTCACATTACGGTGCAAATTAACTTGATTTACGATAAGTTGCAAGGCCTGCTCTCAGTCAATCACAAATCAGCAATTTCCACACTCATATTTTGATTTTATTTATTTCTCGTTTGCTATTAGTTCAGTACGCAGTTGCCCAGTACCGTTATTTTAAAGAATGGCGCAAAAACCCTCAATGGTCGTTTTCGTGCTGTCTGGCTTTACTTCTCTCGTTCAACGATTTACAGGGAGATATCAGTGATCTGGTTGAAACGGATGCCGTTAAATTTCAGCAGCATACTGGGGACGTGGAAATGCCCACCATTCTTGCTGCGGTCGAAGAGAGTAAGGCAACATATTTGAATCTTCAACAAGGAGCCCGAGGCGACCGAGGTGATTGTGACACCAAGAAGAGCAGCAACAAAAAGTGTCATCAAGGAACGCAAACAGAGATAACGATACTCCTCAGTCCGATGGCTTGAGATATACTGCATGAGCAACGCAAGGAGGCAGCCTCACGAATCGTTTTGTAAATAGACTAGTCCATATACCCTCTTACATGAGTATCATATTCGAAGCAAATTTCAGGGTTTAAATACTATCTATAGTGCCTCTCTCCACCCAGGGGTATAAATGGGTACAGGCAAATTGTTGGGGAAACCTAACAAATTGCTGGGGAATGACCTGCGATGGACTAGCATACCGTCCAGGGGGAGTAGACATACTCCTAGCCGCTTTATGCAACAGAAACCGGGGATAAGCTCCGGCAGCTATGATCCAGGATCCAAGGCTTCATTCCTTTTTTCTTTATTTTATAGATACTATCGTGATTAATATTGATGCAGCATGAGTATTTGAAATCTCAACGAGACTGGTCTAAATACCTTGTCTCAAAGAGGAGCTCTTTTGAAAACGATAAGATGTACCCAATCACAGCAGATCGATCTCGGAAATTGAATGAACTGTACAGAGAAAATAACTTGTTTAGGCTCATGACTGTTTTGGTTACTTGGTGGTTGTCCTTGATGTTAAAGATAAATAAGTCCTTGAATAAAGTAGTACATGTAAAGGAAACTGATTGTAAACAGCGTTTAGAACTTGTTGTCCACTTGAAAAAAGGTTATTGCCTTATGTCAGTTAAGCTGGAAATGGCGCTGGCTATAAGTTCAACTACTTTATAACCAACCCTTTGTTACAAAACCGCTGTGCACTACAAGCACTAAGTCGTTTTTTGTCTCTAATTCTGTCGAGCGTAAAATGACAAAATTATCTTAGACATTAAATATTTATAGGTTTTCTTCAAAAAAGACAGAAACGGGACGATATATGTTAAGTCCTTCTTTAGCGAACTAACAGTTCAAGATAAGACGACATTCATAGTTTTTAACACTCAACTGCAGTCTGCGTATAACTTACCACTACAACGGACACTTATTGCGTTTGAACACTTATCTAGAAAGATGTCTCTAACATAGCGTCGTTGCCCAGCCCTACGACAACACCCTCGGAAGTTTCCGTGTCGGCTTCAAAACGCGTCTGATGGGGAATATCAAGCACGATCACTTCGTTTGTTTTTCCTTCATTTTCTTCTAGGCCGACATCATCGCTGTCTAAAGCTATGTTGGTCACGGCCGCCGGGTGATCCACAACCGACTCACCCTGACCTTTATTGAATTTCACCTTCGGAACGTTACTGGAATCATCGTTCGGGGTATCCAACAGCGAACCAACTGAACATTCAATTGAGTTTTGCTTCTTACTTGCACTTCTCCTTGAGCTTTGGGATCCCCCATGAGAATCGCTTACGTCGCATACCGTGGGTAAGGCGCTATCACTTTCTATGCCCTCTCCAGCAATGTTTTCAGCATCTGTAGCCATTTCCATAGAAGGTGCCTGATTTCAAAAGTGATACACCAATTTCAGTGGATACTTGTAATAAGACATTAAATTCAGCTATTATATTCCAACATTATATTCTCTTCTAGAGAACCACGGTTAAAAACAAAATTATAAGTACAGGATAAAATTTTGTACGCGAAAACAAGCAAAGACGAGGGCTTTGTGCGTCAAAACTCGAGTAACAGCTAACTATTAACGACGAAAACAAATTCCTGTGGAAGGCGCGTTAGCTTCATGGTTTCAATTTGCTCGTCGGATCGTTATACTACTATCTTTTACCGAGTTGTCTCCATCGCCTGCTCCGTCCTGGAGATTTGGGCTTGTATCCTGTGCTGACAATATCACACTCAGACAGCACTCCCAGTTGCATTGGGGGTTATTGTACACAGCGTTCATACTCTGGACCAGTGACGTAAGATAACGGACTGTAAAAATAAAAGGATTCAGATTTATCCACTCGTTTATAAAAGCTTTTAGCACAGCTTTTTAAATTATATTTTCAAGATACAGAAGTCCCAATTTCTTCATTTTACAGAGGAGACGTGGGAGTCCGAGTGGCTTTCGCATTGCACTCGTCATTTTTATGTATCATCTAATTTATCAATGTGTGCTGAATTTTGACGAGCGATATTTGGAATCTAAGGAGACACAAGAGTTGCTCACCGACTACTAGTCCTATGACCATGAAATTAGCTGTCACTAACAGAACGGTGACGCCAATAGAGTCTTTGTCCTTTTCGATCGAGTAGTCAATCATTTCAGTCGGAATTCGCAACAAGACACCAACGCTTAAATTGAAGAACGTTGCTACCAGAGATGCCAGTTGCAACAGATGCTCAAACTTATCAGGGATTGGCCGAGCTTGAGCATGCGCAACAGCGTAGAATCCTGACGCCATCGCTGCCATACCAATATAGGTTCGCCCCTCGGCGCCAAGTAAGGCCAAACCAGAAGTGAGAATCAGCTTCCGGAACATCTCCACTATTTCCCAATACCAGCATCGCTCGTCGTAGTTTTCATAGATGAAGCGCATACCTTCGACGATTTCATACCGTTTCGGGTGAGGATTGGCGGCGCGGTTTTTGACTTGAGGACGATAGTAGAGCAGATAGAGCACAACCACAATAAACAAGGGAAACACTACAGGGTATATGGAGCCTACGTAGGTAGCGGTCACGTATTTGTTATAGTCGTTGTCGAAGCATTTTAAGCTGTAGTCCATCTTCAGGTAGTAGGTGCAGTCCTTCATCTCCAGATCCTAAAAAAGAGGAACATCGTATCCATTAATCAAAGTATTGGCTTTTAATGTGACTTTTTGACTGATTTTAGCCGATTGGTAATTCAGTTAGTAAATTCACCGCACGCAGAGTCACATCTAGGTTTTGGGGTGGCTCCTATGTTGCTCCTAGTCTCCAGATTTAGAGCCGCTCTAGACGTATTACTTTCGTACAAATCTTTAACTTTACATACAGGTAGGACTAAATTGCCAGTCACCTGCGACGGACTAGCACCTCAATCGTTTAAGAAACTAAAAAACAAATTATTCATGAAGGCTAAGTCGCTAATGTGGACGACTGTAAAGTATAGTTTCCAGTGATGTTTTTTGCTTTGCTCTTCTTATGTTACATTGTTTTGCTTACTCCTACCCATAGACTATTTGAACTTCCCAGGCTCTAAAAGTATTTGAGAACAATGTGCCTCATATAACTATGCTCTTGCATGACCCACTATTAGTCATGTAGGTCTCATATACTTGGCAGATTTGGTGACATGCAGGGGGGAGCATGCGGAGGATCCTGGAACAGGTCTCTGGAAATGTAATGAACATGACCAAGAAGGCGCTACGGTAGCAATGTTCTTTGCTTAGCGAGATTTTTTCTTTCTTCTCCTCCACTGTCAGGCCTTTCTGAAATCTATGTGATAGAACAGAAAAAAGTTGATTAATATATTAGACTATGTCAGTCCACATATATTTATCGAGGGCTACACGTACATCTAGCGATGGGCATCCCACCGCTGACGGATGCTTCTCGTTTATACGAGGATTTTAAAAGAGAGGTCTTACTTGATGAAAAGTTTCTTGCATTGAAAATATGCTAGCGCCAAAACGACGATTCCTCCATTGAGGGCCACTGTTAATAATAATCCAACGTATGCGTTCATTTTGAAACTGTCTTTGAAGCAGTGAAGAGGAGCCATTTGAATCAGGTTCAACTGGAAAAACTTGGCGTAGTTGCTGATTTGTAGAAGAGCCTCAGGCCACTGCACATACGAGAAGGCGTCTAGGGTACCAGCTGTGACCTAAGTGAGTGATTTCAAAACAAGGACTTGACGAGATCAACACAGCCAAGGTTTCTTAACGTTGTTTTTGTATATCTGAATGTGGTAAACGCCTTGTCTTTATGTACAGTTAATCGGACAACTGCATGCGGTCCCTATCATTCATCTTTCTCATCAAGGTTCTTGTTAAAAGCATAAATCAGTTCCAAATTGTTTCGAAACATTTTTTTGTTAGGACATGTACAAGCCATTTAACATTATTCTTATTAAATGCAGCCAGTTTAAGGGAACTTAGAGTAATGATTCAGAACGGAATATTCGAGGCTAAAGCTATACTACAGATGTATCACGCTAGAATTATTGCTGCTTTATTACAACTTTTTCGTATCGTTACGTGAGATAATTAAGTTGCCGATTGGGGCTTAAAATGATATCAAACTGTGAAATACCTGATAGAAACCAACAATGATTTTTAGGCGCGCCAACACAACGTCGGATGATGTCCGTGCCTTGGACTTGGCCTTGCCATCGTCACGGACAAGGATAAAGATGAGCAAGAATATGGCGCATACGGTGAAGATCATTTGTGTAATCAGCCAGGGGAGGGTGGGGCACTTGGTGCATCGTGACATTGACTTGTGATAACCTTTAACGCACACCTGGAGGAAAGACAAAGAGATTGATGACGCAGTGTTGCATTCTGTTGACAAGGGAGGGAGGTTGATGGGAGGAACAAATCTTTTTCAGGGTGTAATGGGGCTTTATGTAAGAAAACGTATTAACCTCACAACACAACCCACTCACTTCTGGGGATCAGCCAAGAGACCCCACCCTAATTTGACTAGTTGAGAAAAGCAAAGTGTTTAAATTTGATGTGTACCCTCTTTTACAATATCGCTCGGTGTTAAAGTAAATTATTATTTTCTTACCTCACATAGCGGTCCCCCATAGCCTGTTTTGCACGGTTTTCGAACGGAGTTCAGCGATCCTAAGCAGGAAGAAGCCTTTGGGCAAGGGTATGGCTTGGGAAACAGTCCTGTAAAATTCACATCCTTAGGATTGTAATGCTCATCAGGTATCATCAACGCGTCAACAAATCGCTGATACTCCCAGCTTTCATTGTAATCTCTGAACTGCCACCAGAATCCTTCTTTAAGCAGTAGAGTCTCGTTGCAGAGGAATCCGCGAAGTCCCTTGGGACACGCCTGACACCCAGTGAATCGACCTTTCCGATAAAAGGAATTGATACAGAAACAGCCGCGGTAGCTCGACCACTCGTCAGTCTGAGATCCTTGTGTATTAGGATGAGAAATAATATATTAGGATAAAAAATTCCTGCACTATGGCGGTCACAAATTATGATATTGTTAACCCTTTACCTCTTAAGGGCTTTTGCATTTTTGAAGCGATTTTCTGCCCCATGGGCTTTCGTGACTCCATATTTAACCAATCCGGGATCGTTATCAGTTTTGATAACCGCGTGACGTCACAACATGGCAGCCATATCAAAAATCGGGAATTTTCGTATTCACTTCGCTTTGCTCGTTATTTGTTCGATTACACTCGAGCAATT
>Ga0126337_10001633_pt1 | contig 13734 bp, 3 predicted proteins | sample DipCmetagenome_FD_92527 | JGI IMG/M metagenome (GOLD analysis project Ga0126337, IMG submission 92527) | Coral microbial communities from La Bocana,Puerto Morelos, Mexico - Diploria C A metagenome | ecosystem: Host-associated > Invertebrates > Cnidaria > Coral | place: La Bocana,Puerto Morelos... | reverse complement strand
GGACAAGCACAAAACAAAAGAAAATGAAGGTATGCCTCAGTGGAAATTGAACTTACTATTTTCTCAAAGAATTTGGTTCCATGGTTCCTTGATATACAACATAACATTTTATAGACTACAAAACGTTATCCAGATGCAACTGCACAAAGCACACACAAAGTTAACTTTACCCTATCAGATACATTGTAAGTTTTTTTTTTTTTGCATGCAAGTGACTACTACCAAACAGTCAATTTCCACTGGCAAAGTTTTTAAACATTATACCCATGCTTTTACATTTATTCAGTAGGCCCTTTGCAGCTAGGTCATTACGTAACCTATTTTTCATGAAATTACAAGCTACAGTACATGTAAGACTTAGAGACTGTCAGAAATGGAAAATTTTACATGTTGAAAATAGCAAAATGGCCAAGTTGAGGTCCTTAGTATTGAAGAAAGGATTTCATGAAAGTCTAAATTTTTCTTTAAAACAATAAGATTTGTATGGAAAAAGTTGTTGGAGAGCAAGGCCAGCTCTCCAGAAACATTTTCCATTGACCAAAGAAATTATCTAACTTTTCTAAAAAGTCAAACTGTCATATCAACTTACTCTTTGTGGCAGGGGCCTGAAACTTGGCAATTTTGCTCTTCACATTTCTGGCATTTTTCAAGTTATATCCCATATAAGAATAGTCATCTGATCATGACCCAAGCTGCAAAGAGCCTATTAGTGTTATGCAGTAGATGCACTTGGGAAGTTTGAAGAGTACACAGGAAGCTAAAATTGCTCTCAGGTGTGCCTTGAGCATCTATTACATTGCATGGTCTCTTATGCTCTACAAACCTACCAGCACCATCACTCATGGAAGGTTTTTTTAGTTTGAACCCTCCCCCACCCACACACCAACCCTACAGAAATTCCAGTTCAGCATTATACTTTCCTTTAAAAACTTGTACTACTTTCGAAACCACCCTCTCCCTTGGAATTTCTGTTAACCTTCCTTGCCAGGGTGGACATGGATATCCTCTGGAACTGCACAATGTTGCACAGCTAATAGTGCACATCATAAATAACTTAGACAAAATTTTGATCAATAATGCAATAGTTAACCTTCCGGTCATCACTTTATATAATTTCCCACTATAGGTCTGCCAAATTGTTTATAAGCTTATAGATAGGTTTGTTTTCCCATTCCAGACAATGTGATGATACCCTTGAGAATTCTTGATTTCACAATTTCAAATAGTCGCGTGTATATGAATGAATAATAATTATAGCTCGATAAAATAACAATTCCCTAGAGAACATTACGTGGGCTATTACGTGAAAACAAACCGCCCAAACTTAAAGGGTCTAAGTGCTTCTGAGCCAACAAAGAAGTAGTTTTTCATGGCCCGAAGGGTACGTTTAGACTCAGTTCAAGTTTTAAAAAGGGAGTGCAAGATTACAAATAACCTTACTTTTGTCTCATACATCTTATACAAGAAGAAGTGTACATCGTAGTTTATGGCTGACGGATGGTGTTTTCCTTACTTCATTCTATGCGTTTAATTATGTTTCAATACCTCATCAAACTCTTCAGTCTCCTTGTCTCTAGCCTTCTTCCTTCTAAAATTTTGTGGAGTCGTTTTACCTCCTTTCTTGTTCCTTTTCTGCTGGAAGTTCTGACTCGGCTTACCCTTTGAATATATTGAAGACTTCTTCTTGGCCATGATGTATAACAATAATAACAACTCACGAATTATTCCCCGACAAAATGTGAAAATACACCGTTCAAAATCGAAAATTACGACAAGTCTTTATCGTCCGCCATTTTACCATGCTGTAAGAGCCAGCAGTGAAAATGCACAGCGGTTGTGTCATCGTTTAAGTGATCTGATTGGACAATGTCATGACAACGTATCATCAGTAAACCAATCGGAGCTTCCCTTCGACGCGGCAAAATATGTTTTGCTCACCTCCGTCATTCAGTGAACAAGAGAGGTTTTGAGTAGAATTTTGTTTAGGAGTTGTGTGCCATTCGAGTATTACTTCAGCGGAAGAAGTTCAGGTTATAGTTCTTTAAATAGAATGGAGGGATGTGTATCGACTGTACAAGTTACTCCACCCATGGAGGAGAGCTCGGCCTTCGCGGAGCATATCTTATGGGCGCCGAAGAAGAAGCGCTTGCATCGAAGGGTGATATCAGCAAATCTTCCATCTGGTGATGGCGCAAGAGCACATTCGCATTCGAAAATCAGAAAACGCCTAATTTTTCCGTGTCCAGAAGAAAGTGAAAGAAAGACGACAGAAGAGGTATCAAGCAACTCTCCCGAGGACAAAGAGATGTCTAACAACGTGGAAAAGAATTCTGCGAGGACGCCGGATAGTTCCGGAGACAAGCAAAATGGAAGCAGTCTTCACCTGGTGAAGGCAACCAATGTACGAGATGAACAGTTCAAAACCAACCAGAAAGGAGTCAGAAATGTTGATCCCCAGCGCATCAAGAGAAAGTTAGCTTTAAGCAGCTTTCGATGAAGGAAAAAGAAACACTTTGAAAAACTGAACATTGAAAGATATTGGCATTCAGTTGTCAAAATTTGCAACTTTGACGCGCAGTTTGACACTGCGATATTTTGAAAGCTATAAAATTTTGGAGGCAAATAATTTACGGAAAAAGCGTTCCGAGAGCGTGTATCAGTATTTGTTGATTTGTATTCAATTTAAGCTGTTCCAAACAGCTTGGCAAATGCAAAATTTATGACTATTTATGTGAGCTGGACTTGCACATTGGAAGATGCAATGTTTCATCTGCAGAATTTTGTATATTTACGCAGCTTTGCTGGCTAGAAATGGAAACCTAAACGCCAAATAGTGGTCAAAACCCAAAAATCAATTGTTAAGCCATTAAAAGTAATATATCAAATCTGTAAGTTTTTGAGAAATGAGAAGTAAATTATCTAAAGATTGTCATCTTGAAAAGTCAAGTGTGTTTTCTATCTGGAGTTCTGGCATGAAACAAAATTAAAACAGTATGTTTCGCCCCCGTGGTCTTAATCTCAATCTCCCCAAATTACCAAAAAAAAACTATGGTATGAAGCCATTTTGAACAGATTTACAATGTATGTGCCCCATTTCCCGAAAGAAATAATAATTCGCCTGTTCTGAGCAATCTTTTCTGAACGAAAAACTGTCCGAGTCCAGGATAGGGCAGCAATGACACAAGCTAGATACTAATAGGCCATTTTGTATTTCAAGTAACGGTCTGGAACTAGCTTGCAACTGAAAATACAAATTTGGTCCAGTATTGTCAGCTGCAAAACAGCACTAATGTCTGACAATTGGATAATGGTTGGGGGAGGGTTCCAGTGGGAAAGGGGATATTCCCTTGAAGTATTTGACATAAACAAGTGTATTCTTTTAGAACTATGAGCAAATGAGTCATTACTAGAAGGCTCAATTTGTTTTTATACCTAGGACTGCAACAATGTGAAGAGTGCCAACTGCAATAGATGCAGTTGGCTTGTGCCTTTACCAGAGTCAAAAAGCACGGCTGTTAAAACTGCAGCTTGTAACAACCAAAACAAATTACAGTAATTTACAACAATCACTAAAAATTCATGTCCCCAGTAATTTGTTTTGAGCTTTATTTCATTCTTGTACTCTACCTATAGTGTGCACTTTATATCCTTATGGAGAATGTGCTGCGCATAGTTTATTTGAACCAATGAACAAGGGCTAGCAACTAAACTAGTCATCCCGATATACATGCAAAAAAAAAACACAACACAATTCAATTCAACTTATAAGAAACTTGGGCTTGCCTAACTAAGATGAATTCCTCTGCCAATCCACCATAACATTGGTCTCGCTGTTGATGGCATTGTTTAAGACGACCTAACTGAAAGTAAGTACAGTACATAGCTGGAAATCTTTGGTCTCTACCATACTGATTGACATATAGGCACCAGTGGTGCAGTTCCAGAGATCCCATGGAAGTTACTAGCAATTCCTAGGGCTAAGGCAGATTGAGGGCATGGTCTAATTTTTGCTTTACACTGTGTGTTCTGCACAAAGTAACAGCCTGTGAATTTCCCCAATCTTGACTTATACCTTTTGGGTTATTCAGCATCCTAATGACTACTTTGAAAGTGAAACTGAACTATGGCCAAATAGCAGCGGCAATATGTACAAAATCTCAATATTTAGAAAATAACTATTTTAAGCGGCCTAAATGTAGTACCAAGTAGATTGCTAAATTGGTTTAGAAAACACTGAAGTATCGATATCATCATTGTGAATGTTTGCGTTTTTCAAGAACTTTTCTTTAATATTCTTACAAAAGGGACTAAAGAGCAAAAAAGAAATTAAAATTTGTTTATTTGCCCAGAAAAGATTCAATTCATTTGGGCAAGTATATACAAGTTTTGGTAAATTTTGTACTGTCAAAGTCTTCATTTCCAATAAATCTATATTTTCTTCTCTAGTTTGTTTTTATTTCTTCAAAGATTCCAAAGCTTGTGACATGAACGATAAACATGTTTAGGCTACAGTAAATGGAAATGAAACTATAAGCACTAATAGTATTTTTATTTTTTTCTGAAGCATCTTAGCGGTCCAGAATCCCAAATCCTTCAATCTGATTGGCTAATTCTGCATGCTCCAGGGGTCTGGATTTTCCCATCCAGACCCCGATACCACTCCGAGTTTTCCAGGATTGCGGCTATTTTAGCAGCTTTTTGTAACACTGAATATCTACATGAAATGTCAACATTGGACAAAAGTTTAAACAATTATCGATTCGGATAATGACAGCTATCATAGTGAAAGTGGCTTTTATTATCCAGATGAAGAAAACATGTCAAACGCACGCGTACGGTGTGAAACTGCTTCAGTAAAAAATCAACACAAATATTTCTTTTAAGTAATTTCCCACAGAAAAAAATTAACATGTTATTTGCTGGCCTAGGTTGGTCTGTATTGGGAAAAACTGTGCCCGAGGTCTTGAGTACAGCACTTGGGCACAGTTTTTCCCAATACAGACCGACCTAGGCCGGCAAATAACATATAATTATATAATTTCTTTACCATCTAGCAAATTGATACAAATAAAAAAAAGAAGCCAAGTGATAACAAACACAATAATGGAAACCTCTAAGCGATCACTACATAATTTCTATGCATTAAATCGGAAAGGTTGATTTTGTCAGTCATTAAGACAATTCTTTAAAAAACTGGTCAGGAATGTTAGTGAATTTTTCTCTACGGCACCTGCAATTAAGCAGTATTTTCAAATAACCCACCACTGGGATATAAGATGTAAGCAGATACCTGGCTATTGGCAGGGGAAATGGGCACTGCTGGAATTGACTGGTACATATAATGCAAAAAATGTCATTTTAAATTAATAATTTCTTTAGAATGGTAAAATTTCCATCTACATGCAGGAAATAGAAAAGGAACCCAGAAGCCCATTAGTAGCATTCCTTATCTCTGGTTTGATATTTTTTATCCATTAGGTTAGCAGAAACTATCATCCCTGGAACAACTTCACACCAGCATAAAACCTAAGAGCTGGCTAATGATCCTTTCTTGATGGATTCCTCCAGTTTTGATACCCACCTAGAAAGCAAAACCAATTACTTTCAGAGGTTATGGATAAGTGCAATGTAAATATACACATAATTCAATTTAAAAAAAAACAACTAATACTTCAAATCTGCAGGATGTGAGTTCAAGTGCTGGTCCAACCACTAGCATGAGTTGTTTCTATGGACACCCGAGTTTCGCTCAAGTTTGAGTCTCTTTGATCTCTCTGGATATACAGATTTGAAAATTAACCTGCTCTCTCATGACATTCCCTATGTTATAAGAATTTAATTTTGAAGCTTTGAGACTTAAAGGGTTGGGTTTTCATCGTGTACTAATTTAAAACAAAAAAAAACTTACCTAGTTCTATCCATTTCACTCTCGGCAGCTAAGAAGTAAGTCCTTAATGATGCTTCAGAGGAAATAGCACTGAAGCAAAATTTCTTCCCTGCCTGATCCCCCACTTGAATTGTATAATTCAGCAGCTTAGCCACGCCCAGTGCAACATTGTTGGACATGTCTGAATAATAGTAGAGAAAGCCATTCTTGAGGACAAAGTAGCGGCGTCTCCAAGTCTTGATGTTGTGTCCTTGTTTATAGAGGTAACCATGGCAATCAGGGTCTCTGATTGACAGAGCAGGGATACTGACGTTATGTACATTGCCTTCAAAAAGGTTTAATGGGTTGAACTAGATAGGAAGAAGAAAATAATAATTGGTCAGTTTTGAGTCACCTGTAACTTGATATTCACACCCATAAGAAACTTGTTGTTTTGTGATTGAATCATATGAACAATAAGTAAGTTTACTTGTAATATCAAGGGCCTATCAAGCATACCAAGTGGTAACAGCTATTACAGGTTACCATCCTTACTGACAGCCCTGCACAAGCCAGCACTTGACTCTACAGTGATTGCCTCTACAGCGATTTTGAGTCCAGTACACAAAACAGGAAATATTAGCTTAATAGCAACCTCGATTAGACAGTCACATAAATAACCAACCAACAATTTAAACCAATAAATAACCAACAAAAAAGGTCAGTGAGAACTTAGAATTCACAAATTCATTGCCAGCAGATGATCTTGGAGGGGCTGTCTTTGGTTAGGTGGAGTGTGCAGACCTGTATCCATGGCAACCTTTACTGCAGCAACCACCACGCACGGTTACACTTGTAGTCTGATACATGTAGAGATACCTACCAAGCCAAACACTTATCAAACCAGAAATAAGAGAGAAGAGAGTGGGAGTTCAAACAGAAATGATTAGCATGTTTTATATGACATTGCTCTCATTTTCTACCAAATGCAAATTGCATATCCACACACAGACCACCGACCGGTTAGCTTAGTTGGTAGAGCGTCGGACTACCGTGCGGGAGGTCTCGGGTTCGAGCCCCAGACCAGACCAACACTCAGGGTCTTAAAATAACTGAGGAGAATATGCTTCCTTTGCAATGACATCTGCAAATGGTTAGATATTCTAGTCTTCTCGGATAAGGACGATAAATCGTAGGCCCGGTCTCCTGTATCTTCACTGTAATGGCTAGCAGGGGATGTTAAAGAACCCACACACTCATCGTAAAGAGTACGGCACGTAGTTCCTGGTGTTGTGGTCTAGTCTTTATTCATAAAACACGTGCTTGTAAAGCGCATTTGAATATATATACATAGAAAATGCGCTATATAAATTCATTACCATTACCATTACCATCACAGATCAATGCCCTGTATCTATCACTACGTATGTGATGTATATATATGCACAACCCTAAAGTGCATGATCACTGTGGAAAACCACTGACCAGCACTGGCTTCAGTCTAGCTATTAAACTTAGACTTAATTCCATTTTTTTCCCAATAAAAATACATACACTTCCAGAAGATCCTTTGATAGCGTCTGTCATGGACATGATCCACTTCTTCATGTCCACGTCACTTCCAGCACACATGTAGTATGTCCTTGCGCCTCCTTTAGTTAGCTTGAAGCAGTGATTCTTGCTTACTTCTGGTGCTTTTGACACAGAGTAGTTTGCCAGAATGATAACACCACAGGGAACATTATCTTTAGATTGTTTGTAGTAGTACAGACAGTTGTCCCTTCGTAGCACAAACCTGGAAAAGAAGTTGATATTGTGAAAACTACCTAAGTATGGACAATAAATATCAGAAAATAGCTGGATAAGTGTTAACTGTTATCAAAGGTGCACTGAGCTGAACAAAGTTATTTTTTATATAGTGCATCAAATCATTCTCTCATTTTGATCAATTGGTTCTCACTTATGATCTGTTAGAGGACAGATGTTAAGATGACATCATTCACATTTTTTGGGTTTTAACAACTTCATTATACAGTTAGGCTCCATTATGCTCTTCATCAGTGACATAATCGCGCAACAGCTCTCATGTGCCACTTTTTGCTTTTACTACATTTTGATGTCATCTGTGATCTGTTACTGAAGAGATGCACCACAGCATGTAATCTATTAGTTAAGTAGATGCACAGAAAATTATTATGAAGCATGCACATCTTGGATATTGTGTTGCCAGCACAATCAGTGTTTCCCCTTCTCAGTCAGTCAGATGTAAATATTTTTGCTTTTTCATACTTTATTCTAAACCAAAATATTTGAGGTCTAGAAAAAACCCTGAATGCAGTTTTGTTCCAATCATGCATCCACAAGCAGTTTTTCTAGACCTCAAGCTTGCAAATTTTTTATTGCAATTTCTCCTATTTGATAAATAAATGATAATTACACTGACTGACATCTGCCATCAGCAGAAAATATAGAACTTTACAAACATTAAGAACTGCTGCAGCTCTAGATATCTCACCATCTTTTCCGCCAATTTTTGGGCGTTAAGCCAGTGCCACCCATCTTTAGCAAGTGTCCTCTGATATAATCTGTAATAATAGCATCGAAACAACAAAAATCTTGCAAATTAAGTTTCACTGGTTGTGCATACGTACTACTTCAAGGCATGCAAGAAAGTAGATGTAATGTTACAAATGAAAAATCCAGTCATCAGTAAAAATCAACTCCGTTCACTACGTGTGATGGCATGAGTTTGACAAGGGAAAGCAGATATCTTGACTTGTCACACACAAAAGTTATTTACCCAAGTAAACAGGTAGTGTCATAATAAACAAGACTAGAAATCATGTGAAATGTTATTGCAATGATTAAATACATCAAGTTTTCTTGTGTTACCCAACTCACTATCAATAGTAAGAGAGTGCAGGGATTTCATTAATGTTTCCAGTAGAATGGCAACTGGTTTTCATAGGCAAGCAAAATGTTTTGAACTACTTGTAAACATCTTTATTAAATAAGAAAAAATTTCCTCCAGATGCACATGCTCAATCCTGAGGTAAGTCAGACAAGTGACCAGTAATACTCACCATCTTTGGGAGATTTTCCATCTGCACTATCACCTCTGTCATAACTTTCCTTGAAGTCCCTTTCTGAAACAGTTGATGAGTCTGATGACAAGCGATCTCGGTCTTTTTCTAGGAGCCAGGACTTTCTTCCAGATGCTCCAAGATTGTCAGGATCAAATGTGCCATTGTCATCGTCATCACCATAATCAGAAGGCGTGTCAGAATCAATGCCATCATCTGACAAGTAAGCACTGCCTCCAGTGTCCAAGGAATCAAGGCTTTTATTCTCCGATTTTCCACTTTCATCTGTAGTAATTTCAATGTCAGGTATAGATGTGGAGGTCTTTGCAACCTCCGTGTCAAGTTCACCCACACAGTCAGATTTCTCTTCTACATCATTATTAGAATCCTTAGCTGTTGTCTCTGCTTCTGATTCCTCAGTGCACAATGGTTCTTTCTCATCAACTGTTTGTCCAGTGTTTACATCTGCCTCAGGTGATTCACTCTGGCTCAAGATAATACTAGTACTCTCAGTTCTTGTATCTTGATTAGCTGATGTTTCTTGATAAGTTGGTATATCTTCATTAGCCGGTTTATCTTCATTATTTACTATATCTTGATTATCTGTGGCAGAGTTTTCCATTTTAAGCTCCTGTGATTCTACAACATCCACATCGGTTTGCTTGCCGTTACTTTGGATGTCATCTACATGTACTGTATCTTTATCAATATTGTTAGGATCTTCCACCAAACTTTCTTCATTACTTGAATCAACATTGACTGCATTTAAATCTACACATGTCTCACCAACAGCTGCCTTTCCATCAGTTTCTTGAACTGACAGGACGTTAGCTATTTCATCCGTTGCACCTTCATCCACAACTAATTCATCCTGCTCTTTTGTCTCAGCGGTGTCCATGACAGTGGTCTCAGAAGTAACCAGTCGATTCTCAACCGTCTGACCTTCCTGAGTCTCTGTGATTGAATGAAGTTCTTTTTCATCACCTTTTACTGCAAAGCTTTTATTACTATGTGATCGTTTCATCTCAGTCACAGCAGAGGACAACTGCTCCTCCAATCCTGCAAGATCCATCATGGCCTTTGACAACCTCTTGGTAACATCTGCTTCAGATATACTGGGATCATTTTCACTCAAGGGTTCTTCTTTATCATCTGATGAATCAGCATAGACAGCTTCAAATTCTGTTGACGCAAGTGAACTTTCTTTGTTATCAGATGTTTGTACTTCATTGATCTCTGCTCCTTCTTCCAAATTTTCAGCTCCACAGCTTATCTCAGTTTTATGTACTTCATTTGTGATATCAGAACTTGATTGTAAACTAGCAGTTGCAACAGTTAGCTCCTCAGGTTTAGTGTCACTGCATACTGGATTTTCCATAACCTGTTCACTGCTTGCTACGGGTCCTACTGTGACACTTTGCACAGAGCTGTGATCAGAGCTGAACTGTCTGTCAGCAGCATCAGATGCTGTAGAATCAAGTGTCTCTACATTACTAGTCCTTTGAGCACATGTAGACTGTTCATTCACACCGCTATTGACATCTGTAGCCTGCGATGAAATAGGATCAGAAAGACCCCTTGCTGTTGATTCACCCTGATCGGGTGTTCCATTTGGAGTACTTTTCTTGTCTGTCTCTGTTGTTTCACTTTGATCATTTATTGCAGTCTGCATACCTGTCTGCAGTTCATCTGAGCTGCTATCAACATCTGTAAGCTGCACAACTGAAAGATCAGAAGTAGCATTTGTTTTTTCTTGATCACTGACAGTATCTCTCTGTGCATTTGTACTGCTGTTGATGTCTTCGAACTCACCAACAGAAGGATCAGAAGCCCCTATCGCTTCTCCCTTTGTATCCTTCTGCATGTCTGTTACTTCATTGTGGAGTTCGGGATTGTTGGCAATCTCCATGAACGACTCAAACAGCTCATTAGGAGTTGCATCATCAGGGTGTGAAAGTTCTTGGGAACAATTTTTCTCTGAATTAGTTCCCTGGTTCATGACACAACCAGTATCGTCAGACATTGCTTGCACATATAGTTAAATCATCAAGCTGCCATAAAATTCTGAAAGGGTCCTAAGAACAAAAAAGGTGGGAAACATTACCGCATGAACTGGGCAGTGGGAGAAAAGAGGGAAGGACTGGGGCAGCAATGACCTTATAGTTACTACACTGGACCCAAGATCAAGGAGCCCCAGGACTCTATTTACTTGACTACTAGGGTTACATACACAGTGGGAACAAATTAAATTAAAAAACCCTCTTCCTCTGATCAAGTGTCTTCAGTACCTGAGGCACATAATTTGTTCTGACCTGTATTTTGAAATCAATATATGAAATCTTACATTAGTTGGACTTAAAATAGCCAAAATCAATAACCATTGATTAGCAATTCTTTCAAGATACACAGTTCCACTTTACGTTCACAAATTAGCAGCTAAAAGACAAGCATGAGTAAGCAATGGAAATTTTTTGCATATTTTTTTCTTTCTAGAAGCTGAGCCACACTTGGCTGGTCACACCACTCTTGTCTGGCCAAGGGCCAATTATGAGCACTGTTAATAATTTTCACTAATTTATGCAGGTAAGCTTCAGCACATACTAGGAAGTATAATGTTATGGCAAAATATCAGATGCCGCTCTAATCTTAGCATGATGCAATAAAATCTGCCAAACTTAATATTGTTTGCCACACCAAATTAAGACTGTCCCAAAACCAAACTGATTTAAATGCCACCGGCCCTTCTGTGATACTAATTCATCTGAGGTTCCACACAAGGGCAAAATAGCATTTTAAATCCAGCCTTACAGAAACGGGTGATTTCATTTGAGAAAGATATTAGAAAGAAAGAAATTGTCACTGGAAAAATTAAATTCCAGATAGCACAGTCAACCACAAAATCTTCTCCCATTCTCTGGAGATTTTTGGAAATATTGGCCAAATCATGGAAATAGCCCACCGTTTTTAATTTCTAAGCAGATAACATGATTTTTATCAAGAGTGTAATGTTGTTTATTTGTTTCTATTGACTTTTCATAACCAGTCTTGTTACACAAGGAGAGTAAACATTCAGGTAAGCAACATTTTCGGACTTCTGATGGCCTAAATGAATGACTCCTGCACTCTGATTTAGGTTGTGGAAAGAAACACTAACTGTTATAGCCGAACTTAAACCACAAATTAAACCGCTCAGTTATTTCCTGTGCGTTGTCGCAATAGCATGTGCTATATGGAAGAGACAAATCCTTCTCCTCACTCTGAAAAATTACAAAAAAATCGTAAACCCACTACCTTCCAGCTGATTCAACAGGCCCTCGAAACATTTTACAGTTATGCAAATTTTAAGAGCTTCCGAGAAACAAGCTGAAAGCCATTACATGTTTTTCATCTTAATCTAATCCACCATTTTAAACCTTTTAAAAATACACGCATTCAGTTAAGACAACCACACTTATGACAAATCAAGACTTCTTACCCAACGAATTCGGAGCGTTTTAGACGTTGACGCCGAAATCATTCACTTAACTTAGTTAAAGTTAATCGTCGATCTTAATTTTTTATTTATGAATCTCCGAGAAGACCAAAATTCCGAACGCACCGATGATGGAGATTTTGCCGATGATTAGCGTATAAAAATTGCCGTCTTCTGCACCAATTAATGCCAAGAAGATAGACAAATTCGCGAAGTAATCGAGGAAAACTTACAACGTTAAACTATGAAGTTTCAGTGACATTCAGATAGTTCGATGAAAGCATTGCTGTGGTTAAATCTTACCTTCGAATGTCAACTTGGGATGATTTCTTGCATACTCGATCGAAGTCGCCCTCCTCGCTCTTCAAACAATATCAGATGCAATCAATGTTTCCTATTTGAATGGATGGACATCTGAATAAAGATTAGCTGCTGGCAAACAATCCAAAACGTCGACGACCTCTGCTTGAAAACCGCACAGTTTCTTCTCAGCATTACGGGAGTGGAGAGACTGATACGTACCCTTTGTAATCCAACCTGTCAATCACTCGTGGATCGGCGGGTCGCGGGAATTTTTCTTTGCACTTTCGCTTTTATTCACAGTTGATTAGCAACCAGGAAAAACAATATAAAAATATACACCAGAGGCTCGTGGAGTGATAAGTGGACGGATGGGTCAGAGATCACCTTGCGGCGTGTGATGGTAGCTGAAAACCCCTTGGATTTTTTGCTGGAGCAGTTTTTGCTGGGACAGGACTAGGACGGGCCTGGAACTGAGTCATGACTGAGTGGCGGAAATATTTAATTGGGAATGGATCTCTCACCATCCCACCGGGTGGAAGAGAGGAGCTCAAAGCATGTGAACGAAAGAACGTTTTCACAACATCCGGTCCTGCTGAAGTGAGTACTAGTATTGTATTCCTGCGTCCGACATCTGCAACTAATCAACAATCTTGTAGTAGTGGACATGTATCAGTACTTCCTTTTCGTGACAGGAAATAATAATTGCACCGTTTGCGCCGGCCGGAAATCTGGTATTGAGGTAGAGTGTCCATTACCAAGGTCTGCCCTAAAGTCCAGCCCCTAAACCCTATCTTTCTCGCTCTATATAGACTATGCGAGAGAAAACATGTCTCTCGCCTGGGTTCACCCCCATTTTGCGCGAGATAGGGAGAGTTCAGGGGCTGGCCGGCGAGAAGGGGGTACTCCCTAATGTGTCTTACATGGGTTGTATTATGAGCCCATGACCGCTGTACAGATATGCGCGGCCAAAGAGTATGGTTTTGTAGATTTTGACCGTTTTGGTCTGAAAT
>Ga0126337_10001629_pt1 | contig 13744 bp, 2 predicted proteins | sample DipCmetagenome_FD_92527 | JGI IMG/M metagenome (GOLD analysis project Ga0126337, IMG submission 92527) | Coral microbial communities from La Bocana,Puerto Morelos, Mexico - Diploria C A metagenome | ecosystem: Host-associated > Invertebrates > Cnidaria > Coral | place: La Bocana,Puerto Morelos... | reverse complement strand
GTTAACTCCTTCAAAATTGCTTGTTATATTTCTACTGATCTCAATTAAACGTCCCCGGCTTCAGTATTTGACTTCAGTATTTGAATGCGGAAAAAAGGCAATGAAAAAACTTTTCTGTATCGATTGTATCGTAGTACTTTCTTTGATCCGTCAATAGCATACACGAAGCTACTGTCCAAGCGCCGGGGAATTAATGTTCATCTGTGAAAGAAGCCAAATCTACAGTAGGCCAGTGACCGACATCTTGAGAAAATTAAAACTTTCTAATCCAGCTTATGTTTTCTCTACTGCTAAACCATCTTTATTTCTTTTAGGTTTATTAACATAAATCTTAAAGTTTTTTCTTACGTTATTAAAATAGTTGGAGGTAACCTTTGTTTTGAATGTAATATTGTACAATGCGTCACTAAGGCCTGCAGGTCAAACATCCACCTTCACATAAGTTGAAGTTCGAGTTCCGGATAAGTTGGACGTTTGATTCAGCTGAGCTCGTCCGAATGACTTTTGATCTACCAACAGGTTCTATTCTTCTACTTCAGATCTAAATTCGTTTAACCGTTTGACCGAGGTCGAGCTTTATCAATCTGGATCGACTCAAACTGCAAATTAGTTCGTCTGGCCTTAATGATTCCTAAATCCCTGTGTAAGGCTTCATTAATAAATATAAGATTATATCTGTATCTATTTTACACCTTCAACACTGATCGTTCCTTCGAATGATCATATATAGACAAGGGATTATTCTGCTATACCGCAAGTGTCACAAGCGTCCAGTCTTACCGAGCTTTGCATCAACAACACTGCAGATGCCTATAAAATGTGTACTGAATAATATAATAATATATGGAATGAACATGGTTCGGAAACGTCCCGTGTCATTATTAGCTTTGCACTACACCATATGGTTAAGCCAAGCAGGCCTCGTTAATATCTTTATTCAGTTTTTTGGGTGCGAAATTCCTCATGGAGAACTGACTCATTACGGCAACACTGAATCGGCGTTTCCCTTCTGCCTGATGAGCTTCGACAAACATAGATTTGTTTGGTCGTGTAATTGTGCTGAATCGGCGTTTTTCGTGTCCGTTGTTCCGTTCTACCATCGTAGATTTGCTAGATCTGGTCAGCCAGGTGGCCGACGAACTTCGGCGTCGACTGTAAGTCCTGCTAAACCCTAGATTGTCTACAGGAATTGTGGAACAGGTCCAAGCCGCTTTAAACCCTTCTCGATATTTTTTGTGAAACAGTGCGTACAGATAAGGGTTTATGGCCGAGTTTGCGTGTCCTAGGTAAAGCGATGTGAAATAAAAGCTCAGCGAGGAGTCAAAACACGGTATTTTGTGAAGGGCGAAGAAATAGATGAACTGGTAGACGTAAATAGGAAGCCAACAAGCACAGAAAAGAGTGATAACTGTTATTAACATTTTGACGACTTTTTTCCTCAAGGTACGGGTCCTGAGCTCGTCTCGACTTGAACGAAACCCTGGTATTTGTCTTCGCCACAATTTAGAAACTATGATTGAGTACATTACGACCATCGTTAGCAATGGGAAGACGTAGAGTGTTATAAAGAGAACTAACGTGTAGTCTTTAGCTGCTGTAACAGGATTAAATGCAGGGCTCCAATCTTCAATGCAGATCTCATACCCTTCACTCCCAACAACGACCCTTTGGGCGTACAGAAAAGGGGCCATGACAGTTAGAGAAATCACCCATACAACACCGAGAATGAATCTGGCCGCGAAGAACGAAGGGCGGCTCTTGAAGGGGAAAATGATGGCCCAAAAACGATCAAACGTGATCGCCAACAAAGTCAGGATCGAGCTAGCAACGGAAACACTTTGAAAAAAGACAACCATCTTGCAGATCACAGCACCGAAGATCCACCTGTTTCCAAGATACAGCTGTGTTATCATGTTCGGCATGGCCAGAATGGTGATTAACAAGTCGCTTGCGGCGAGGTTTCCAATGAAAAGATTGGTGACGCTCCTCATGCTGTTGTTTCGCCAAACGGTGAATATGACAATTGAGTTGCCAACAAGCGAGAGTAGAATGATAATACAATATGCGGAAGTCTTGATGGCCTGCGTGACGACCGTTTCTTGGTACATTGGACAAGCGAAATAATCGGTTGTCACGTTCGAAGAGGAGTTTGCATCATCAGCAGTCTCCATCTTGTATTGCTGGGTGTTATTTTAAACTATTTTTGCGGCAACCTGTAGACGTCAGTTTTCCTTATTTGCCAGCCACTCGAGGGGGGCAGTCTTCGCCAGTAGCTGTCGTGTCTTTTTACCTCGTCAGCAATTCCTCTAACAAAAAAGATAAAAAGAATTATATTGTCAATTTGCTTCGTTGGTCATGATCGCATACAAGTCTCCTGCATGGTTTCTCAGCGTTGGTTCCCCCCAAAAAATGGTTTTAGTCGATGGTACTAACGCAAGCTCTAAAATTGCCTTAACAAAGGTTCATGCAAGATTAGTGTACATTGTAACTACAGAAGTGGGTGTTTTCTTAAACTGAAAATTTAATTATGCCACGAACCGGGCATGCAGCGCCATATTAAAAATCATTTAAGCTCGTTGACTATAGGCATCGATAATTACGGTGGCTTTTTTGACCTTAAGTTAACCCTTCATGTTTACTTAAGTTGTCTCAATATAAAGTAATAACTGGTTTGAACTATATTCTTTTGCTTAAACTGAAAAACGTTCATCCGGCTGTACAATATCAGCGTATTAATAATTTAGTTTTTCAAGCATAATTTCAATCAAAATTGATTGTAACACCCAAAACATTTTCCAGTGTTTCATTTTGTTTCAGTAAGCCCTTCTTGTACCTGCTCTATACAATGTTAAGACAAAATTGATTTTAATTTTTTCTTCCGCAGTTGATGAAAAGTATTAGAACTGAGTGAAAATACCGGCTGCGATTTACATCACCAAGGTAATCAATTAAACTGGGTTGAATTTTGTTCGTAAATGCCACCCGGCCTTATCGCGAGGACCACAGTTTATCCGCAAATCACAAAATACTTTAATCTGATCTTCATTGCAGCGAACTGGCAGTAAACGAGCCAAATACTGAAACCGTCTTTAATTGCAAATGCAGCTGGAACGAAAATCATTTTCTTTAGCAAACAAGAATAAATCAACACATAGCTTATGATCAAGTAATAGTTTCTCTTCCTACGAATGTAAGTTTGACGGCGGATTTGATATTTCAATTTCAGTTTGCCAGTCGCTAGCAACACGCTTTTCAGTTTTCGGTCACGAACTTACTCACGAACTTATAGTACTGTTGTCCAAGAGCATAGATTTTAACCCTCAAAAGAAAGTCTACTATACTACTTACAATCGTCTTCGAATGCCTCGTCGGCGTCTTAGACTTGTAACCAACACAGGTTCCGAATCATATGATCATCCCCTCTGATCACTGATCGTTTTTTGAATACAAGCGGAAACTTGACAGCACGAAAGATCTGAATAGATCTGAATCTTAGACATAACGAGAGAAAGCGCTCATGCTGTGAAGGTAATTTCTTTTTGTGATTCAAGAGGAAAAATTCGCCTTCAGCCGCTCTGGCGAAGAAAAAGTGTCCCTTATTAACAATAAAAGCGTGAACGATTTGGCCTCTGTTTGGCGCAGGGTAGGACATTTTCGTTGGAGTTAAATTGTTTTCACACAAACAAACTGGATCAAAATTCGTTTGCAAAAACGAGAATCGTTTTATATTAATGAAAACATATAGATAGGAGACTGCTTAATTACAGAATCACTGTTAAAAGGACCCAAGATTAATTATTACAAAAGTGCATTTCTCTCAACACACATCTACATATTCATGAACAAGTTGTATGCCGTTAGATGGATTTAATCTATACGAGTCCAATGGCAATATATTAGGACCTGCAAAGGCTGACATGACACTAAGCACTCACAACAACCGGAAAGATATCACTGCGGTGAAAATTTCAAAAAATAAAAAGCCTTAACTTCGTCCTTTCGTCTGAGAAATGAATCGTGTTCGCTTAACATTAAATCTTTATCCAGCAATGAAAATATTGCAACATTTTTGACAGCCACTCCAGGGAGAAGTTTAAAGTTATCAGCTGATTTTGAAAATGATCGAATGGGATCTCTCTTAATGCAAAACCAAAGCAGTGAAGTAATGTTCTTTTAAAAAGTAACTTTGGCTGAGCAATGCATACGATTAACGAACTCGAATCAATTCATTGCTTCTCCAGTTTTATTATCCAGTGTTATTATCTGCAGGTGACTACCCGGCCGTTTCAGAATTCTCAATCGCGCACCTAGCCACCCGACTCAGTAGAATAACTTCTGCAATCTGGCGACCCGTTTTGTTTGAATTTATCAAGAGTCAAGAGAATTCAGCTTAATTGGCATTAACTTACCAACCCATCTTCGTTATTTCTTTGCGTCTTTAACCTCTCTTTTCATCGTTACCAATGTTCTCTTGTCGTTACTTATTAATATTTCGACAAACCATGAAAGCGTGACCAAATGTACTTTATGCCTCGACAAATAATTCACAGATAAAAAAAAAAAACATACAGAAGATTTTGTTTTTGTCAGTATTTATCATTTTTATCACAATGGGTGCTTTTAGCAAACAGTTATTATTTAATATTTATGCCTCCATCAAGGCTTGTAGTATTTGCATGGACCAAAGTCAATGATTTTAAGTGTTTATTTTATTTCTCAGGGGCAAGTGAGCTGAGCACACGAATCATTTGCATCAAGCATTTACATCATGAGCTGAACACGAGGTTTTCTACATCATTTTTGCAAGCACGCCCTGATCCTACAACAAATAAACGAGCTAAACGAGTTCCTTCAGTTTCGAGTTCTCATCAATGATAGAAACTGGACATTTTCAGGAATAAAATTCTCCATATATAAATATTGATGTTGACAATCGTAAAAGCAAAAAGAATTGGACAATATCATGATTTCCAATTTGTTGGGGGTTGATCATGCACAGAGAAAGAAAAGTTTTCTCTTCAACTGATAATGGCTGTTGGACATCGTTCATATTTTCAAAGCCATTCGAATTGTTTCCCTGTGACCTTTGGCTGTCTTTCTTATCTACTATGCCCGATAATCGGCTGAAAATTCAAACGCTTTTGGCACATAACGTTTAGTCACGACACGAAAGGACCGTGATTTTAGTGGGGAAAAAGTCCTTCAATCAGCTATGACTTTGGACCGTAGTCAAATGAAATTAGTCATGATCTAATTTCTTTCTTCATTCTGAGAACTTCTCTGTCTCTTCTATTGTTTTATAATCTTCACAGGTGCCATAAATTATCGGGCTTTTCATGTTTTGAGACATATGGGCACCTTTCCTTTTCATCAAAATTTTTCCCTTATCGTTTAAGAAACCAGTTGTTTGACATGAATTAAATGTGCGATTATCAGGTATGCAGTTATTTTCTGGGTGCTAAAAGAGTTAATTACCTGGAAACCTGACAGTTCTTTTCGTTTTCATAAAAAAACGCTTTAGTGAAACTTAGATTTTCATACCGGGAATTTGAAATTCCTCGGGAGTTCTGAATAAAACAAAAATTCAAAACGCTACCTCTCGCTTTAGGACACATAAAAACAACGTCAGTGTTGAATTAATTGTAAAAAACAATAAACATATAGAACATGAAAAATAACAAGAATTGCTGATACTTGAGAGATCTGTTGTGAAAACTCATTCGCCGAAATCTTAACTGAACACCGAAGCTACAAGAAGAAAAGTAAAATGTGTTTTTATCGCTCTATATCATGTGTAATTAGGCTCGGTGCTAAGTTGTTGACGAAATCTTCATACAGAGTTTTGACATCCATTCCAGTTTCCCACTGTGGCATAACGTAAAAATATCAGGCTTGCTTTGCCTCCGGCCAAAAATAAGCAATGAATCTCAATTATCAAATAACACGATGCCTTGGCCTCATAGTGTGGGGCGACACACAGGTTATATACCCTTTACGGACAATAAACAATTTTACAAAAAATAGTACGTTATACCTAAATCACACTTTTAGCCACTTGCACTAACAAAAACTGAAACAGTTATAAAGTTTAAGAAAGCCATTTTTTGTTATGGCCTCCAGCAGCTAGGCGGAATTGCAAAAAGGTTTCCAAGTAGAGCGAGAAATTTTTTCATTGTTCATATCTGCCGGTTCATGCTGTTTGTATGCAATGACACAACTAACAAAAAGCTTGATAAGACTGAATGAAATAAGTAAAACAATAATGTATCGAAGAGTGCAATAAGAATCCTAGAGTGTTTTGTTCAATGAATTACATAGTCATCACGATTTGATGTCTAACAGATCCTGCATCGTCAAACTAAGTAAATGTTATGCACTCACCTGGAGTGCAAGCGCTGGTCAGTTTGATTCAAAGGACAGACATGTCAGGTTATTGAATTCTAATCCCTGCATGATTTAAGAACTAGTTTGGCTTTCAAACTTCCCACTCAGGAGGGAACCCGATTGCTTGGACTCACAAAACAAATAAATAAAGACAAAATTTGACCGTAACAACCAGATGTGTATGTTGTTTACGTGCAACCTACCACTTGTGATGCGAAACAGCGCGACTTCCCTCCGATGTGCGTTTTCGGACGCTTAAGGTGCACAGCTTTCACTCAGAACTACATACGCTTTGTAGTGAAACTCATCAAGAAACTTAATTACTAGCGCCAGGCCTTCTAACCCGACACTGTCTCGTCCGTATAAAGCCTTCGGTATGATAAGAACCAATAAGCCGGATTTCCTGTGTTTATCTGTTAAAAGTTATTTACTTCAGTTTTACTCTGCGGACCACATTAAAAGAATATCGCTCTTTGCAAGTGCACTAGTTTAGCTTATCTTGAGTAACCGGTATATTTTTGATTCAGCTTAAGTCGCCAAATAAGGAATTGTAATCTTAGGCCGCTCCATCTGTTTCGGTAATGGCCAACATCAACGCTTTATGTCCCAATAGGGAGATTTTCCCGCCTACAGGCTCAAACATAATGTTGTCGCAGTTATCGGAAAAATGCAATCAAATTTTATGGCAACAACAAAACAGGTTAGCGGCCTTTTACAATACGATGATATCACATTTGTTATGATAAGACAATTTTAGAAAATTTTAGATTAATTTTGGAAAGGATTAGTTAATCGGCTAGACTGCATGATGTGGAGGGTCGACTAATTGGTTTCTTACTGAAATAAAACGCACCCCAAATCGATTAGTCGTTGCTGGTCTTTTTCTTATTTATCTCGTTTGGGTTTTGCTCGATCATCAGTAAGGAACAAATATATATACACCATGCGGTATTCTGTAAAGGGAAGGTGAATGCTACTGAATGCGGAGCTTTGAGAAGGGGAGGAAGTGTTTTATTTTTGGGAGACAGAAACATTTGCGAGTCCGAGACTCGAAATTTTTGAAATGCGAGAGCGAGACGTCCAGACGCCATTTATAAAAACAAACAAATCGAGTCTTCGAGCATTTTCTAGCCCGGCAAGATACAGCTGTGTGAAAAACATCGAGAATGTTAGACACACAATCGCTAAGACTACGTACGAGACGCGCGTGAAATCCAACGATAGTTTTGCGTCACCCATCGTTTTATAAGGAGCATTTGTTCACTGCCCCGTCTATAAGGCACTACTGAGTCAGTCAGATTTACAGCAAGTAACTCACCTCCTAAAATTCCCTGCTATAAAGTCGAAAGGATTGAATGGAAGAACTGAAAAATATCAATCAAGCAAAAAAAAAAAAGAATCAAAATATTTGAGATGATTAAAAACAGATTTTATAAGTAACAAGTGTCCTTTATTAAACGTTAAGGCCTTTTTACGCCTTGAGCCATATGGCGCAAAGAAGCCTGGGGGGCTTCACAAAATGAGTTCTAGGTACGGCGGGTGGGGCAATTGGTCCCACGCACAATGCACAATCCCCAACCTGGAGGGCTTGGGGCTGTCATTGGTCAAGAATTTGTCCGTTCTTATCATCTGTGTATGCATAACTTTTGTGATGCGCAGCGCATGGTGACTTGACGCAGAACTGATTATCTTTTTCCCACTGCACTCTAAAACCTTTTAACATAACGTTATTTTGCAATTCCAGTTGCTGAGAAAAGATATATATGCTTACATTCCCCCAAATGATGATTCCCCAAATTTAAATTAAACTGTGCGTGTTGTGAGGAATATTTGAAGGGCAATCAACATAATAACTTCAATTTGGCAGGCCCGAAACTGTGCTCGGATATTTGTTTGTTGACAAACTGTGCGAGTTGCGAGAAATATTTGAAGAGTGTTGAACACAATAGCCTCCCTTTGATGCCAAAATGTGAAATGCCAAAAGATATTTGTTCTTGGACACTATCGATACGTACAGTTGGAACAGATTATGTCCCGGGAAGAATATCCGAGCATCTTTTCACGCCAGAAGGAAGCTACTGTTTATAAATTGGAATAGAGATGCGATCAGTCTTTTGGATGATGCACTTCCGCGGCAAAAATCAAAAGTTGTTTAGGATTCAAATTGATTTTGTGAACCTCCAAGGCAAACTGTGTTCGCCTAAGGAGAGGAAAAGGCTTTTCACTGGTTCGAGTTATCGGAAGGGGGGGGCGATGGGGGTTGAAAATCGAGTGTTCTAAAAACCAGTTCCACAGTATTAAAGTTGAAAGTAAGAGAAATCCCTAACGACACTTTCTGAAAAGGCCCCGCGTCGTCCTGGGCCAGTGTGCATTGTATTAAAGACGTTTTCTGTTTTTGTTTCACGGTTTCCAGGTTTTCTTGAGGGGAGCGGCAGTAAATAGGGCGAGAGTGGAGGTTATAGAGAGGAGACTCTCTTCAAGAAAGAAAATGTCGACAACAAGTTACCAGCTTACAACATTTTTGGTAGCATATATTAGCAATGTGTAGTAATCACAAGATGTTCAATATCTTGGTAAAAACGATTCTTTCTGAGTCAAATTGCCGGTAAGATTTTCCTAAACACTCGTGAATACTATATGTTAATTCGTGCGCGAATTAGTACGGTAAAAATGCACTGGTCATTGAATTTATCAGGCTCAAAATGAGTTCGCTGTTGAGAAAGGAATCGGGGCGTGGCCTTGAAAACTAGTTTAGGTTGGAGTGGGGGAGTGCAAAATAATCCGCATACAATCAGCTCGATGGCATGGAGGCCACTGTGCTATAGCAGAGCATGTCAAGATTGCGTTTGTCATCTTTTATGTTTTCATTTCGGGCCTTTTCTCTGAGAAACAACTAAAATTTATAGAGCAGGCGGCGAACCATTGCACTGATGACTCTAGTTGCAGTTGCCGATGGTTTGCTTATACGTTCACTTATTAAAATATTGGGATCCTACCTGAACTTTAATACATGCAATCAGACATCTTTAATTAGTTTAGCCTATTGTCTCTTTCTGTTTTGTAACGTATCGGGTATTAACTTTTTTTGTTCACGTTATCGCCAAAGCTTCGATGCAACGTAATTAAGTTCTCTTGAAAAGGGAAATAACTGGCTGTGACCCTTGTAACATGAAAGAGGAGTGGCTGTTTCTTCAAAACACGGCATTTGCGTGGCTTCCATGCCATCGTTTTTCTTTGCGACGTTTTAAAGTTCCAATTAAAGCTGCTAACACGTCCACTAGCAAAATTCATTTCTCGTTGACGAAGACAGTCGGAATTTTGTCTACTTTTCGTATATATGATCCTCCTTGATCATAATTTCATTGCTTAGAGTGAGCTGCGAGTGTTTTCTTGCTACGACGATATCATGCATGAGTACACGGATTCAAAAAGATAAAAAATGCTATAACTAGTAACAGCAGTAAAACCAAATCCGTCACTAGTGCAGCTTACCTTCTTGTAACTTCAGTACAATTTCATCCAGTTAGAATTATTCATTAATTTTCCCTTTGACAGAAAACGTATAGCTAGCTCTTACACATCACAACTACAAACCTCGGGCTCTTAATAAAACTCCAAGTCTCTGTCTTTCTCCGTATTTAAAAACTATTGCGTGAACGCTAGCGGGATATTGGTCACAATAAATATCCTGACTGAATAGCGGTGGATATTTTTGGTCAATTTCATGAAAATAGACAAACGTTTAGCTTTCTTCGCGTTCGCGGTCGTCAAAATAGTCCGGTAATTTAAATTGAAGAATTCAATTCTCCGGGGGCGTTTATCTGCCAATTTACCTCATTTAATTTAGCTCACTGTCGTTCCTGTATGTTATCATTTGTTATTCGCCCTTGTAATAAAAGCATTGTTAGATCCGCGGCATTGATACCTGCAAAACGTTTTAATCTCCGCGATAAAATTAACTGACTTATATCCGGCTGTCCGCAGGACGAATGCGAGCAAGTTATTCCGACTGACAATTGCAACGGTTTCTTCGCTCGATCGAGAGTATACGTCATATCAACCGCTCAAATTGTGCCTCTTGTAATTCTATCTTCGAGCATGCAAGCAACCAGGAAGGCGAAAAAAAAAACATTAAAATCACACTCATTGATATAGCAATACTGTCTTGGGTCTGGAAACAAAGAGATAGAAAGAACAAAAAGGAGAAAGTTTCTTTAAATATTTTGGTGTTCCAAACGACAATTTTGGTGACATCGGTCTGTACGTAAGAGTAAACAAGTCGTTTTAATTTCCCTTGTTCATGAGCGCAACAAAAACAAATGAAGATTGCTTTTTTTCTCGATTCCTGTAGAGTTACGTCAAACAAGGCAAACAAACATGAGATTTTAGAATCACTCGTCCGACCTATTTCCTAAACCTGGACACTTGTTTTGATTTGAAATAAGTTTTGCATGGTTCAAGTTTCATCTGTTGGTAAACAACAGACACTCCAACGCAAACATGTATGAAACACAAAGACAGACTACTAGGTTACAAATCGATGGTGAATGATTGATTTCTTAGTATCAAATTCTCAAACCTATATGCGAATACAAAACTAAATCTTATACACCCAGAACTGTTATTGAAAATAACTTAAGTGTTCCTTTCATGGCCCAGCCATAGTTTCAATGTAGGCGTTTTACAAACCGAGTCAAATTTAAATCAATTTTCAAAGCGAAAAAGCTAAGACTGAAAACACACTTTTGAATATTTAATAACAGAAGGATGCCTAATTGTTATTCCCGGCTTCACATTGCTTTTCCCGGCTGATTTGTTTTCCAAGACAAACACCTGAAATTTTATACCAGAACTAGAAAATTCACTTTAAAGTAAATCAGCGATATCCAAAAAAAATCCTAATAGCCAAAGACTTAGCTGCTCGATATAGAACTAATTCCCATCAATTATTTTTATACTGCGAAGAATGGTATTGAGCAACAGACTTAAAATCAGCAACATTTTATATTTTCTTTAGCAGAATGACAGTGACGTTATTAAAAACTCAGTTTTAAATTCTTTACAGTGGACACTGATAATTTTTTTTTCCCTTTAGCTTCAAGGAAACACACACAACGAAGTAAGCTGACAGCTCAGATACGCCATCCAACAAGAACTGAGGGTAATATTGCTATATACGTCAATCGAAACTGCTCGAATCTACTGTTCCATTGTAACGAGATATTTCTATTTCGCACTTATCTCCCTTATCGGAGCACACTTTATCACGTTATCGCCAATTCCATTTTTACTCAGTAAGGTTTATAATATTTCCATGTTTTACCTTATATCTTGGTTGCACCTGCCATGCTTCATACAACAACATCGGCTTTTATGAAGTCAATTCACGTTCTATGTGTCAGAACGGTCAGTCGATAAAAAAAATTTGTACAGAACCACCCATGATTGATTGAGTGAATATAACACAACGACTCCAACAGACCTTCTTATGCTTGTCGCAAAGGAATTGTTGACTTGTATGATTGGCCAGATTTCTGTCTCCTTGCTATACGTACGAGCGGCTTATTATTTAACTGCGACTCTTCTTAAACCAGGACTGCTACTGTGCCTCGTGACAAGAAAATAAATTCAAATATGTTCTCTCAGATGCGCAAACATATGCAATGAAAATGAGCGCGCTCTTGGAGTGTAGGCGCAATCTCAATATTAGATTTTACTGACTTGTTGCTAGAGAGTTTTTTTGCGAGGTCTGATCAATTTTCTGTGTCCCTTTGAACTTAATGCGAGATGATTTAATTTTGATCTGTTAGCCTTAGTTCCCATGTATTAGATGCGTTTTTGTTATTTTTAATATGTGGTTGATACGCTTATCAATTTTAAAAATTGACCCACTTAAACCAAGAATACGGCATTAATTGATTGGTACGGCAGTAAATTAAATACAGACAATGCTGAGGAAAAGAGCTAGCCAGTATAAACTACTAAAGTTGTTCAGTGAATAGATGCTGTTGTTTCGGCAATCAAGGAACCCCAGTTGTTCCAAGGGTGGGTATATAACATTGTCCACTGAATAAACCGGGGGGACTCCCATTTGAAAAGTTGGGGGCTGTTGTCAGAAAAATTGAATTAAATTCCTGGTTCGAGCTTAAAAACATGCTTTTTAACACGGAAATGACAGCGTATGTTTTCATGCTTCGATTGTGCCCAAAATCACTCTTTGAAGGCTAAAAATAGTGGCGTTTCGTTCTGAACACCCTGCGACCAAAATCCTTGAATAGAGTGAGACGACGGGGACGATTAAACACTACACAGTGAATAAATTTCTTCCCAGTGCATAGAAAACAAACTACGATAACCAGTGAAAAGTGATTTATCCAGTGGATAGCGTTATACACTTTTTAGACAATGTGGGCGCAGAGTTAGGGCAGACAAGACGAAAGAAAATTCGCCTGGAAAGCCGACCACGTGATATCAATTTTTACTTTCTCCTCTGGCCTTTAAACTCCATAAGTAATAAGTGAGTGTTTTTTTTATTACTATTTTATTTGAACCAAAAAGCAAAGAACACAAAAACACAAAACAGGCTACGTACCCTCTATGTTAAAAAAAATGGTCAAATGTTATTGTTTATGGTGTTCAATGCTCTTAGCTTCACCACGCTAGTTCTCAGGCTCAGTAGGCGTGTTATGTATCAAAGAAAGTCCTCGTGCACAGAAACATGTGCTTAGAAACATTATTCCTAGGGAAAATAAAAAATGAAATCTAACGCTAAATTTTTAATCTGTTAAGAATGTCAAAGGTTTTTTCTGGAAATAAAACATTTTATGACACGTTTTAAGACATTTTATGACATTTTAAGACATTTTATGACACGTGACATGCATATATACAGAACGGTAGTGTAATGTTGAAACAATCCTGCTCCTTTGCGGTCATTTCAAGCAAGATCTGCACATAACACAGTACAATAACCTATTAGTCTTTAAAATATTGCGTTCTAATTCCATCCGGCATTTATTGCACAGGTTAAATTTCACGTATATACGTTGGCCATTACCGAGCAGTCGAAACAGAAAAAGAAGTAAGAGTTTACGTGCATGAACAGGGGCGGATACAGGGGGGGTGGATAGGGTGGATATCCACCCTCCATTTTTCAGTAAAAAAAATAATTCGAAATGTCACTTTATTTGAAATAGAAAATAAATAAAGAAAGAAAAATTAGCTCTCGCTCATGTCGGGTTGTTGTTACGCCACGTTTCGCCGTCTGCCGCCACTTTTCGCGCAAAAGTTCGCAAGGAAGCCATTTGACAACGCCTAGTGAGGCGAAGTAAGATTCTGATTGGCTCATTATTGCGAAATT
>Ga0126337_10001627_pt1 | contig 13751 bp, 5 predicted proteins | sample DipCmetagenome_FD_92527 | JGI IMG/M metagenome (GOLD analysis project Ga0126337, IMG submission 92527) | Coral microbial communities from La Bocana,Puerto Morelos, Mexico - Diploria C A metagenome | ecosystem: Host-associated > Invertebrates > Cnidaria > Coral | place: La Bocana,Puerto Morelos... | reverse complement strand
CTTGTTACCCCCACCGACGCAGCACAACAGTTTCTTTAGAAACTTTCACCCTTTATATATTCTTATTTAGGAAAGAAAGAGTGTTAGCGGAAATAGTTTTTGTCTAAAACTTATATAGAGAAATAAAGAAGCGCTTTAGTCCTTAACGCTATCATTGCTGATTTTGATCGAACTAGGGTACCAAAAACTCTGATTTACAGCGATCAGAACTCTACGTGTGTATTGGTAAACTGTAAATCGTAGCAACCAAGTCTCGTGCGGCCGAGCATTTGAGCTTAGTGATAGCCATTAATTTCACGCGAATAAACAACGTCGCGTCCCGTTTTCGTGTTCAGTGTTCACTCATTCCCTATACACCGTTTCCTATGTAAGATTTCGTTTTCTCTGCAACCAAAAAGTGTAATAAATTGGCTTATATAAATTTTTATACGTAAGTTTATGGAGGCGACTCAAGTCTTATGTAAACATTCAGGCTGCTCAAATATGCAAATTTGTTACTGAAAAATAACGCACAGAAGAAGGCCGTAAGCTACGACGAACCATACTAAAGGGATTTCTACGTACTTTTTGCATTTCCTGGAACAAGCGCACAGGGCAGGTATGGCATATGACAGTGAAACAAACTCGTTGACAACCAGCTACTTCTCGATAATTTATTTAACGCAGGCTGTTAACTATGTGTTAAATCAGTTAACTCAGAGGGTCGGACGATTACTTTGTGGGCTGCAAAAACAAAACGTCTCCGACGTGCGAATGGTTGAGAGTTTTTGACCTGAATCATTCTGAATGTTAGTCTGTTTCAGGTGTTTGGTTGCCACTCTCCTAGTTTTCCCTCACCGTTTTCGAATTCGCGCTGTTCCCCAACTAACCAAATGTCATGAACAGGTTAAGTGAATGTCCAAGAAGTTATATTCCAAACACTGGCTTACTACAGATAACAATTGCTTGTGATAAACTGCTGTGTTTTTCTTTGAGAATAACGACTACTCCTGTAGCTTTAGATAGTTTACCGTCGAATTAGCTTTTAACAGAACAAACTCTACTCGACAAGCTTTATTCAAGACGCTGCATACGGTTCTGCAAAAAGCTACAGTGACTCATAAAAGAATTTCAGAATTCACTAAAAAACAGCCGGGGGCTTTAATCAATTTGAAAATAGAAAAACGTGCTCTAAACGTGATGTTAAGGGGAAGCCACATCTCACCACGTGAGTTTAACAGCCTAGCGCAGCAGCTGGAGTGCATCGGAGATCTATACGCGGTTTTTAGAGCTCTAGAACTTAACGCTGAAACGTTTCCGCCAAAAAAGACATTAATTGTCGCCACGAGATATTCAGAAGCTCTAGCTTATTCATTCTACATCATCATTTCTTTCTCGTAAGTATTTCAGCTCAAAATAAGCAGTAATATCTGATCGCTAATTTTCTTACTAAATAACAACAGTACAAAAGTGTACAAGATAGACACAGTTTGGTTCGGCGGCGAATTGTCCTGAGAATTACACCTCTTTTCACTTAACTTATTGTTCCACTCGTGGAAAGCAATTTAAATTTCTATTCATAGAGGTCGTTGACTTAAGTTAACAATCACCTGCCTAAAATTGACAGTTTGGAAAAACAACCAATGCCAACTCCATCAGTAAAAGTAGAATTCGCCGCGAGCATCAACATTGTTAAGTATTTTTATAGCATTAAGCACTCTCGACTAAGACCAAAACTACGTCGCTCGTTCCATTTTACTTTCCACACTTAAGGTATTTTTACTCTATTTCTTTAATTATCTTTCTAAGAAAAGTTTTGTCATATTTTATTGATGCCTACCATTTGATATATTTTGCTGATCTTAATTTCTAGCGTAGCGTGTTCCTTAGTGCAAAAACAAAAGCAATAATAATGCCAAGCGTTCGATCAAAAAGGACGACAAGTTGTAAACTCCTCTCTTTTTGCATCTCGGGGACAAAGTGAGAATTACAGTAAAAAGTAACTTACTTCTGACCCCTATTTTGCTTTCTCAGTTTTAGAATGAAGACGTTACTTAACACAAAGGAAACTCCTAAGTCAAACACAAGACAATTTCACGAAACACGTGAAGAGGACAAGGCCATCCAAACATGCCACGTGCGAGCAGCCCCGCACCTGCACGGCGAAGCCGAGAAGTGCGAGTCTCTTGAAGAAGACAGGCTATGGAACCAAGGACAGCGTCTTTTCCCGGAATTTTTTACTCACCATAGAGCATCATGTGCAGAAGAAAGTCACTACATAATGATGAGTCTGAATCGGAAACCAGAACACAGTCTTAACGATCCACTTATCCATTCATGGCTGAATATGTATGGTTTTAACCAGTACCATAATTTGGGCTTTGAATCAAACAATCATCAGATTTAATAGCTGCTTGCTTAGTCTACTATAGCTCTTCAACTCAGTTTTGTAACTGGTATCCAACGCAAAAAGCAAGGACAACAAACTAGACTTGAAATCCATTGTTTGCACTACGTTTTTGCAAAGACAATCGTCCTGGGCCCCTTAGCTTAGGGATCCTGTGCAATATTTGAACGTCCTCATAAATTGAGGAAATAAGTCCGTTTTGGCGCCATGCTTCATCCGAGATTTTAAATCGTAACCCTCGCACGATAGGGGGAGAGGAAGTCTGGTACTGATCTAATTTCGTTGCCATGTTGAGTTCTTCGTTTTGAATTCCTTAGTAATTATTCGCTTTACTTTCCTTGACTTCAAGTTAAGATCTTCGGGTATCAAAGATTATTCTTGTGCAACTCGGTGACTTGTTTTTTCTTTAATATTTTCTTCTGCTATTTTACTTCATTCGAGTCAAACGTAGCTTTGTACGTCCTAAGAACGCGACGGGCCCTCCGTTTGAACACCCTGTAAACTAAAAAGCATAAACAATACCCGATAATAAAAGATGGGAGCTCCTGCTATTGTATTGTATGGAGGAAAAATGCGGTTGGCCTTGAAAGAGAATTTCAGCTTTGGTCTTTAAATTATTATTAACTAACATTGTTACACATATAATTGCAGTTTAAGTATTTCTAATTATTTTTATACATATTTTTAATATTTGTTAATTGTGTCCCCAAATTAGTATGGGATTTTCCCAGGCTATGTGGCCTTGACACATTAATATAGTTCATCTATCTATCTATCTATCTAGTTCGAGGTATCTGCATTGCGTGTGCGTGTGTATGTGAGTGTGCGTTTTTGTTAATGTTATTGGATTGCTTGTAAAAAAAGTAAATTAATTGCCAGAAAAAAAAGTGAAATGAGACAAAAAAAATAAACAATACCCGAATTTCCGCGTGTCTCTCAAGCAATAAGAACACGAGTGAAAGCTTGAGAGAAAGAGAAATGCTCTTTCTATAAGCCAATACAAAACAGAGGAAAATCAGTGTTTTCTATTTCTTTTACGCCAGTTTTCCTAAACATTTTGTTGATAAAATACTGCGTGAAAGCGTAGTGAAGGAACATTTTTCCAGTATAGTGTGATGCCATGCAGCCCAGAAGATTTATTTGAAGGTAGACTTGTACATTATAGTCTATGCGGGAGTCTATAATACCAGTAAAACGTCCCCATCCAGCAAGCAGAAAGTATATTTATATAATAATGAAAGAACATTAAAATCGGTTACTAGTAACAATTAATCTTCTCGACATCTGATCAGCATTTTAGACGAAAAACGTCTTCATCACCAGCGGAGTTTCTTTGAAGTCGTTGAAAAGGTTACCAAGCGTTCTTAATAGATGCTTACAACAAAACGCTATAGTCTATCAGTATATTCTCGCACGTGAATTTACCAGAGCTAGTCACGCTATCAGCTCGGATACTGATTTAGCACGGGTGTTTTGTACTGATAGGTAGGAGGTCGATAAGTTCTGTTTATAGACTTAACATATATTAATGGAGCATAGGAGATTATACAAAAAGAGAGAGAAATTCAAATACCTAATGACTGTTGCCACATTCACAAATGGCCATGATAGATATTCTTTCAGCCTGTCACATGACGTTTTCTCCAATTGTCGACTGCGTGACCGAAGAGAACGCGTGACGTTACCAGTTATCGTCATTAGACATCTTGTATTGGTAGTTCGGGTACGACGATTTTGAAAGAACACTGCACCACTATGGAGAAAATTAAATCGTGAGAAAAGTGCAGCTCGATACTTCCAAGACAAGACATGCGAAACTATATTGAACCTTGCTGATATGGTGTTGCTCGCCACGTGTCGACCTCCATAGCTCACTGGCGTCCAACCGGTATTCTGGAAGGTCAGGGGTTCGACTCCCGTTGGGGAACTCAGAAATTTATTTTTCTGAGTAATTCGACTTACGAATCGAAGGCTCCTTCACTCATTTATATCATTTCCATTTGTTTCAAAACAAATAACGAGCGCGTTATCACTTGTAAGCTAACTCAGAGGTAATAAAACTTTCCATAATTTAAATTGAATTGAAATTAGGGAAACAAAACGTTTGCTTACTAAAGAAGATTTTGTGAGTGAAAACCTACGCCTGCGTTCAGTACAGAATGAAATAGGAAATCATCTTACCGCTCCTTGAAGACTCCTCAGTTCTTGTAATGAAAGACTGCTTAACTTGACCTTTAACAGAAACATTCGAGGTTCCCCGTTTTCTAACAGTGGCTGTATTTTGGCACTTTCACGACTTGATTATGACCGCCAGCCCGAAGAAATTAAAATGGCGGCAGTAAACGTGACAAACTTTTACCTCGTCTTGAGGAGGCGGTTCGGTCCTTGCCAACTTTTCCCGTCATTTACATAATGTGGCGGGAAAAATTTACAACTACGACGCACGCTGCGTCGAGAGATGTCCGTCCGGATATTATATCAATAGAATTTTACAACACAAATAGACAGTTTAGATCATTTTAAGTAAATCAGTAAGAAACAAATGAGAATAACCTGTAACATATCTGTCAAGAAACTGACAACCATGTTCAACCCAAATATTGACCAGGCCCCAGTTGTAAAAAGGCTGGATAACGTTATCCACCCGATAAATCGCTATCCAGCGGATAAGTGTCAACAAAAGAAACCACTCTATCCGCTGGATAGTGATTTATCCGGTGGATTGCGTTATCCAGCTTTCGAACAACTTGGGTCAGTACACCAATTTGCAAATTTAGTCTATCAATGAAGAACGTAGAAGAGTCGAACTGAATATCTGCAATGTTTTTGCTAACGTTTTTGTTATGAACTGGTTATTTGGTGTATCTTTCTGTACTTCTCATCATGGTAACAGTCTCAACAGAAGCAGTGTCGTCATTTACGAAAGAGTGTTAGATTGAAGCTATATGACATCACTTCCAGTTTTCAAAAATTAATTTGCGCTTCCTCTGATAAGTTGTGCTGTTTCACAAATTTGTACAAAAACAACACAATATCCCAGACAATAAATTGTTGGCCTCTCGAATAAAACAAAACTTCGCAAAAATTGAGATCTCAAATAAAGGAAATAAAGGTAAAAGCTACAAAAAGTTGGAGTCAAGAATTAAACCATCATTAACGTTTTTGGGCATGAAATAACTTTGCATCGGAGGGTGCCGAAGCCCATTGTATACTAAACCGCATAGCTCTGAGTAAGTCAGGTACGGTGGAGGGGACAACCAGGTTAAATGTAAGGATGAACCAGTGCTGGAAAGCGACTAACTCAGGCACAAAAGAGCGAGCAGGGAACAGTGGTATCAAGAAGCAGAAACAATGTAGGAAACATCCTTGGGCGCAAAGGAAGGGTGGCATAAACGAACAGTAGACACCAGGACTCCGAGTCACACAGAGAAACGGGAGGTACAGACAACAGTGAGCGTCGCGCACGGTAAAAAGGGAAATATTGTCACTCGGGGGCGTCATACACCAGCCCACAGTTTTTGACCGACACTGATAAACTAAGGTGAAAAAAAGCAAAACTCTACGAAGGGTTTGTGTGGGGATTCCATCTTATCCGTAACCTTATTGACCCTAATTCTGCCTATCCCATATTAATTAATCTAATCCCACTGAACCAATTATATCAGAAGTTAAGTTTTATAAGCTCATATTACTACGTCTGAATCGACTGATAAATAGCCGATTCTGCTGTAGTGCTGTGGTGATATTTCAAATTATGTCACCTTTACGGCACCATTGTGTATGCCCTAAAACATTTAGCAAAATGAAGAATTTTACGTGAATGTCTGTAGATCGAGTGAACGTCGACATAAACAAATGTACGGAAGTTGACAGGGTACCAGAAAGACCACTCGATCGATTGAACTGTGAGTGGCGCCAACACTTAATGGAATATTGACGTGTTTTATTACTTGTCCACCTGTACCAGACATAACATGATTTTCTACGCTCTTATTTCCCAACAAGAACACGAAAATATTCGCCTGCTCGCGGGTTAGTTAAAGAAAGGTGAAGACGGGAAAACCGAAAAACAACTCCTTTTCTCTCTAAAAGCTGGAACATAATGGTTGGCTGTGTTGGTAAGAGGCTCTCGAATGTAGTCTTCTTAGTAAATGCAATCACTGAAATATCATTTCAAATAAAAGGTTATGCATGCTCATTTAAATTGTTCCCAACAGCTGAGGTCCAATTTCCCATAAACATGTTTTTGTTTTTGAGTTCACGCTCTTTCAGTAATTAAATTTTTCCAACGTGAAAACAAAAACAATGTTCATTGTACTTACGTCTCTCCCGAATCAAAAACGGCATCATTAAATAGTTTCATTACACTAAAACGCACCATCAGACTGTCTATATTACCGTTTTGAGCTTTCGTGACTTTTTTATTTATATTAGTTGCTCTTTTCGTTTTGTTTTGGAATCAAATACTTCATTTGTATACAGTGTGATAGCCTATAGTTCTTTTCATACGTCACTTATGAAAAATAATATTCAACAAAACCAACGCAGTATTTGTTCACTGCCGACGTATTGTGATAAATATCGATCACCATTTTGCGAGGAAAAAACTTGCTGTGCTTTTTAGGAAAATTTAGGAAGTTATCTTCCGGCGCTTAGGAGATATTCCCTTAAACCCGCCTTTCTCATCTGTATTCATTTGTACCTGACTTTTGAAAAATGTTTTGTTCATTCGGCGCCGTCATATTTTTTTTAGTCGATTTTTTGACTTTTATTTATGCCTCCCACGTATGAGATATTTGAAGGAAGGAAGCTTCAGTGGAAAACAAAAATACGAGAAGGAAAAGTGATAGGAAACACGCAATTTATTTTGGGAACATGAAAATTAAAATACAAATTGAAATGTCAGTCTATGAGTTCAAGTGCCGTCTGTGCCAGGTACACAGGCATCATTCGCTAGAAAAATAAAACTAACTGGTTCTGTGATGGAAACAAATATCAGAGTTCTACACAAGGAGGAAAGTCGGTAAAACGCTCGATCGTGAATACCTGACGTTTACATCAGTGCTTTGGAAAAACTGTGTCGCTTCTAGTCTTCTTATAAGATAAATAACGGTCCATTGAATACTTGAGACCACTGAGTAAGAGCACAAGAAGACGAAAATGCTTGAGCGGAGTTCAGTCGGATATAAAGGTCTGGTTCCACGCATCTCTTATTCAAGATATTTTACTATTGACAGTGATGCCTGTCATGAGAATTTTCTACAAGAAGCAAGGATTGCAAAGAACACTTCTCGTGCAGGGGATGGCTGCCAAAAGATCACTAATTGCGACAAAATTAAGTCAAACGGGAAAATATCCCAAATCGAGCGGGAGAAAAAAGGACTGTCTGCTACAGAAAATAAAATTGGTATTGCCGGAAAGAAATATCTTTTACCGCCTCCGCCGAAATTTAAAACACGTACAGTGAAGACGTCTCCGCAAGAGGAATTTCATACTAAAAAAAGAAGAGCAGACATGAAAATGCGTGGCCAATTACCACAGCTGTGCTATGAATTTTCACCCGAATCTTGCAGGTTTGCACTCGGAAAAAGCGCCGATACGAGGCCTAGTTCTGCTAATTCAAGCCCACAGTTAAGTGACGAGGAGATACAACGATTGAGAATTATAAACTCTTGGATGCAGTTTTTTGGATAAAATAGCATTTTGTTGTTAATTTATTAAAACTTCAAAACCCCGCAGCACAAGTCAGGAAAGGAGAGGAAACTCTTTTCTAATTGCCAGGAAAGGACTGTCGATGTGTTCTATTAATAATTGTCTGGAGATAGCTGTTCTTGTCAAGAAGAGACCAGATGTCATTATTGCCTCGATATTGTCTTAAGTAATGAAACCAACTATGAGGACTAACTGTTAAAAGAATTCAAAATATCTAGGCTGGAACAGCACTATCACTGTTTTTGTTAAGGAAGGCCTAGAAGGGCTGGACTAAAGGAATAATATATTCCGTACCTAATTCACAGTGTCGGTTAAATAATAAGTAAACTGTAGTTTGAGTTTTAACACGATTTTTATTGATCGGGTGATCTCAATCCTTTCCAGACAGGAGAGGTTTTCGTTGCCGGGTGCACTGAACATTCTCATACTTCTACAAAGGCGTCCTTTGAGCTCGTCACGCACTCTTTCCCACCGTCTTATTCGCGGCGGATCAGGAGCGCGTGTCCTGCCCAAGAGAGCGTGTACAGCTTTCTCCTAGGCCTTCCCTTTCATTTCGGTGACGAAAACGGGATGAAAGCCGTATCGCTCATACCACGTGACCCGAATTATCGCGTCGAAATATCGAAGCCCAGGAGCTAAGCAAGTTCGACTGGCATAATATATATAGGCATACATTGATTTGCATGAGCTCGATGTTGTAAAATGTAAGATCAGAAGGTTTGCTATGTTTGTTCTTTAACCAATACATAATCATCATTTGAGTCGTTGGTATGCCAATCCTCCATAGGTATAATAACATAAATAGAGCAAGACTGTTTTCAGTGATGACTGGGGGAAAACGGAATCCTCTATTCAATAATTATCAAGAGCCTATCATGTAATTATTAAATTCCACGCTAGAGGCGCTGATTTCCTTTTGGTACGTCAGGGTATAGTGGCTTATCAAACAGGGGCGCTTATTAGAGACTGGGCGCTTTGTTTCTGGACATAACATCTAGCTACATCTGTATGTGATTTAGCGCTTTACGAAAAACAACAGATGAGTTAATCATGAGCCAAGAATACTTTAGCACATGAGATGTACCTATAGGGGCTTTCGTAGTCATAACACCATTTACTTTATTATGGCAAATAAAAAAGCAGGCTACATGATTTACTTGTCTAATCATTTTATTCCATGTGAATTTCTTGGCTGTCGTTTTCTCACTGGGGGCGCGATTCAGAAGGGGGCTCTTAATTGAAATAGGAGCGCATAACTAAACAATACACACTCGAGTTGGAGTGCGAATTAAGAAGGAAACGTCTATTAGAAGAATGACTCTAAACAACAGATTATCATCAGACCACAATCTATTGGGCTAAATTGAATCGTTACAGTCACAAGATCTGGTCGAATCTCGTACAAACTAAGTCCCTATTGATGGACTTTGATTTTGCTCCTGTTTATTTCGTGGAGAAAAATTGTCCATTAAATCACGAAGTTTGGATTATTATGTAACATTCCTGCGCAGCCTTTAATCTTGGCGATATAGTTATTCTAAAACGCGTAACTCCTTCTAAGCCACGTTTTCACTTCCTTATATCCCTGGGGCTTGCATCCTTCCATCCCAATAGTCTACACTCCGGAAGTCCCAGAGTGACTGATAAGAATCTGCCCCGGTAATGACTCCTTATCCGTTCAGACCGCCAATCGTTTGCTATACTCACTTCTACTAAGAGAACTAAAGCAACTGATATAAAATAACTCCTCCAGGTTGTTTAGTCTAGCAGTGCGGTGGGTTCCTCCCATCCTGCACTCCGTTCGCGCTTCACTTCTTCCTAAGCTCGGTTAAGGCCCTGGGGACGAGGTTGCCCTCCCTTGACTTAGGGGCCATTTTGCCTGGTTACAAAGACTACTAACAAGGACATGACGTCCTATACCTAAATTTAGGTGTTACTTGGAGCTCTGAGTTTGCCGTCTTGCTGCAACAATTTTAGGACGTGTTTGGCTTCATTGTGCCTTTGGAAAGACTGATTTATTCTTCTGTTAAGAAAGTGTAGTAATCATCATCTCAAAATGTGGAAAATCTTCGGTGGAAGAAACAAAGAGCAACCGCCAACTACTCAAGAAGCGATTCAAAAATTGCGATCCACAGAAGAAATGTTGACGAAGAAGAGCGAATTCTTGGAGAAAAAGATCGATGCCGAAGTGGCAATGGCTCGAAAAAATGCTTCAAAGAACAAGAGAGGTGAGCCATAGCCAGATATCAGTTAAAGTGAATTTGTTTGCTGTCTGAATCGGCGACCGGCGATCGATGCTAATGAAAATGTCATGTTTGCACTTTTGTAGCTGCAATAATGGCCCTAAAGAGGAAAAAAAGGCTCGAAAAGCAACTGCAACAAATCGATGGAACACTGTCCACGATTGAGTTTCAACGAGAGGCACTGGAGAATGCGAACACGAACACTGAAGTCCTCAAGAACATGTCATACGCAGCTAAGGCTCTGAAATCCGCTCATCAACAACTGTGAGTACATTTCTAAACATAAATGGCCATTGGAGCTAATCATTTTGTTCAGATGTTAATGGTTTCAAATGTTCCAACGACCTGTTACATTCAATCTGAAAAGCCAACGGGCTACTAAACAACTGCACGCCCAGTAAGTCCATAATATCGAAGCACACCGTCAAAATTAACACCCTTTATCGATTGTTTTCCTTTTTCGAAATGTTTATGTATTTAGTGGATCACCGGTTTGTAGCAGACATATTGCCATTTTAGTGAGTGTGTGTTTTGTTAAAAAGTATCTTGCTCATTCCTGGTGAGTTGTTTCCACTAGCCTCTCCTCCTATTGCTTCCCTCCCCTCCCTTGTCATAGTAACATGAGCTGTTAACTTAATTTGTCTCTTTTTCTCATTTTTATGACCATTTTGCAGAATGCAAAATAGGAGTTAAGTGAGCGAGCGCGAATTCAATCGCTTGGTCGGTCGGTCGGTTGATCGGTCACTTCCTACTTTAGTTTTTTTTCCGCTGACCAATGCACAACTTGACTTGATGAAGAGAAAAATGTCGTCGAATGGTTCAGCAAATCTGAAACACAGTGAAGCAATGAGTAATGAGATAATTACTGCTATGTCAACAGCATGTGGTGCGAGCATTTTCTTATTTGAATTGTTTAAAAAAAAGAACCTAGAAAGCATTTGTTGTCCTAGTTACAAAATGAACACCGGCTCCTGGCATGCATGGGTTTTAATGACATGATGAATGCAATGCATGAATATCAAACAAAATAATAAATTATTTTAAATGAGAAGCACTTATTGGCTTCTTGGGGGAAAAAGAAAGAAAAAACATGTCGGAGGGAAAAAAGAAAAGAAAAAAAAATTTGTGCTTTTGCCCGCCCGATTCTTGAACTCTTGTTCTTCACGCTTTCCAATACAGTGTACCAACACATTGAGCTAACTTAATACATAGGTCCACAAAGCGTGTATGTGTCTAAAGCGTTATGCATTATTGTATTGCGGAGTCAGGGCAGTGATTAAAGCATGATTTTAAGAGGATTAAATAAGGGACGTAAGAAAAAAAAATTATTTTTGCAACAAAGCCAAAATATTTTCATCTTTTCTGCTTATACTGATGCATGTAGTTCATCATGCCAAATAGTCGTAGCCTCAAAGAGGCCTTTGATCTAACCACTGTTGACTTGAGTCAGGTTCTTAAGTATATATATTACAGGTCAAAATTAAATTCCTTTGTCTCTTAACCCTACTTATTCATTGATTATGAATAATTAGGGTTAGAAGACAAAGGAAATTGAGAATCAAACTACCGGTAGGTTAAAATAATTTTGACCTGAATTTAATTTTGACCTGTAACATATATATGAATACATTTAGTTTACAAGTAATTAGACTACACATCTGAATGAAAGATGTCTGTCACGGAAATTGGAAACTTTATTGATTAGACAAGGAAGTAATTTATTGTAAATGGTTTGAACCCAGGAGCATCAGTAGTTCATATAGTGTGATCGGTTGGGCGAGCAGATGACTGACATTTCAACAACTGGAGGAGAAATCTTCTTCAGAGTCAATTGAATAGTGTTTGTCAGGCAATGATGTTATAAGTCTGGTCCTTTGAAACTGATTGGTCAGTTTAGCCATGATGGTATTGGCTAAACATTTGTGTAGCTGACGAACCTACAACTAAATTACGACACTTGCTGACCAACATTTAAGACAGGGACAAACCCAACAACAGACAGGGAGCAGTTTACAAGATCAAATGCAGACTGCCAGGCCTCCTACATCGGTGAGACTGGCAAAAACTTTAACACAAGACTGACTGAACACAAACGAGCCACAAGAAATGGTGATTGTAACAATCACATCGCATCATGTCATGTCATTAACTAACTAACCACAACATTGACTGGGGCACTGCCCAATGCTTAACGTACAATGTGAACTTTTTTCAACAGCTGACTCTGGAAAGCTGGCACACTAACTTAGAACAAACGCCTCTTAACAGATGTCAGCCACTACCGGTGCCTTACAAATGACTTATCCACAACGTAAACGAAACAGACATATAAAAGACCGACTAAATTTGACTAGCAAATACACAGACCTCCAACCAACTACAATAGACAGATTGAAACTGACCCATGACTGACGACAAACTTAACACAAGTCTTTCAGCCAATACCATCATGGCTTAACTGACCAATCAGTTTTAACAGACCAGACTTATAACATCATCACCTGACAAACACTATTCACTTGACTCTGAAGAAGACTTCCGCTCATGTTGTTGAAATGTCAATTACCAACAACGGATCTTTTTAGAACTACCCTCACCTGGACGATCATACTACACAAACTAACAATTTATTGTGGGCAGGTGAAACTGTAATTTGATATGATTTTATTTACAAAATACTATATACTGTCAGAAACGTGTATGTGACATAAAATATTTTGGTTTATTGTTTATAATTTCATCTTTGTGCATACAATGAGAAATTTGTGATATCCAGAATAATGAGGGTTGAGGTAGGGGTTTTCAGCTGAAGGCTGAGGCTGATAACCCTTACCAAGATCTTGATTATTCTGGATATCACAAAAACTGAATCTAATAACTGTTTTGTTATGCATTGACCGAAAAAGAAATGGAAGTCATGTTTTTGCCTTTTCACTGATGACAAGCCACACAAAGCGCATGAACCTGGTCGCTCACCCGTAGAAATCATGCACTGGTTTGATAAATCACATCATTACTTTTGACCTTGAGTGTCCTTGACATGATTATTTTATTATTGGTGGCTAGATGACATCACAGGTACTGATTTCGAAAATTAACTGTTCACTTTTAGTCAATCAGAAATGAGATATCGAATTTAATGTATACTAATTGCTGTTATCACCATGGGGCTGTTTTGATCACTATTTGGGTTGTTTCTTATGGTGATAGTAGCTGCTTAAATTTTAGTTTTATTTTTTTTCTTTTTGTCATGATAGTAGGCAACCTAGCTTTTCACATAGAAATTGGTAAAGAAATGACCTCACTGTTTCAGTTTGTGGAAATGCAGTTGAACACAGCACTATTGCATAAAAAGTTGACAGCAAGGGTGTCACATGAAGTTGACAGTGAGATTGTTGTGCAGAGTAATT
>Ga0126337_10001626_pt1 | contig 13752 bp, 4 predicted proteins | sample DipCmetagenome_FD_92527 | JGI IMG/M metagenome (GOLD analysis project Ga0126337, IMG submission 92527) | Coral microbial communities from La Bocana,Puerto Morelos, Mexico - Diploria C A metagenome | ecosystem: Host-associated > Invertebrates > Cnidaria > Coral | place: La Bocana,Puerto Morelos... | reverse complement strand
ACTAAATGACCGATTTCGCTACCCTTTTATATACATAAAGCATGAAAGATACCCCTTTTCGGGAGGAGATTCCTCGTCCAGGGTATCATATCTCGTCTAGGCGCTCAGTTAGTTGGGGGGCTCATCACGAAGCGGCGTAGAAATGCTTTTAGTCTACACATCAAGCTTCCGGCTCTTGAGCTCTCGTTTTTTCTCTTCGCCTTATTTTTTCATGTGTGCCTTAATGAACTGAATGTTTGAAATACATGTAGGTTACCCGTGAGACAACCCACTCACGTTGCCGCGGCGAAATCCTGGGCTCTATTACCGCTGCTCTACGAGTTTGGTGCGGCTGGTAAATCGAGTCTAGCGAAATCCCGCTAGCTGCTATTTCAGGTGCAGTGTTTTCTGTGTTTTTCTTGTTTTGATTGTTTGTTAGTCAATATTTTGCAGTGAATTGTTTACATTCAGTTTTATATTTTTATTTAGTATTTGTTTAGTATCTTTAATTAGCATTTGCAAACGGTCAATCTTGTTATTCTCACTGACACGAAAAGAGAACCAAACAAATTTTAGAAGTTATCCGTTTCCGGGAAATTTTAGTATAACTTCAATAAGTCTGCATGATATGTCGGACAGGAAAAATTAGCAAGCGGAAACCTACCTTTTACTTTTAAGTACACTGAGTCTTTTTTTTTCCGCTTCTTAAAAGAAGCGGAAACTGTCTTTTAGGTGTTGAAAAAGCTCAATATTTCCGAAACGTGAACTGGTAATTCTGCCTATTCCGGTGTTTGGATTAATTTTAGTGACAGAAAATACCTAAAAAAGAGTTCGCGCGTGAAGTAGGTGAATACGATGGGTCAAGCCAAGACTTAAGGGGTTACCTCAAAGTTTCTGGCATCTTGACTGAAAACGTTTAGCCTAGTTTATTCAAGCTCGTCGTTTATAATCCGTGTTAATCTTCTCCATTTTTAACCATCCTTGTTTCTTTATGGTTTATTATTATCTCTTTGGTGTTTTTCTATCTCAGTAAACTGATATTTTCAGGTTTCCTTTAATTTAAAGGTAATTTTGCGCGTGGCCAATATACCTAAAAAAAATCGATCTAATGTAAGAGCTCCCTGATTCAGGTGGAGTCGTTTTATCTGAACAACTTAGCTAATTATCTGTATCTGGAGCTAACACGCTTTTGCTGCTCAAAAAATGGATTCTGAATTGTAGCAATCTTCATCAAAGACGTATAGATTGGATAATGTCGTGCTTTTTGTGTGTACCGACGAATTGCAGTGTTCATTATTTAAGAAATAAAAATCTGTATTTCTTAAATTTCAAACGTCGCTGCTTGTCCGAGATAAGTGATTTCACAGTTGTTTTGAGTTCTGCCAATTATTAAATGCGAACTTTCCTAGTCTAAATGAGCTTGTTTTTCCGTACCTTTAGGAAATCACCAAAATGTACACTTGCGGAAACTATATCACATTGTGTTTCTGCACAGGGTTTAGCCAATGACAGCGCTCTCCTCTTTCTTTGACGGTTCGCAGAAAGTGTCCTAATTTATGGGGGCTCCCATTTAAAAAGAACGGGGGTACTCTTCTAATAAGGAGCTTGGGTACTACTTAGAGTGTTCTCACGGTACTTAAGGTATTGAGCTGAAAAAAAAAATGTGACAGGAGATTATTAACAGTCTTAAAGAGTAGAGGTATCGAAGCAATATAACTTATTGCTAAAAATTATAAAAAGTGTTTGTCAGAATTGGTACCTCAGCTCTTTAAGGTGAAACAAATTCCAAGGCACATGCACGCAGCAAAATTTCGAACGAGCACCCCCTTTCTTTCAATATGAGAGTTTCCCCCCTCGCTTTTAATGCCGATGGCCCACATGTGTTTCCAATAAAATAACACACGCGCCTGGATACGCTGAGTAATTTGATAGGATTGGTCAGATTGCGTGCAGTTTTCTTTTAACACGTCAAACGTCTGAGAAAACACAGTGCTTTTTCATAGTGCATTTCAAAAGCCTCCTGTTTGGTTATACCCGTTCTACTCCTTTAGCGGGTAAAAAAGAGGTAAAAGTCAGTCTTTTCCCCGGCCAAAGTGGCTGACACCGCCGCTAGAAATTATTGAATTCCCTGCTGTCTAATGAAGCAACTAGGAGTGTTGTGACACTGTCTCTCGCACCCTCCCTGGATGGGGTGGGTGTCTATCGAAGCGGGTGCTTACCAACCAGCATCTATTTATTCTCGTTGGTGGATATTATTCCGGGAAGGAAGGATTTATAACCACAACGGGCCGGGAAACGCGGTGCGTTATCGCGCCAATTAAAAAACACGGCAACCGTTTTCAATAAAACTGAAACTAACACGACTCGCGTCGCTCCGTGATGTTTTCTCGGCCACAGACCGGATTCTATTAGGTCACAGCCAAATGATGATGAGATCTGCGGTAAACTGAGAGAAAGCTGACTCCATTTTACGCGGAAATCAAGACCAGGGAGGAAAATCATTAAAACATTAAAGAGAATTGGAATCCGGACCTGTGCGTAAATGTCTTAGAGATAGCGGCATCTTACTAGATATTAAAGGCTTTAAACCTGGTGTCTACGAGTTCTTACCGTCTACCTATCTTTTATGTACAATGTCTTTCTCTAAACAGCTTGTATCAGGCATTTAATTGGTGTGTATGCAAAACTGTTATTAACAGGGGATCAGACTTCAGTTTTATTCTCAATTAGAAAATGTGAACGCCCGCCTTAAAGTAACAACTATGTGTAATGTAACTACTTGCATTGTAACAGTAATATGAACACGTCGTATACGTTCTGTAAGGCTAGCTTAGGACTTCAAGAGTTTTCTTGCGCTTGTAGAGTAAATACAAAATTTCGAGAACGAACTACAGAGAGAATATAAGGGTAGTCTGAAGTGACAAAATTTTTGTAGGTAATTAAATAATGCTTTACGCCAGTTGTCAATGAAATACGCAACTACAAAAACGAAGATGGGCACTTCAATCTGCACAAAAAGGGTTTCAGTCTGGGAATTCCTGGGATGTCCCATCAAGCTATTTACGGCTCAGATCTTTGAACTGTTTGTTCAGATAATTTCAGAGCACGCATTAAGGAAAAAACAAATAAACACAAAAGCCATTACTGACCTGAAAAAATGCCAGTGTCGCCGGCGTGCCGAAGTCCAACTGACCACAAAAAAAATGAGTTTTCAAGCTGTTTTGCATCACTTATCAAACACTCGTTTGGAATTAGCGCCTGTAGTGGAACAAGCCGCGTTTTATCGGTTAGCCGTGATGACATACAGACGACAGCTGAAATACCAAATATTTCGATATTCTAATCCGTTCATCTGCTATTAGGATATTAGAGGTCAGTTCGCCCATTCCGTTAGGAAAAAAAAAGTTAATTTGGGATGCCACATAAAAAACACAAAGGGTCACAATCTTGTTTTCATTCTTCATTTCTTAGCACTCGGCGGAGAAAGCCGTATTCCTTTCCTACGCTTCCCATAATTGCTGTTTCAATAACTTCGCTTCTGTTTTGCCACAGAAAATCGAAATTCGAGTTTTTGCTTACACTGTTACAGAAGGCTAATTCATAACAAGCCTCGATGAAACCTCAGGGCAGATTTTACTTACAGATAACTCAATTATGAAAACATGGGAATAATTTCCTGAGCTCTTGGCCGAAAATAACTTAAAATAATGGCACAAATTGCAGTATAAACATCCTCTAATCCAAGCCAGTAATATTTGTGGCCCGTAATTATCACTAGATAGCTTCATTATACCATAAGCCGGAAAACTCCAAGCTTTCTCTCATTATGAAGTGCGCAATATGTCAAATTAAATGTTCGCTTCAATTCAAAGAGAACCAGATTAAAACGAGCCATTGTCCTCATTTCAAACACAAAGACAAATTCGTTTAGTTTGGACCAATAACGTGAAGCCCCCGTCTTTAAATTCGGTAGCATAATGAGCTTAATATCTTGCTGATAATTGCGAAGTTTATCAGAACGGAGCAGCTCTTGAATTTGAAATTCAATTCTTGTTGTGACATAGAAGATAACGGGTAATAGTTCGCGGTTTCAGACCGCGGTGCTCATGTCAAAGAACACGCAGTTGAAAGTGGTACGCATCTCGGAAGCTACCTCCTTACCTCTCGTCAAAAACCTACATGTTCTTCGCAGGAAGCGCTAAGGTTGATTCGTAAATCCCCTCGTGTACTACTTCACCTCAACGGAATATCATTCAAACAGCGGCCAGGTTATTTCAAAGAAGTGATCATCAACTTTTTGTGCGAGCGACAGAATTCCGTTTCTCGTCTACCACAACACCGACGCTTTTTTTCTGACGCAGGAAATTCATTGAAGCTCGCTGAAGGTAAGGAAAATAGAGAAAATTGTCAGCGATTTAAGGTTGTATTTGTTCTGTTTAAAACTCGCCATCGTGCAACTCAAAAACGTGAATTTGGATCATGGAACACCGGGTTCATTTCTTGTATTTTTTTTGTAGCGGTCGCCTTCACTTTCTAACCGCACTTGTCAGTGGTAACATAACTTCGAAATTCTACTAATTTAAGCACTAAAAATGGGTTTCTCCTTAAATAGATGTAAACATAATTTTTCGTAATAATAAATTGACTTCAATTAATCTACGGGCACACGCGTTGAGAGGTTTATGTTTCGGTCTCGACTCAACCGTTGTCGTTGTACACAGTGTAAACACGTATCTGTGTTCAAGCCATCCCACGTTTTTGGTTTAAGACCACGTTTACAAATCAGCTTCATAACAGTAACATTTATTTTTCAAAAGCATCCCCCTGGCTATATCGCAGACTTTGGTTTCAGGCTTTTGCATATTCAAGTTCCTTACGGTAATGCTGAGGAGGGGAAAAGAAGTTCAGGGGTTGGGGCACTTGAAACTAGCAGCAGTATTCAACAACCATGTAAACATTGAACGTATGTTTTTTGTTGTTGTTTATTTTTGCTGTTATTTTGTTTGTTTTTGAGTGTGTTATTTTCACCACAGGCCTGTGACTAATGAAGTTCATTAGCAAAAATAGCTTGCGTAACGTTATTGTGTTAGAGAGCTGACGAAAATAGCAGAAAAAGGTCAAATTTGTTTAATGTGACGATTGATTAAACATATTTCACCTGTCCGTCCAAACATGAACCCGTCTGTCAAGTTACTATGATTTTTTTAACTGGCAAATTATACCTGGTTTTTATCACACAGCATGGCCTTGATATAATTCATCGACAACAGAACTGCATAACAACTTAGGTGTAGTAAAGTCTTGAGATTAGACAGATGTCTTTCCTTCAAAATGATATTAGTTTGTCTTTTAATTTTTCCAGGGGCTTCTCTGTAACAAAAATTTTTAGAGAACTTTCTGATCAGATTTCGTTCAAATGAGAATTCTGGGGGGAAGGTACTCCCTATAACGTCTTATGCTAGAGGGCTCTGTCCCAAACGAAAGGGGTTCCTTTGTCAGGCTTAAGGTGTATAGAAGGATAATGATTGGACAAGTTGAGGTATGCAATATGGTGGGGAAATCTGTGTAAATGCATACAAAAAAGTATGGGGTTGGAGCCTCCCCGTAGAATATCGCCCGGGTTAAGAATTCAAATGTCGTCTGGTGTATTGTAAATAGAAGGACGATTTTCACCCTACTTTCACTTCCTCAACTACCTCTAATTTAACAGGTGTGCCCGGGCTGCTACAGAGATTAAATTAAGGAGGGTCCGTTGATGGAGATTTTAAAATGACAGTTGCAAGCTAAAATTTTAACCACGTGGCTGCTATCAGTTAATAACGCCCACAACCGCGCTGTTTACTAGTTCTATGCGCAGGTAAAAGTATTAATTCTCCATAGTCATTGCTCCACATTTCTTCTAAGCCAGAACTAAGAATTTCGAGTCGCATCAAATGCACTGGACCAAGCGTTAAAGTCAATCTGATGATTTTCTTCGCACTTGTTTCATGTTTTTATGACAAGATATTGATGTTTTAAGAACAAATTAATGCTTATCACTTTATAGGATTAGGGCTTAACCCATACAGATCCATTCTATTGATAAAAACCAAATTGTAATTTCTTCACGTACAAGTAATTCCTTAATCTACTTAATGGTCACTTTCTTGTCTCACTTTAATAATTGGGACGTGTGGTAACTTGTTACCCAGGGCATTACTCACTTATATCCTATACGAAACGTTTGTTATTTTTCTAACAGCGCAGCAAATTTAAGCTCAAAATAGCCAGGAACATGTTTGGTTTTCAACACGGTTCAATTGTTTGCGCAAATGTTCAATTGCATAAAACAGCTACTAGGTTTCCAGTTTCCGGCAATGCCTAAGAGTGATTTCTTCTCAGATTAGGCACAAAAACTCTGAAAGTAGTTGACGGGATTTAAGGCAGTGTTCGCTATAAAAAAAATTAAATTGAAGATAGAAGAAGATCTAAGAGGTCTAGGAGAGCCTTGACTTTAGGGATTAAAGAAATTCTCCCAACTACAACAAGAAAAATGTATGGATTGCAGTTATGAGAATTTGGTTTATCTTAACTTAAGATATACCGTGGGACTGCTAATGCATCGCGTGAGAACTCAATTGATCCTCTAGACGTGCGACCCTGCATAAGCTGAAAGTTTGCGATCTCTTGATAACCCCGAGGGCTATAGCACTTTGCAGTACTTGATTAATCCTTTAATCTCCAGCAATACAGAATAACAACTGATTGCATTGCTATACTGATAATATGAACAATTAAATAAGCAAGGAATAAATACTGGCTGCACGCGAGTAGTCTGAGCTGTTGAAACACGGCCTCCGATGGAAAATGAAAGGTTAAGGTTTAATTTTTTTTATATAAAATTACAGTCTCTATCACGAAAAAAAGAAGGGAAACGAAACGAAACTTCACTGTTCACTGTATGCGATAACAAAGGTAGGGCTTGAAATAGAATATAGCCTTAGAATAAGCGAAGGAACAGGAGCTTACAAAGTAATATTGGCTAAAACGAAATCATGTAAACGCTCAAGGATTGAACTTTTCTCTAGAATTACGTTTTGATTTATCGACCGACATCCTGACACAGGATCAAGGGTCTTCAATGCACTGAAATCCTTGAAACCCTGCATAATACTTCCTTCTTCAAAATGCGGACTAGTTCGATCTACCTTGCAGGGCGGTACTCAAATGAGGCAAACCGAGGTACTCGCCTCAGCCTTTTTTCATTCGGTAGTAGAGTTCCCTTTTTGAAGGGGGAAAGTAAGACAAAACCCGCTTAATACCTCAGTTTCAGTCCTGATTTTTTTATGGACTGATTGCCTAGTGTCATTTGGCAATACGATGTGAAAATTAGAAAACTGCTTACCTTCGATAATCAGCCAAAACGCCGTCCCAGCTGCGAAAAACTTATATAAGGTTAAGATTAAGGAAGCTTAAACCGAATTAGGAAACAAAATACAAAAGTGAGCTCAGTCGCGGTATTTCGAGAAAATTTCATGCTGGAGAAGAGTGACAACAAGAAGTTCTTTGGTGTAGGTTTTTGTTCGCTTTTTCGGCCTTGACCGTGCACAAAACTTAATATATAGTTGTTTATTCCGTACTGAGAAACAAACTAATGGAAACGTTTTGATTATGTAATTTATGCATAATGTATCTGCGAAAAACAAAAGATTGGGCATGGTCGTGAACCTTTCAACCTAAATCTTGGCATCTTTGCTTGCTCCTTTGATGTTTGCCGGGTTTCATAACCATTTCCATCTATAAACTATGTAGACACCGTTTGAAAGCGACTTGAAAAATTAAGGCTAAGCTTTTCAAGATGCTTAAACCTTAAAGTAGAGACGCCTTCTATGATGTAGCAGCTCTCGAATGTAGAAATTTCAAACCACTGAAGTGAAAATATTGATCGCTTTTTCACCGGGCGGGAGGGCCAGCCATCATGACGTGAAAATATCTTTTGTCGGGGTTATGAGACATAGAACAGATACAATCCTGTTACTTTGATCACAGAGTTATGATTGTTTCTCGCAGATATAATATCGGTGGATTAATATTTTAGTCCAGAATTAATCCATATAAAACTCTCTTAAAAAGCATTTTATCATATACATTATCAATATACATGGCTCCTTCTTACGTGAAGCTAATTTTGTTGAGAAACAATTGAAAAATTTAATAAAAAATAACCTGCATCTCGCTTAGTAGACTTCTTTGAGGGCCACACAGTTATATAGGACTATGAATAACAAGAGACTTTTTGTAGATATGTGTTCCAGCTGAAATTAAGCTACCATAATAAAGGTGTAATTTGCCCCAAAAAGAGTGGCGTAAATAAAATGTGCCCTACCTTTGTGTTTATTGTGAGAAAGTTTTGAAAATTTTTAGATTTAATGTAAACATTGCTTACGTTTCAGGTTTGGAGAGCTTTAATTCCTCTTTTTATCTTGTTTTTTTTTTTTTTTTCGGTTTCGTCACATGCTAACTCTATGTCTTGTTTATTTTAGACTTTGCAGACGGGAGGTCTCAAGAATAAAACCACAATGGCTAAAAACTCCTCTTTAACGAACAGTTCTCTTTTTGACAACAATTCATCAAGAATCCCATCACCAAACAAAACAGCAGAAGGTAAGAATCATATTAAAAACATCAATAGTTAACAATAACCAAGAAAACTCTGAGAGAATGAAACCTCAGCCTGCCAGAAATTCATATTCAGTCCACTGAAAGACATCATTATTGTAAACACTGTTTACTTAATCAATGTATTCTGTACTCTCTGCCTGTTAAGGTGTGAAAATAGTCTTCAAAGAAAAGAGATTAAGCGTAACATTTAGAGTAAAAAAGGAAGACCAGCCTGACATAATTAACAAGCAATGCAAAGGGTCGTAGTTACAAAAATATCGCCGCATAAACAGACACATATACGATTACTCAGCTTCTCTCCAAGGTCCAAAAGCTAGAATCTTCGTGTTTCGTGTTGGCGTAATGCCCGGAATAACAAGGTAGTTGGGTGTTATAGCTCTAGGCGGTCTTGACCTGAGAAGGGATTAGATTTTGAGCGCCCTTTTTATGTTCAAATCTATAATGCGAAGTCTAGTCATGGTCTTAGAGATATATATATAAAAAAAACGTTTTGCTTAAGGTGAAAATGTTTCATTGGCCTTTTCTCCAACAAGCATCTAGGTCAGTAGTTTTCCTTTACTGCAACAGTGCGTGCCGTTTTGAAAAGATCGGAGTAAGTTTTCCCTAGCTTGACCATAATGAATTCAACGGGCGTTTGGTCTTGCCCTGAGAATACACACAAAATGGCTCTAGCAAGTCAATTGTGTCGAGTTTTTTTTACACTGTGTATCTGAGGTTCAGTTGTCAGACCAATAAATATATATACAATGGAAAATATTTTACTGCAGAATTTGGAAGGTTAATCTCTCACCCACCCTGTCCATCTCTCTGCATGCTATTTTTGGGAGTTTGTAAATTTTCTTCATACTTGGTGTGTTAAAAAGCGCAGATGTGAATCCTTTGTATTTATTTTATGACAGAACACAGTCAAAGCGTTTTGAAAATGATCATTTACTAAAATGAAAGCATTATGCGTGTCTATATCGAGTTATGGAAATGCGCTATGGAAGTTTGGGTGAAAGAGAATTTTCCCAAACTTTTACGAGTATTATTTCTATAAGTCGCGATAGAACTTGATTTCGTTGATCGAGCCATCGTCAAGTAGCTAGGTCTGTGTTTCCATCGAGTTATAGAATTCAAAATAAACAACAAAGAAAACAGGAATATATCAACTATATTAACTTTGCAGGTAACGGATTCAACGGTGAGATGCACCAGTATTTTGACCCTGCAGCCGATATTCCTTCAATTGTTCTGGCGGTGTTAGTGGTAATTATCAACGGTTTGGTTTTGCTACTGCTGGCTAAGAAAAAACACCTGCGATCGATCACCAATTTGCTGCTGTGTAGCCTGGCCTCGTCCGACCTACTTACAGGCGTAGTTGCCGTGCCGATGTTTATCACGTGCAATATTATCCGCCAATCAGTGGTCTGTCTCGCGGAAGAAGAGATGTCACGCTTTATTTCTGCATCAATAGTGTGCCATCTAATGGCCGTTACTACCGATAGGTGAGTGATAGATCATAAGAGACGGATCGTTATTTTTTGAGGGGGGAGAGGAGAGGAAGAGGAAAACCAAACCTGGAAAATGGAAAGCTCCTGCTCGATTTCTTTCCTCGTGTCTCCCGAGTCATCCACGATGTTTCTTTCAGAAGTTTTTGGTGGACAGAATTTTTTTCGAAAATTGCACAAACCCCACCACCCTCCCCTATCATCCCCCGTCTCTAATACAAATTTATTTGGAAACGTCTTCTGACGAGTAATAGATATGTCTATATAGTAACAGACCAGCAATTATAATTAGCGAGTATAATTCTTGGACCTAAGATTTACTAAAAATTATTTCCATGGGGCTATAGCTGTTGAAGAGAGAGAAGAGTTATCCATAAAAGGCAAGTGACCGATGTGAACACTACAAGCAGTGATAAAAAGTGCAGCCTTTACAACATTTGTTTAGATAACTGAAGGAAAAAACATTAATTTTTCGGACTGAGAGATTTCTCTTGTTACTATTTATACTCTGCAATTAACGAGCATATAAACTTTTCACCGTAACTGTATAACTCCCTCATGATGTTATTAAGAATAATATTTTTCAACGTTTTGCTTTATTCCAGATACCTAGCTATCATTCATCCTTTACGCTATTCATCCCTTGTGACAAAGCCCAGGTGCATTCTGGTCATCGTGCTAATTTGGTTAGTGTCAGCGGTTGCATCATTGGTTCAGTTGACCTGGCTCGTCCCAGTCACTCAAGACCCGCACGATCCAATCTCGGCTGACTTTATGAAGAAAGAACTAATTTACGACATCATCTTTCTGACCCTATTTTTCTTTGTTCCTGTGGCATTCATGTTTTATACCTATGTGAGAATCACCTTGGCAATTGCCCGACAGAGTCGCAATATTCGACAGCAGAACATCTCCATGCCACATTCCGAAAGAATCCGGGGCCGCCATGAATGGAAAGCCGTAGGAATCTTTGCTGCTATGACGTTGGTGTACATAATTTGCTGGCTACCCTACGCTGGTCTTCGGAGATTCGATCTCAATAAGTTGCCTAACACTTTAATTTATGTAGTCTTTTATTTGCGATATATTGCATCATTACTAAACCCGTGTATGTACATATTTGGCAAACAGGACTTCCGCACAGCCATCTTTGAGCACATACGTCCAATAACAGCGGAACTCAGTTTTATGTCGACTTCAAAGTCCGCCGTTTTAAAGGCTACTTTAGCAACATCTGGTGGGAAAGGTGACAAAGTTCGTATGAAGTCCTTTGCAAGAATTGGCAGCAGGAAAATAAGAAGTTCGTGTAAGACAGTGGCATAAGTCGATAAGTCGATCCTGTTAACTGTTAGCCCGACAGGGTGTACTTTACTTAACAATTAGACGGCAAGCTCGAGGTTTCTATCGGCTGATAGTTGCCAACTATCAAAGGCAATAGAAACCGAGAGCGAGCCGTCTAATTGTTTTAGCATACCTTAATGATCGATCTATCAAGCAAAAAAATATTTTTTATTTCATAAAGTTTGATACATTTGTGCAATCACGCACACGCGCGCTCTGACAAACTGCCGTCTATCGATCGATAGACGGCACCTGTGTAGCCAATCAGATTGCGCGTTTACGTGATTGTCGGTCATTGAGGTATGCTAAATAATTTTATATGGGAAGGCTCCTCCAAGAGGTCCAACCCCTGCCCCCTTTTGAGACAGAAAAAATACGGTTTCGTACATCTTTAGTTCCCCTTTCATATAATTTCATAGATGGAACACATTATTAATAAATAGCCAAAAAAGGAAATATTCTTGTCATTTTCAAGTAGTGCTTAATAAATTAAATGTTACAGTTTGGTGCGAACGCTGGAATTTAATAGGTTAACTAAATGACAGATTTCTCTACCCTTTCACAAACCTGAACTTGTGAAATCCGCACTGACTTTTTGTAACCCTGAAGCCTGAAAAAGGTACCTCTTTTGAGTCAAGCTTCCCCGTATAGGCCATTATAGGTACTTAAAGCAGCAATTCTGAGCACCCGTTTTCTCATTGGTTAACTAAATATGGTGATCGATAGCTCTGAAGAAAAGCGGCGGCCGTCCTATAACTAAGAAAAGCGAAGAGTTTTCATTCACAAATACAGTCTGTAGTATCCCTCTAAGCTTTCTCGTCGATTTCATTTTCCTATATTCATTTTACTTGATCAGCATTTATTTTCTCCTCGAGATATTAGTATAAAATAATGAGAATCACCATGCAAGTGATAAATACACGTGCTTTTGACAGTTAGATTCTTCCAGCCAGTGCAAACAGCACAGAAAAATAACGCCAAGTAAGTTGAAGTTGTATATATGCTATTACCCATAAATTCTTGAAGAAAGCATGTAAATCTATGCATATGTACTTAGAAATAAAGTTAACTGACTATTTTTGTAATTTCTCTCTTTAAAGTTTCACGTGGCAGACATGCAAACGTTAACGCACCTAAAGACAGTCGTGGTTTCCCTAGTTCGATGAAATGAAAACCAGAAGCTCGAGTCATTGTCAGCTGTGCATCCATTAGCCTCCTAAATTTTCGCCCCCCCCCCCCCACCCCAATTTGGGCTCGTCACGCAATCTTCCTTCTTCACGTAACCCACTAAATACAATATATTTAACAAATTGACGCCAGTTTTTCATGCGTCCGTCATGTTATTGATCATGAAGTTCGTCATAACACTGTCAAAGTAGCTGCTGATTTCAATGCGATGGCAGATTATTTTGTGGTGTTATGACAAAATTCATCGTCAACGACAGGACAGACCCTTGAAAAACCAACGTCAATTTGTTTTAAAGATAACAAATTGCCAGATTGTCCGCTCTCGCTTGTTGACGCATCACATAAATTATAAATTCATGTGCCTGCTGTTATCGCAAAAAGCATGCACAATTGAGGAATATTTAGTTAGAATTTTACTTTAATTTAATAATTCGCTTTCAATTTCTCAGTAACTTTTAATTGTCTCATTAAAATTTGGAGGTCATAACCTTTTTTTTTAAAGTAAGACGTCTAATTTCTCCTCACATTATGAGTATATTTTCATGCAATCATGTGATGAGAATATAGACAGTAGGAGACATTTGCTTCATCATCCAACTCTCAGAACTGGTATTAGTTAACGAGAGTGCTTTATTCATAAAATTTCTAACATGCACGGAAATAAAGGCACTTAGTCCTAAAAAGAATCTGCCAAACAAGAGCAATATCGATAAGTAGATTATCAACTGTGAAAAATCTTGATTCAGTATGTTATACTCCTCTTGCTTGTTCGAACCGTTCTTTTTATGTCAATTAATATGGGTTATTGACCAAGCGTGAGGTCAAGTTGGCTGGATATTGGCCAAGTTCTTTTTTTGCGTGTTTATGGACCGAGACGAAGTCGAGGTCCATAAACACGTAAAAAAAAGACCTTGGCCAATATCCAGCCATTTTGACCGAACAAGCTTGGTCAATAAAAATTTTATTATTAGGGATAAAACACCATAACATGATAAATGTTTCTTGCGGGACACAACCCGTTTCCCGAGCGGGCAAGATAGCTCCATCTTGCCCGCTCGGGTAGCCAATCACAGCGCGAGATTCGGTTCATCTT
>Ga0126337_10001625_pt1 | contig 13752 bp, 6 predicted proteins | sample DipCmetagenome_FD_92527 | JGI IMG/M metagenome (GOLD analysis project Ga0126337, IMG submission 92527) | Coral microbial communities from La Bocana,Puerto Morelos, Mexico - Diploria C A metagenome | ecosystem: Host-associated > Invertebrates > Cnidaria > Coral | place: La Bocana,Puerto Morelos... | reverse complement strand
CAAACTGTCAGTTTACCAATTGTACTATTAATTTCAACACTTAAATAACCTTTGTCGAACTTTCCTTTCATGTTTTCTACAATTTTTGAAAACTCAAATGGCAACATTTTGTAATTTCTAGCCCGCTTTTGTGTATTTTTATTGAGGGAAAACAAAAGCCATTCAACTTGTAAATGCTTGTGTGATTGTTCAAACTGTTTTGTTGTTATTTTTTTCAGTTTTTTTTTTCTCAATGCCCTCCAAAGTGATGCATGATAATAGTAATAGAGTTTATGTTCTTGGGCATAAACATGTTTTGGGCCCTTCTCAGGCTCATTTAAGCCCTCGCCTAGCGGATCGGGCTAAAACGAGTCTGAGTCGGGCCCAAAACATGTTTATGCCCGCGAACATAAACTCTATTGTTTTATTAGAAAATAACCCAGAGCAAATACGCGCGCTGATTGGCTTAAAACCGTGTTTCTATTAAACAATTAGATTATGAGCTCGAGATTTCTATCGCGTGATAATTGACGATAGTTGACTATGTTGACCTTGCATTGTAATAACTGTATTAATCAACTTAATACCCCATAAGTGGTGTTTTTTAGATAAGCAATTTTACGTTTAAGCACATTTTTCTAATTTCCATTGAACCATCAGTTTAGTTACAAGTTCATCTAGAGACAATTCTTTCTGAAGATATTTAGAAGCATAGATATATAGGGTCCTGAAGGGGTAAAATGGAAAGTGGGATTTGGGCAAATTTTCACTGGGAAAGTGGGATTTGGGTCACTGGGACTGGGATTTGGTCACTGGGAATGGGAATCACAGACAGAAAAACAATAGAACTGGGACTTTTAAAATTTGGAAAAACAATAGGCTGAATGGGATTTGGGCAAAATTTGGGCTGCGAAAATGGGATTTATACCCCCCCTTCATGACCCTCATATATTGTTTGACCAGGATGATGAGAAAATTTAAAGGGTCTGAAAGCACATCGATCACGTGACATGTGTCACGAAAAGCAAGTATAACCTTTCTGTTGATATATAGTTTGTGGGGGTTTCCTCGAAAACAGCGCGCGTACGAATTTTTTTCCTGATGGCACTCGCGAAGGTTTGAAGTGACCTTAAACACGGTTCCTTGACATAGTCAAGAATTGCAGTTTGCAAATCGCTATATATAGCGAAGAATATGCCGTTAAATTAATTCAGGCAACATGCTATGAAACGCTGGATACAAATATATTTCTAGAAAACGAAATGATAGAGATTAAAGAACTATACCTTGAATTTGAGTCAGTGTGCAACAGTCAAAAGTATAAAAACGTTCGAGTTGGCCGCTGCGTACTTACAAAAACAGAAAGGAATGAAGGAAACAAAAGATAATTATGACTGAACTAATCTACAAAGCAAGAAATGTAAACGGAAAGATCGTACATTATAGATTACTTTCAAAAAGGTGAAAAAAAATGATATTAGATATAACGGCATAGTAAATTATAATTGGAAGTTCAATTGTAAGTTGCTCCACTACTGGCCTTGACATGCTTCAAATTATGTTTTAGTTGTTTAATGTTGTCATTATCGAGAGTTTTTTTGTTCTTATCTTCAGAGTCTAATGAGAATTTGGTTATATCAACTAAGTTGAAAATGTAAATTGGCCAAAGTAACGAGTTATAAAGCTGACGTTTCGAGCATTAGCCCTTCGTCAGAGCGAATGGCGAAGGGCTAACGCTCGAAAAGTCAGCTTTATAACTCGTTACGGTGGCCAATTTACATTTTCAACTTAGTTGATATAACCAAATTACCTTGTTACCCCCCACCGACGCAGCACCACAGTTTCTTTAGAAACTTTCACCTTTTATTCTAATGAGAATTGTCGTCGATGATATTGTCTGTTCCGTTGACATTTAGCTGTGATAGTATGGGCAGTGAAAGTAGCAACACACAAGGACATTTACTCGTCATGAGTTTATTATTTCCATTTCAATATCAAAGTGTTATTTCAAAGACTTCTGATAACATTATTCCGACAAGTCAGTGTTACATGTAATGCAACTTGTGGTGCTTACAATGATCGAACAAGCGCTAGAAGTTCACAATTCTCACTCCACACACACAAAAAAATTGTTTCCGATAAACAGTATTCCTACGATAATTCACAATTGCTACTTCACAAGGCTCTAGCTACTTACAACGAATCCCTTGGCACAAGAAGAGGCACACGGAATAAACAATTCGAACAATCTTCACTAACAAACTCATTCAACAACTTCGAGGTCAATACGGCTCAAGAGCAGCACTTTACTAAGCTGTAAGTAAATGGCAAAATAGCCATGTCGTCGACTTCCAAGGCAATTAATGACGACACATGCGAGTTGTTCAAAAATAGTTTCTTTTTGAGAGGTTTTATTACTACAAAGGTTTGGCTCTCTCTAATTGACGACTTCTGTTGTGGAGGATCAGAGGAAACCCTAGCCTTTTGCAGGCTTTCATTAAAATAAAGTACATGTACCACGACTTGCCATCAAAAATGGTAATTTTGTATTGTTAGTACAGACTATTACATATCTCTATAAAGGTACCCCCTACACTCCTTTAATGAACAAAAACATCAGGTAATAGACAAAATATCAAAACGTAGGTAGGCAACTTAAAATAGCATTATCGCAGTCTTCCGGGCAAAATAAATTATGATTTACATCATGAGCCATCTTTCCTGCAGAGTCAGCTTGCTCCATCTTATTTGCGATGTAGAATTTGTGAAGAAAAAGACAAAGTAGTTTAGTGAGGAATCACTGCTCAGTCTTTTTGAGGGTGCACTTGTTTCCTTAGTCTTCCTATTGTATACCTAAGAAAACTAGAAAAGTTCAAAGTACATCATACTTTACACTGGGCTCAAGAAGTCTGCAAGGCCGCACAAAATAAAGTAAGTTGTTCGCACGCATAACTTGTCACACATCCAATTTCTTCAACATGTTACCAAATGACTCCAAAGCTTCATTCGTGTTTGAACTTGAGAACTCTGTACATCAAACTGCACACTTATTGTAATGCGGACAGCAAAAATTCGGCAAATAATTAGAGAAATGCGGCTGAAATCTGTACATGGCAACACTGGTTGGTCTGGTGGCCAAAACGATGAGCAACTCTACATAAACTGTACTGCTTAGTACTTGTAGTATGATACATGTTAACACCCTAAAGAGGGTTACATGGACGTTTCTAACAGTAACAGACTGGGTTGTGTTTACACCATTTAATTTAGCAAAACAGCTACAAGTGCAAAATACGGTCAACTTTCATAAAGAGTAATTTCTTCAAACAATATTTCAATTGTATGATTGCATTTCTAAATTATAATAAATGTGTTAGATCGACTTTAGTTGATAAGCTGCAAATGAAAATCTGATGTGAATTCTACGCTGTGATTTCCGATTTGGCAGAAGCAGCCAACCTAAAACAAAACAAAAACAGACTATGAAAATTTCATTAGAAATAGTAACAAAAAGATCACAGTATTCTCTTTTAGTGTTGATTCCTTTAGAACAAACTCAAGACTTTTACCCAGGAAAGCTTTAAAGGAATCCAAACCTTAAGTGCTCCTGTAGCAATGCCTTGGTTTTGACATCAGTACAAGTGGACAACAAAGCCACTAATCTGTCTGCGGCTTCAAGATTTCTTCCCAGTAATTTCACAGGAACATCTTGGAACTCACTTGCCACTTCAGATACGATGATTAACCTTTAAAGTAAGAGAATTCAAGTGAAATAAATACTTGTCTGAACAAATAGTAAAACGCAGTTCTCATTTTCATTTTGGCGTTTGTTACATTGCTGTTTCATGGGTCCCTTATTTGGCAAAAGCTTTCCGTGGAAAAGTTGTTCAGAAATAAAAAGACATAACTAAGAAACTACTACCAGCAGAAAAAAGAACCAAAACTACAAATATTTTACCATGATTTCCGTATGTCTTCATCTGATTCAGTTAAACCGTTTGATATGACAGCTGCTCTTCCTAGTAGTATGCTTAAAATTCCAACACCAAACTAAAAACAAATTACATTACGTTGGTCATAGTGTTTACACATACAAATAACATACAAGTTTAAGCCTCCAAACGTCGCCTGTTGTGTTACCACCTGTTACATCCAACCAACAATAATTTGTTCTGCCTCACCATTGGTCAAAATAGATCATGTGGAGAATTTTATTGGGATAATGTGGTCAATATCTCAGAGTGAAGACCTCCAAGATAACGCACGCGTCGCTGTTCACGTGCTGTCAAATTTGTCACGGATTGCTAATATATGTGCCAAACTACAGTAGTAAATACGTACACGAAGACTGCATGGAAGAATATAAAAATAACAACAGCTTTATTTATCCATTACTTTGTTATAAATTAATCACATAAAGTATAATAATCACATTAAAGTAAGGGTAAATGAAAACCTGAAATAGTTAAAATGCCAGATCGCCAGTTAAGTTTATAACTGCACTAAAAACTGGTATTTGTTTAAGTCATTGACAAAATTCATAATAATTGTTAGAAAGATGCTCTTCAAAATTGGACTTAAATGAGGAGAGGGAAGAATATGTAAAATCTTCATCTATAAAATTTAATATCATAGGGCCTTGGAAACAAATATATAATTTTCCATAGTTTGTTCTTACATTAGAAAGATAATACGACGATTTAGAAGAATGCCTTTGGGTTCTTTAATGGCAAACCTAGATCCCCCCCCCCCCCACATGCTGCACACACACACACGCACACACATACACACACACACACACACACACACGAAAAGGGATTTACACTTGAATGTCCTTGATACGTAGCACGGAAACATTAAGAATGTCTTTGCTCCACAAACACACCTGATTAAGCAGCACTACACCTAGAGGGGATGCTTGAGTGGTCGACATACTCGGTGCAAACACTATGTGTTGAAGACAACGGATAATAACTGAAGGAGATACCAGCTCTGACACTCGATTAAGAGGAACCATCAAGTGATGCAAGTTCTGTAGGAATGTGAAACAACACAAGAACGACAGGAGTTAGGGAAAGATGCACGCCAACTGCAGGAGGGTGAAACAACAAAAGAAAAACGACCGGAATTAGGCAAGATGTACATCAACTGTAGGTGCCAGTTTTGGAGGGATATGTAGGAGTATGCAAGGGTCTCTCTTAAGACTTACTACAGAAACCTGTAGGTTCGAAACGATCGGAAGCGTTTTCATGGTGCAAAATTGCTGTTCCACTCTGAGGAAGATGTGCATATTTCTTGTAATTTTTGACACGACAAAGACAATTAAGCAATAGACCACAAGATTCTATGGTTTATAGGTTGATAAACCACGCGGGATGTTGGAAGAACACGAGAAGAATTTGTAAATTACGAGCCGCAGGCGAGTGATTTACGAATTCTTCGATAATTCAGAAGAATAATAATTCACACACGCGAAATTTCCATGGGCTTGTAAACCGGCACAATAAACCATAGGTGATTGACCAATCAGAGCGCGTGCACTAATTTAATTTTGGTATAAATTATAAAGCAAGGATTTAATTTCAAATGCCCTTGTCACCTCGCCACTGATGTCTTTTTTGATGAGTAACGAAATATTCCTGGTAATGGCCATTAACACTGCCTCCACTTGAACCTAGTAACAAACAAAGCAATCATTCATTACAACAGTAAAGGTACATGTAAAAGCCTAAGAATTTTACCACAAGACAGGCACATACTGTTTCACATAATTGTTTTAGCCCACAGACTTCACCAATTCATCTATTCACAAGACCTAGTCCAAAGACTCCAACATTCTTCAAGACCTGGGTCGCTTTACATTCAATCAGGAATTTTGTGAATTCTGGTTTCAGGTAAACGCTTTTTCGATTCGCCCCACTAGACAATTCCTAGAAAAAAGGCACTTCTTCCCCCATGGAGGGGAGGGGAACTCCCATAAAAAAAAACATACGGGTTGTTTATGGACCTTTTGAGGAGGTACCAACACCGGGATTTTAACACCTTAAAGGTACGATAAGTACCACAGTCATTTTTTTATTCAACTCTCACATCGCTTCGGCTATCTTCCTCACACAGAAACCAATGATGCATAATAAGCAGTTGTTTGGTGAGACTCGATACTCAAAATAAACTCACTCATACTGAAAATGTACTAACTGAAGAGGTGCAGTGGCATAGTGGCTAGCACACTGGACTGCAGTTCCAAAGGTCTGGGTTTGAGTCTTGGCCCTGTCATGAGTTAGTGTGGTGTTCTTGATTAGCATGTCATCAAGGGGGAAATCGAAACACTCCTAGCTGGCTGCATGGGCCATTGGCATGACAAAGAGTATAGTGATGTAAGTGATCAATACAAGCAGCCTTACCGTGTTAAACATTGGTAGAGCCCTACTGAGAAGAAGTTTTCCTTTAAGAACTGATAGAAATTGCACAAAAAAATCATCATCACAGCTGAAAAAATAAAAAGTTACAAAATGTAAATGAATTAACTGTAATTCAAATGATCAAAGAGGACACTGCGACGTCAATGGAATTAATAGTTTGAAGTAAACGACTTCTTGAAAAATGACCATTATTACCACAAAATAGGTTACACTGTACATGACTTGTACAGTGTACATCGCAAATATTCATTGATATATGAGATATAGGACAAGTTGCATTTTAAGTGCTATATCAATAATAATAATAATGGTCTTTATTGCTTCAAAACATAAAAATACATATCTTATGTTACAAGGATTAAAAAAGATCTCAAAACATATAAATTTACTACTTAATAAATTAAAAATTCTGTGACCTTGCTAATTGCAATTATCACAGTCAATATGCAATATTCGTATTCTCGGTAGTGGACTGGATCTAGCTCGCAGTGGAGGCTCATGGAGGGAATATCATTAAAACAAGAGAACATGAGGTCGAGGTCTAGATCATGGTCTCTTGTATTATAAAGAGATAAAAGTCATTTACATTTGAAACGACGCCCTGCATTGGCCTCACTTGCAAGCTAGTTCAGGTCCAAAACTAATTTTAGTTGACATACTTTGCAGAATCTTCAACAGAAAGTTTTAAAAGGTTAAACAGCTTTGTCACAGTGAGCTGCCTGGTTTCGATCAGTTCATTCCTGAAACAAGACAAAACATTAATACGGCTGCCATTACGTTTTGAGTCACCTGTTGCCTACTTGTGCACGATTGTACAAAACTTGTTAATTCTGGGTGAATTCTATCAACAACGGGCAATTTCACCAATAGCATCAAGGGAAAACCACGCATACCTAGCTGTTAGTGCAGCAGGTGTTACAGGTTGCAGTCCTTAATAGGAGCCCTGTTCACTCCTGTTGCCTAGGTGTGAAGCCAGTGCATGACGATGTTAAAAAAAGTGTAACAGGTTTTAATCCACCCTTTTGGGAAACAGAAAACCCTTACAATGACCTCATAAAATGCAAGGGGGCAGCTAAAACAACAATTCAACATTCACTGACACTGAGGCCCAAGTGTCCCACACTGCTAGAGATATTTCAAGTCTTTGAGGCATAAAGAGACCGTTTGAATGGGATGCTAACCTCCATTGCAGGATCGTCCCCCAGTATTTTATAGCATCATCCTTTGTTGCTAGTCAGTTATATAGGGATACTGTAGTGTCTATGACCCTGACTAAAGCTTTAATCCACTCCATCCAGCTTCTAGCATGCTACATGGTAATCACTACGTCACATTTTTGTTTTTTTGTTTTTTTTGTGTAACATTTTTTTTAACATGCGACATTGAAAAAGATGCGGGAAAACAAAAATGGGCTAACTGTCCAAATCTATAGTAAAGTTACATGTAGTATGTACATGCAAGCTAAAACTATGTTACAATAATACCTTTCTTGTTCTTCAATATGAATTAACTTTTTCTCTAGACTTTCAATATTCAAAAGATAATCATAGCTCTGGAAATAACAACAAACACAAGTGTCACAACTTTAACACACAACACAATGTGGGGCTCACTGAATTTATCAAGCTGGACATGGGATTTTCATCAACTCTTAAATTGAAAGAAAAAAGCTCTTCAAGGTCTTTTTTTAAACAACTTTTGGAAAAAAAGGTATGCAGCTCTAGAAGCTACATCTGTAATGTCTTCAGCCACTGGTTTAATTTGAGAATGAGGTAGATCTTTTAATAATAAGAGAAAAGTAATAATGTTAAAAGAGTTTGAAAATTAAAATGAATGTGTGCATCATTAACCATTACATATAACTTATCAGTGCAACAGCGGGTAGTTTTTGATCCAAATCAGTAATTATACCAAGTGGAGTACAATTCAGGAATTGCATGAGTAGTTTCAAAATCAGACAAATGTGCACTGCAAGACTAAATTGCACACTGAATTATACGACACAAGGTCCACATACTAATAAAGAGATTAAAAATTTCTTTTTACTGAAACAGAAGTGTTTTTCATAAGAGTCTTTAAAAACTGTAAGGAACGTTGAAAAGGAAGTAATTGAAGAGCAGGTAATAAACAAGAAAATGGCATAGATATTTAATTACAAAAAAGTGTAATTGGATACCTCTCACAGGACACCCTTTTGACTACATTTGCATGACAAATAGGCATAGAGAGGACCAATCATGATCAAAAACTTTATTATAGCTACCATTAAATGTATTATTTACCAGTATCCATAACCCATACATGACAATTCTTTACCTTTTCTATAGTAAGTAGCAGCTGGCTGCGTCGCTTTGTGTCCTTCATAGGAGTTGAACTGCCTTGTTTTTCCTGGTAGAGTAAAAGCATAAGTAAGACAATGATTAACTAGCAGCTTTTTTAATTCTCCTAGACTTCCTCCTCTGCAGAATCAATACAGCTATTATTTAACACGCACATCACATTTCTGTAGGAAAACAAAAAATGTTCTCTACTTCTCAGCAGCAGCTATAAAACAACATGGTAGCAGGAACATGTAGTTTTCAACATGTACATGTACCTTTTAATACCAGAATAGTAGTAGCAGTAGTAGTAGTAGTAGTAGTAGTAGTAATAATAATAACACTACACTCGCACTTATACTAAGACTAACACTGATACTAACACAAACAGTAATAATATTGGGAGAGTTTACAACCCTATAAGTATGTTGTAAGTTTTAGTGTCTGTTTGAAATGATTAATAATAATAAAATATTTTAAATTAATAACTGAAAAATAATCTGTATTGCTGGAGAAAAATATATCCTAAATTTCAGTTGCCTTCTTTAGTTATACACTCCACAACGTTTGACTTCAGGTGCATGCCACTCGATAAATAACAAAAACTACCCTCGTGCACACCGTCACATAACACAAATTTCTGATACTTCTGACAGAAAATTTTGTAACTTTTTGAAAAAGATATGATACAATAAGTTGAAAAAGACGGTTCATTATAATATACCTGTTCTGATCCTTTACTGATATGCATCAAATCCACCATTTGCCTTGGATGCAGTACTGACGATGATGACACCTTTCCTAAAGAACCTTGGAAGTCCACTTTGGAAGAAAAAAGCCGTTTTGTCAACTACAATTCTATCTTAAATTTCAATAACCGAGAAACACAGTTGTGATCCATTTCCTGCTAGAAAGGAACACCACAAACAATGTCACTGTGTACATGTATTTGTCCCTGAGAACTACACACAAAATATTCCACATATAAAGTTAGGAACATCTCACTTTTCTTAATTCATGCACAAAATGCTCTTAGAACACCTAGATGAACTAATCACACGAACAGCCCTTTATAAGCACAACATCACATTACCAACTTTTCATAAAATTATCGTTGCAACTTAAAGAATTAATGTCAGGAAAGGAAACAGTGTGTTGTGTATGGCCAAGTTTGAGGCCCTCAACATTTAAGAATGAAAATTTATGATGGTTTGAGTTTTTATAAAACAAAGAAGATTTGTGTACAATATTGTCGTACATTTTTATGCCAGGGACCCAATTTGGCCATTTTGTTATTTTTGATATGCTTTTTCCATTTTAGGGATTCTTTACTTTATAGCACATTTTTTTAGGAAAATTTTGGTCATGTGAACTTGCTGCAAAGGGCCTATTATTGACCAAAGAGCAAATTGTACATTATGCTTGTAACTTGTTTTAGAACATTTATACAACCATTTTCCATCAATAAATACATCTCAAGGTTTTGACTTTTTTGAGGTACATGTGTTCCTTTAACACCACACTTTCATTTACACATCACGTACAACACTTTTTCCTCTTTAATATCAATCATCAACATAACAAACTCTAGCACTACACCACTGTATGTGGGGATTTTGTCACATTTAAAATTGGTTACAAAATATTATTATTAATGTTGTTTACATGTAGCTCCCAGGCCCCAGTTGTTCATTGGATGGATAACACTATCCCCCCGGAGGGAGTTCATGATTGTTGCATGGATTGTATATCACCTGTTGGACTTGACTTTGAGAATTGTATTGGAAGTCAATTTACGCAGTTGGTGAGAATATAGAGCTAGGTAAAACTTTCATTCCTGAATGCACATATCAACTTTCATTTTTTTTAGACTTGTTTAACATCAGCTTTTTAGGTTATTACCAGTTGTAAATAACAGATTAAAGTTTGGTATTCACTTTGAATTGGTGAAAATACATTTCATGTTTAGATTTCTACAAATACCACAGGAAAAGGTGGTAACTAACATGTACTGTTATTAGTACTGTTGAGTAGTATTATATGTCCACTATTTTTAAACCTTACACATACATGTAAGTACTGGTATACATGTAAGTATGCCATTACTTGTTACAGTCAGGCCAATGTTATTATGCATAGCTGCAGCATGATGTGGTTTTATGAACACTTTTAGTACTCACTTGGAGTGTAGTTCTTTTTCTCTCTTTCAAACTGTGGCAAGGCCATCTTTGTTGTTTCTCTACCTGTCTTGCTATCTTTATCACTGTGCTGTACACCTTCAGTTTGCTTTGCCCGTTCCTTAGTGACCTTACGCCTAGTGTAAGTCTGAACAAAAAATGTGCAGCTTTTACCTACATGTATATGTAACCCAAATGACACTTGTCCAATTCATTGAACCAATACTTATTATTACAGCTAGAGTGGTTTTCAATTGACTGTGTACATGTAAGACCAAAACCAAACCATTTGCTTACCAATTAGACTATTCAGCCAATCTCAAACCACAGCCATACCAAAACCAAGGTATTGCATCATTACATTCGACACTCAATTGAAAACTGCTCTAAAAACAAATTAAACACTTTTTTTTTTATCATTGTTTATTTATTTCATTTCTAGAAGATATAAGCAATCTTACATCCTTAAAAATTAAGGGTTTTGTAGTATTGTATTGCATTATTTGTAAATCAAGGTTTGGTTTGTTAACTTCTGATTGAATGATTAATGAAAATAAGTAAAACAAAACATGATTTTCATTGGTTAGACCAGAAACGATTTTAAAATCAGAGGGCATAAAGAAACAATTTACCTGCTGAGGCTTTTTGATACTTCAAAAGGATTTTGTCTTCAAACAGTGGGGATCAAATGCACTGAAATGACATTACTCACCTGAAAGTAATAATCATCTAGTTCAGGTTCACTGCTTGTTAGTTGAAGAAGCTGAATCTTGATCAACCATTCCTTCTCTCTTCTTGTCATGAGACCAGCATAAGGATCATCTTGTCGTGGGCCACTCTCTACTGCATTCAATATACTGTGAATTTTCCTTTCTAAATCAGTAAACTGGTGATGATTTTCCCCCCTGTCTTGGTGTCTGGGTGAGCGATTATCATTAGAGAATCGGTAGTCATATTGTTGTCTTGGATGACTCTGTCTTGGGTCCTGAAATCGTCTGTTATGGAACTGAGGGCTGACAAACCTTCCAGAGTGTTGTGGACTCAATGGAAAGTTCATCATGTTCCCTCGCATCATCACGTGGCCTGTGATGGACAATGCAGAGATTAACTAGTGACAATTTCAGATTTAAGAGGGAAATTTACATCTCTGATACAGTAGTCACACAGGTCCTAAATCCTGTCATTTTCTCCCTTGGTAATCATCTAGGCTTTTACCCCTTTTACAGAATATGAGCAGACATCTTAGCAGTGTGTACACTTTATGATTGTATATTCTTTCAAGGCCCAAAAATAACTTACAATTACAATTTGCCAAGATGGTTTTGAATTTTGTTGAGGTGTTTTACACAGCGTTTTGTTCATTTTCAATTGAATAATATGTAGAAGTAGCAAGTACTGTATTTTTTTATGCTGCTTTTGTAACTGGATGCTTTTGTTTTCCTTTACCTTTGTTTCCTCAAAAATAATTATAAGACAGATGTATATTTCTTTACTCATTGCTGCAGAAAAAAGGAATAAACTTAAATACCGGTATCTGGTGAAAGATTGAAGAGGAACAGGTTGTTATATTTAAGTAATGTTCCACGTAAGAACTAGGCAAAGCAAATGCATGGAATGTGAAAAGGTTCTGAATAATAAATTAGTAACTCATTTAAATGGAGCCTGCTGATTGGCCGAGAACTCAAAAAAACATGAAAAATTGACCAAGAAATAATTTCTTGGGTATTTTTTTTTGGATAATTTAGTTCCCAAATTCCTCTTGTCTGTTTCCACCAATTTTCACTGTTGTGGCATATGGGGAACAGCGAAAATCGTTGGAAACAGACAAGAGGAATTTAGGAACGAAATTATCGAAAAAAAAATACCCAAAATTTATTTATTGGTCAATTTTTCACATTTTTTGAGTTCTCGGCCAATCAGCAGGCTCCATTTTAATGAGTTACTAATTCAGCACCTTTTCACATTCCATGCATTTGCTTTGCCTAGTTCTTACATGGAACATTACTTAAATGCAAATTCTCATTTTCACCAATAAACAAGAGAAAATCTAATTTTCAAATGGTCACCTTATGTCACAGAATAGTGTGTTTTTATTCCGTTGTCACCTTTTGGTGTTGACAAAAAAATCATATGAAACTAATACACAATGCTGTTGATTAATCCAACTGAGGAGCATTTCAACGAGTAGTATAGAAGGTAGAGATCATTACTTGGCCGAAATTATATCCTACATCGGTGACCAAGTCACTTCAAAGACCGAGAGTTGGCAACAATACTGTAGTTTGATTCTTTTCTCACAATTTTGTTAGTTTTACATGTAACTAACACAGAAAAGTTTCTTAAATTGAGCTAGGGGTGTATGATACGCAGTCAGAGTAGCGTTCTTTGCACTAAAAAAGGGGGAACTGACGTTTCCTGAAATATAGCTGCTATCCCTGGTAAAAACAAGAGTGCAAAAAACAAACCAAAAACAAAACATGTGGATCTGAACTCTAGAATAGAGTTCATCACACCAGTAATGCTACAAGTAGAATGCATGTGTCCTACATGTTGTGCTCTACCACAAGGAAAAGCACTAGTAGACATTACACACTAGTAAGATGAGGGTCTTGGCGCACCCCGTGTCCTGGGACACAAGAACAGGCAAAATAACCCCCCAGGCTCAACTCCCCCCCCCCCCCCCCTCCCCCCCCCCCCCCCCCCGCACTTTGTACCACGGTGGGGGTATGAGTTAGATACCTGAGTATGAGTTAGATATTTTGAAATGCTTCAAATTTTTCGCGTCTTTGGATGCTTTACACACAATATAAGGTCAATTTTAAATAGTAAAGAAAGTGTTACTTACCACGATTGTGT
>Ga0126337_10001624_pt1 | contig 13758 bp, 5 predicted proteins | sample DipCmetagenome_FD_92527 | JGI IMG/M metagenome (GOLD analysis project Ga0126337, IMG submission 92527) | Coral microbial communities from La Bocana,Puerto Morelos, Mexico - Diploria C A metagenome | ecosystem: Host-associated > Invertebrates > Cnidaria > Coral | place: La Bocana,Puerto Morelos... | reverse complement strand
AATTTAAAAACGTTTTATGGTCATACCTAGAACTACTATCAAAAGAACAATTGGTACTAAGTTCCTTCCCCATGATCACATAGCCAATGTGATGAATGCATTTAGAGATAATTGTGGTTAATATTGTTTATTAACCAGCTTGTTGATTCCGAATATAGGGCTCTGGATTATTGGCCTGCCGCGGTAAGAATGAATACTACCGTGGAGTGCCTCAATAATATTCATGCCAAGCTGCTAACTGTTACTAGCCTGACTAGGCTTGAAAAAATTATTAGATTGTGGTTGGCTAAAACGAGTGCAAATTTGAAACTCGAATGGAACTTGAAACATCAGTGGAAATAACAACAAAGATACCCAAAAGACCCTCGAAGACTACCGACAGACATCCGAGGTATTTCGAAGGTGGTGGAGGTTCACATAAAGCCTTCGAAGATACACGTGTTACACCTCTGTGGTTAACGCGGAGAAAACAATATATGAACGAAAATAATTCCTGCGTATGCGAAAAAGTGCAGCAGGGAGTAGGTGGGGCAAAAAAACGAAACTCTAAAAAAATGTGAAGAGCATATAAATACTATGCTCGCTACCATTGGGTATAGCGAAGGAGGAGAATGTACTAATTTATGCAGCGCGCGAGACCATTTCGGCGCAGTAGGTAAGTAAGTAAGTAAGTAAGTAAAACTTGATCTAGTGGCCCATTCAGCATTATTGCTGGTATCCGGAGGGGCGCTGGTAATAAATATTACAATCATAAAATTACAAATGCACGTGGTTAAAAATAGTTTAAAAAAAAAATCGAATTTAAGAAGCTAGGAAAATATATGCTAATAATACTAACAAAAGGTGAGATTTAAAAAAAGCTTTTAAGCTTTAAAAAGAAGAAAACGATTAAAAATAAAACGCAAACTGCGGTGATAAACATGCCAATTTAAAACGCTTGCTGGGAAACAAAGCTCGTTTACTTGACGTTTCGTATGTTTCGACATACATTTCAACATACAACTTCAACTAAATTTGCATATAAAGGATGCAAACTAATAAAGATAAAGCTTTTCGCTGCTTCTTTTCTATATAAAACCTCGGGGTGTGGCTATTTAGACTTTCTTGTTATAACATATTTCGATTCCCTTAAAAGGTTTTGTTTACTATTAGTTTTAAACTGGCACTCTCAGGAATTGTGGGGTGAAGGTCAGGGCGACCAGACTAATTTAATCGCTCGTGCCCACTTTAAACTGATAATGTACGGTAACGTACAGGATATGATGAATTCTCTGGAGAAACTGCGCGCATACCACTACTACAACAACACCGAAACAACGACGACGACCACAAACAAAAGAAAACAACAACGATAGCGTTATGTGAAAATTTATGCATCTTGCGTGAAATGTATAATGTGAAAAGCTTGTGTTCTTGTTTTATTATAAAACACCCATAAGTTCGTGGTGTAGTGCCATCTATAAACAAAGCTGGAAAAACTATCAAGTGAAGAAATATTTTGCAATATTGCGTCATTTAACACGCAAATGGAAGGTGGTAAATAATCTGGCTCAAGAAATCACAATTTTAATTACGTTCTGCTTTGAGGATGTGATGAGTTAAAAGCGTTTATGAATACATCTATTAGTAATATCAAAAGACCAATTAACACTGAGTTGCTCTCATGCGTTGGCACAGGCAATGTAAATCCCAAATAAAAGAAGGCGTTTGGAGTTCATTCAGTGTAAATTACAAAAGACAAATTTTAATCATAATCCAACCACAGGCCACTTTGAGGAAATTCCCGATGAAGTAAGGCTAATTCCAAGTATTGGTCTCAATTTTGAATGTCAACGAGCTCGTTTATTCTTTCTGACTAGATGATAAAAGATTTCTGAATCGCTTTATCGCTAACGTTGGGAATTTTTCATTTTTTTATTGACTCCATCATACTTCCTTTGTAGTCTTCCGGATCCGCTCGCTGATTGAGTGAATGATATTTAGGGAAAAAGGTCAGAATTCAACAGAAAAGCGAAATTGGTATTAAATAATACATAATTTATTAAATTGCTGAATAATCCATGTATACATGTCAAAATGTTATAATGCTCCATTATCAAAGTTACTCAAGCATGTCTATTATTGTCTTGACTATAAAATACAATTCCTTATAACATAAGGACGAGTCCATAAAAAGTAATATAAAATAAAATAAGATAAAGAAAGAGCCTTTTCACATAAATTTTTTTAAATATTTCTTGAAACATGTTAATTGACATTTTTAAATATAAGCCTTTTTAATCTTTTAAAATTTCAACTACTTTACGGCAATTAGTGGATTGGCACTGTAGAAATGCAATCGTTATTATTTTTTAACATGTTATCGGATATTTATTCGGTGCATTTGCTCTGTCCAAGAAAAAAGCCTCAAACCCTGCAGGTAGCACAGGAAGTGTTAACGAATTAGCTCGACCCGAGAAGTTCTTATTTGTTTTTTTTTTCTCGTAATTCAACGTAAAAAGTACAACTCAATGTTCCATTGGGTAAACTGAACAATGACTGCTGGAGGAACGCTCTTGGTCATCCTTGCTCTGACATCGGTGAATGCTATGCTTGCTAAGGCAAATTCCAAAAATCATGGTAAGAATTTACTATCCTTCAAAAACAGAGCGAATTCTTCTGTAGTCTTAAGGAATTTAACTATTGGTATCGTATATTTGTTGTATCCATAAGAGCGTAAGGTCACGACCGAAAAAAAAATGGATTGACTATATTTCTTGACTTGAAATCGGCGTTTTTGAGTTTTTTTTCCCTTTTTGAGATTATTAGTCAGAGAGAATTGTATCTTATCAGTTTCAAACATGTTTTATTACTTGATTTTCCAAAAGAAATAAAGCGAACAACGAGAATAACAATTTTCTACCCTAATTTCCATACAGCTTTATCAAATTATTCCCCATTCTGGCTTACTGGACATGTGAGGATTTATTCAAGATGTATTTGCCGTGTTGCTCTTCACAACAAACTCCTTGGATTCGTATGAACGTATGAAATAAATAAGCCGGCGTTGTTACTCGTAATGAACATTGAACTAACTAATTTGAATGTAATTTTACCAAACTATTCTCCCAGTCTGGCTTACTGAACGTTTAAGCATTTATTCATAGGGTAATTTCAAAGTTAAATTCTGCATAAATACATTCCTTGAATACTACACCATCGGTGCAGACGAAATAGCGACTGAAATAAAAGGTCGACGTTGTTTAAATCTTCTGCAACCTGAATATGAACTAAAGTCGCCTTCATTTACAAGAATATTCAGCTGTCAATTAACATTGACAGAGGTATTTAAAAAAGACAGATATCAATCAAGTATTCGATAATATAATTGTGCATTTTGAAAATGTAGCAAGGCTATCAGGTAAGGTCATACACGTAATATGAAGCGTATTATTCATGACGACGGGCAGAATACGCCGGATGAACTGTGTATGTATATGAACGCAAACATTCTTGGTTCCTGATGAAATGTTGCTCAGTGATGTTAGCTTTTAAATGAATACATAAATAATTAATAAATAAATGAAGAAATAATAGCATTATTTAAATGTCAATGTGTTTAGCTTGAGAAAGCTAATATAGGGCATCGTTTTAAACCCGCGAATGGGATATATATAGCTATCACTTATCTCGACTCTCTATATTGTTTGCTATTTATTGAATAATAAGCTTTGGTATTCCCTGGTCTTCTCCTTAAGTATAAACGCTGTTATTTTTAGAAGAAGGCACCCAGCTAACTACTTGCCTTTTTTAAGATTGTCGCATTGAATTATCCCACCGAGATTCGTACGGTTTGGTCAATGGACTTGTAACCAGAAAGTTCAGGCTCAAATACCCTTTCCTGTCATAAGCTGGATTTGTGTATGGGTTCTAAAAGACCAGCTAAGCTACCCAGTTCTAGAGGGAATTCTTAATACACGTAATATTTGTTTGTTATTTAGTTCACAATCAAAAAGCTTCTATAGCTACAAGCACAAAACCTGTATCAATAATTGGTTTGCATTTACTCTTCAGCTTTGTTTTTATTGATTCTGGGTTAAACATATTTTTTTAATGGTGTCAATCCTGAACAAAGAGCTCATGTTGATCTTGCGCGGTATAATTTTAGCGGATTAATTTTCCTTAATAACCACACATAACATCAGAACAATCCGTACTAATACTTGACTTTTTTTTGTTAGTCTTTATCTGCGAAGACGCTACGAGAAATTTAACTCGGTGTGTGAACTATCCAGCAGGAATAATCGATATCACGGATGTCGAATTTCCAGAATTTCCAGAGGAAAATGAATATGTCTGCGGCAATAACCAAGTAAATGTAAATAGTACTAGTAAGTGCTCAGCCTCAGAAGACGACGCACGAAAGCTAACGTCCATTCTCGGAAAAATATGCAATGGCAAAAGATTTTGCAAAGTCCACTTGGCACATGGAATTTACAAAGGCATGCACCTTCCCTGCCGAGACCTGAACATGAGAATACGCATTGGGGTACTCTATGAATGCATATACTGTAAGTTCATATGTGTTCTTTATACATAGTATACGCTTTTAAGCTGACACAAAGATGACATAAGATAATCATCAGTACAAACATACATGTGGGCAGTGATCGAAGCAGAAAGGATCAAAAAATGGTTCGCTGTCAAAAGTTGGAGACGGGTTTTAGAACTGAAACAGAGAAAATTTACCCCATTAATCTTTGAATACCACGTTGTTTCAGTACGTTCACGTTGTTTTCATATGCGTAACCCTCTGGCAGCTCAACACTTAGCAAGATCGATTATTTCAGAAAACCTTTGATGCCTAACCCAGAGAAGCGGAATTTTAAAGCTTACATTTTTGTACAAAATATAACTTTCAGCTCCCAAAACTCCCGGGACGATTGACAAGGCAACTCACTCAACGGCAAAACTATCTACCATTGGAAGCTCAAATGTTTCCTTGTCAACGCTGCCCAGTTCTATCTTGACTAGTACCACGGTAGGAGCGTCCAGAGTTGTGATAACGGGGGCTACCGCCGTTGAACCCACGGCAACAGAGGCACCAAACTCAAAAGGTGTGTGGAAACGAAGGCGTCCTAAAAGCTGTAATTTGTCGCCTTATGAAGACTCTGACGAGAACTTAAATGTTATCAGTTCAGCTCCGCGGGTTATCTTCAGTTTTTCATGCCTTGTGGCACAAGTTCTTTACTTGTTTATATATTTCTTCCTTGATGCTCACGCTTGTTGCATGCCCTGGCGTCGCACCACTACATGATTTTCGTGCCCAGTAAGGATGTATAGTGTCTACATTGGTTCATAAAAATCTTCAAGGAATTACAATCTGTTCGAATCTTCAAAAATTGCACTGGCTGTCTAAAATCCTTATAGCGGGAAAATTACAAAAATTATTTTAAAGGATGAATAAAATTTAAATAAATAGAAAACTAATAAACTAATTTTTTTGGACATTGATCTAAAACTATAAAGTTAATCTTACAAGAACTGAAAAAACTGGATTTTCGGTAACCAGTTTCCTTCGTCACATAAAAACTGTAAATTATGCAAATGAAACGGTTTTGAACTCTGACGATGGCGACAGATGGTTGTAAAAAAATTTAATCTTTAACAAAGTTTTTCTAACTTTTATTGTTTTAGATCAGTTTCAAAGTAGTTTTCAATTTGAAACAAATAGAAGCTGTTTTTAAACGATGTCTTGCATAAAACGTTTTCACAAGTGTAGCGGCGTACTCTGAGAAGAGGGGGCGATTCCAAATGAAGCCGCGATGTAGATGAATCTCTGACGATAGTCGTTTCTTATCAGCGCAGCAAAGGTTTACTGCTTTCATGTATGTTAAAATAAAGATGTGTTTAAAAATCACCATAGTGTAATTCAATTGCTGGATTGCCTTTTCAGCGTTTATCTCGAGGTGCTGTTCTTTTTTGCTTTATGCGTGTTATTCTCTTTATTGTGTTACTCTCTGAATTGTTCACCTACACCTGTGGCTATAATCATTCTTTGGATAATTTATATTTTTAGTAGTAGGTCAAGAACTCTACTCCGATAGAGTTGTGTCCGTTATCCTAACTCGTTTACCATAGTCATTGATTAGCCAAATAATGAAATGCTTATGTTGTGACATGTGGCTTACTAAAAGAAGTAAATAGCTCGCTGTTACGCAACCCAAAATTAGGGATGCATTGATGTGCCAATACTCGCTCTACTTTTTCCACGCTGTTGCAGCACAGATTTCCAACTCTTTTGCCCAACGATACTAAATGTAAGGTTCTTCATATAGTCACTTATAAGAAAGTCAGTCTCTGTGTTCTTCCTTGGAGGCTTCAGTGATATCCATACAAAGCTATTAAGTACTACACTAGGAGCTTGGTTTTCATTACGACATAAGTGGAAAGGCCAATCATGAGCGTAGCGGCAGTGAGGATACCCACAGCACAACCACAAGCACACAACAGTAGTGAGAATATGCACAGGACAAGCACAAGCACAAGCAGATTAAAAGTCTCTGTTTTTGTGCTTGTACGTATGCTTATGTCAAGTGAGAACTCTATCCTATACACCGAATTCAAAAAAGTCGGACTGCTTGGGCAAGTCTCTGTACGAGAGCATGAAAACGACGCTGCCAGTTAACACAGAACACTAAAGCATTTTTTCATTAAGGACAACTTCCCGGGAGAATGTCTAAATTATGCGAACCTAAGCTCCCTCAGTATTGATTTCAGACTTATCAAGAGCTTTTAGCCAATAAATGCTTATGTACACTCCTGTGACATCCCTAATACGAAATCAAGAATCAGAAGGGATATGTACATAACCGGATGTTTTGATTTCGGCTTAAAAATTATTAAGAATAGTGAGTGAACAATAAGTTTGTTAGTCAAGGCAACCTGTTAACCTACACGACTCACCGGTAAAGACACTACAAGACAAAAAAACAGTCTTCTAACCCTTATTAGGGTTAGAAGAAAAAGGAAATTGAGAATCAAACCAGGTTAAAATTATTTTTATCTGAATCTCATTTTTAACTACAACATAAACATCAGAAAAGCGACATATCGTCATCTTACGAGCTGTGCTTTCACAATCACGCCAGAGCAAAATATTAGCTTTTCCCAAGTCTGCTGGTTTCCTCCCCGCAAGACTAAATATCATGAATATCACGTACCCAGTAAAACGGGAGCTGGAGATGCCTCCGCTCCACTCATCGCCATTTTTAAGTTGGGAATTCTATCCTCACCCGACTCGTTTTCATGCTGTCCTACAGAGGCTTACCCGAGCGATCCGACGGTTATGAATTCGGTGTATAAGAAAAGCATATGTGGGATCTGTAGTCCGCCATCTTGTTTAACTTTATCGAGGACGCATGGAACCGAAGATAAGGCAATTAGCTTACGGACGTATGTTTGTGTTGTGGTCATCTTCGCTATCGTCATGCTTACGTTTATACTTGAGTTTGCGTAGTAATGAATCCAGGATTAACATTTGATTGGCATTGGATACTTAGTAAATGTAGGCATGTTGGCATGTTGGCACGTAGGCAAATGTAAACAGCAGAAGCATTATGACAAGAAAAAAAAACAAAGAATCTCAGAATCACAAAGGTTTTCTTAAGTTTCTGTCGAATCTGACAACCCTTTTGCAATAACAAAAATATCTTTAACAAACCAAGTGTTACTAGAATAGTGAAATTCTTTACCAATGTATACAAGATTATAATGAACAAATACCATTATAGCTAACAGCGAGAGTTAAAAAAGTGTTACAGCTAACGATAGCCCCTACAAAGTTCAAGTCGTTGAACTTGTTAGGCAAGCAACACTTTAACAGACTATTCAACTGCGATCATCAAGTTGCATTTATCATCCTTGACGTGCTTGTCGTTGACGTAAATGTCCGTTGTTGATTGTTATAAGTAAGGAAGGGCTTTGTTATGGACTCCAGAATACTCGCTTATGGGAAAAGAAAGATAGCGTGCAAGCTCTTGCATATTTGTGGAAGTGGGTTTCCTAGGAGCATATTAAATTACATAGGATTCCTTATTAACCACGCAGTGACGCTCTTTAAATGGCACTTACTGTGGTAGGGAAATGCTGTGTGACATTAAAACAACGCTTAAAGTCAACTTAGAATCGACAAAACAACAACATATGCTGTCTTTCTCACAAAGGTTGTTATGTTTTGCACTCTGTATTAAGAAAAAAATATATAAAAACAAAAATAAAACAACAACAAGGGTAACAGCGTGGTTTTCGATTGATGAAGTATAATCCAGTTTTGATTTTGATTTTGTTTATGATTTACAAGCCACTGGACGAACACGAAGACACGTGTTTCTGAAACAACTTAATTTTGTTTTCATCAGTCGAGATATGTAAATCTATGCGCGAGATCTCTTCACAGATTGTATGTCGCCAAGTTGTCAGTCTTTGTTTTGATCTCAGAATCGACCAAACTTACTACCTGTCTTCGGAGAGCCCCAGTATAGTTTAGTGCTTTTGTAATAGTTAATCAAAATCCATCTTAATTATGCAGAAATTCCAAAGTAATACTCAGAAATGAGAATATCAAGCAGTTAAAGTTATTTTGCTTAGAAACATTCACCCGAACACTTAGCTCTTTCGTGGACTTTTACACATACATTCTTTGTTCAAGATGCAAAGAAACAAAAAAATACAATGCATGAATATAATACGTGTATGTACCAACAAAACACAAAGATTACAAAACGCTATCTTGATAGAAACCTTAACAGGTCAGACCTATGTGAAACTCCCTAAAAATAACTATAAAGAAATAAAGATCCTCAATTAAACATTCAAATTCAATTTAAGCTTGGATTAAGATAACTGAAGACTGTCAGCTTCCACAATGTATCTTGTAGACGTAATAAATTCTGAACTAAAGTTTAGCAATTTTTATACTAACATGTCCCTCGCATTTTTTATTCAGGCTTAAGATTCAGATTCGTATAATAATAAAAAAATTTAAGCTGTCAAGAAGATAAAATTATATCTGCCATAGAGAGAGAATTAAAGACGAAACTAGAATTCGAGTTATCTAATTTACGGTTTCTGCTTAAATTTTCAGTTGTAGTATTATCCTTTCATGATTGCCAAGTCATTAAATTCAGACGATTGACAATACAAACGTTACAGAAGAGTGAACAATAATTCTTTGAGTAAACTCGATAGGAAGGAAAGATCACTTTTTTAGAAATTAATTTTGAAAAACCACGGTAAATTTCTTTTTCTGCTGCCGCAGAAAAGTCTAAATTGTTGACACAGTTGTTAGACTGCCACCGATTTTAATATATTATTCATAACGTTTTAATTGGATGCGTCAGTTTGATTTTCATAACCGGAAAAACTCACGAAGAGATGGTAATAAGAACAGTAATGTTACATGTACTTTGGATTCGGTGGCATATATTACTTGTACAAATTTAAACGCGGTAGTGACAAAACGTGACGCAAAGAAGTTTCGAATTGCTTAGAAATTATGTTGGCCTGGCGACGTTGGATTTTCTTGATAACCGTTACGTTTACCGTCAGTGGAATTCGTGCTTCGAGAGCAGGTATGTTGAACGTTGTGCGAATCATTGAGGAGACAAAATACACTTAAATAGTCTTTCATTCATTTACTTTATAATATTAGAACCACTGAGGTACTGTTTATCGCTTCAACCGATAAAGGTCTGGAAGAATATTCTCAACTCGTGTGTTATCTGTGACGCCCTAAGAATTTCTTTTTAAGTCGTTCCATGTTTGATAAGGAAACGTAAATATTTACACCTAGCCATTTAAGAGAAAGCAGTTGTATTGGACTTTGTTCCTACCAAACAGCAGCTTGATGTTTTAGATCGGGACTAATCAATCGAACAAAGAGATACACGAAACCAGTTATTTTTATTTCATCAAAATCCTTAAAAAGATACATTTATTGTTAGGAGGGAGACTGTCATTTTTCAAGTTTATTTCCTTTTGATGTGCCAATAACCTTGTATTGTATTTTCGGGTAGACTGACATTTCTTGTATTGTTATCTGATGTGTTTCACTACGACGCTACATGTACCTAAAAACGTAGACAATATATATTTTTTTTCATCCTACCGACGAAATAATTCAACTATTTAATGAGCCACAACTCTGCAGAACTACCTTCACAATTTTGTATTTACTTCTTTAAAAAATTGCCGAAAAGATGACGAGTATATTCTTACTTACGGTTAGGATTTTTTTCGTAAAATAGATACCATAGTTAATTCTCTGTTAGGATGGGAGATGATGTAAATCAGTCCTAAAACTTCATCAAATTAAAGTTAAATGACGACAAAACTTCGAATCCTATTAATTTTTTATAATGCTGAGAGGTTCTTTTATGACATGATTTTTATGCTTCCCAAAAATACTTATTACTGCACAAACCAATATATCATTATAAACACAAGAAAACGTTGTTTTCAAACCCCTAGAGAAAGTGCTTAATTACATGTACAGTGTTATATCTTTGTCAAAACAATAAACCAATTTAACCGTTAAGATTAACGTTGTATACCACAAAGCAGATTAGGGACATTACTTTAAGTATGTTTGGAAGAGAATAAATCCTTTTGTGGTTGCCGATTGGACAATTACTTAAATACTAAAAAAATCAAATATCTCGTTGATATGCAACCTAGAATTAGGAATGTATTGATGCGTTGTTACGTTTTTACTTTTTTTCGCGATGTTGCAGCACTTATTTCCCTTTTACCCAGCGATGTTAAATGTACGGTGGCTTTGGATAGTCTTGAGCCGAGATTTCTCTCCAGGAGGTTGGTGTAGTTTGTTGGAGCGTTGTTTTTTTCACATTGGGGCTTCATGGTACTGATGGTCACGTAATAAATTCTTTGGGTCTGATGCAAAGAACGATGCATGCCAAACATTAAGTTTTTTCGAATATTAAATGTGGACCAACTCTATATATCATTTTTGCCCTCGCCATCGTTTCAATTGTATGTGGCTAGTTAGCACTCTTCCACCACTCGTTCATAATGAGATTATTGTTATTCCTTCATATTGTACAACATTTAATGAAGTGTTTGTTGTTTCGCTGTACCACTGCCGAGGAAGTTTAGACTAACAAGATTTCCTATGCTGTGTTGTAACCACGTTCGTGACTATATTCATCCACACGAAGGTTCTGGCTGCGTACCCTCCTTCAAACTACTGAGACCTCAGCCAGAGCTTGGGTTACATAACTACGTCATGCACAGATGTAAATAAGGTCTGGCAAAGACATGTTCCTGACGACTGTCACAATAATTTCATTTTGACTAACATGCCAAGTTTAAATCTCACTTTTAGAGACAATTGTTCGAAAGAAGAAATAGTTCCGATACGAGGGCGCACCACGCGCGCAGGTGGAACAGTTAACCAATTGAAATAGCCAATTTTCTTTATTTAAGGTGGCTGAACACGCACATTTCACGCGCGCTCTTGCTAATGCAATTCAGCGAGCGCACAAGGATTGCAAAAACAAATATGCCGTCAATAGAGTGATCATTTCATTTACCCAACACCCGCACTTTCTGCGCTATTTTTCTATATTATCGAACGCAGTCTATTGATGGCGTTAGTCTTTTAAAGATATGTTAGAAAAGGTAACGACGCAAAAAAAAACCAGGAATTCTCAGCTTCTCCTTTGTTACCGAAAGAACCATTTAAATGCAACGCATGCGCAGTTGCTCGACAAATTGAGACCGATTGCTTTTGCCGAAAGTTGCCGATTTGTAACGATCCAGTCGTTAGAATTTCAAGAAATTTGGCAAAAAATAGTTCAGAAACGACGTGAATGATTTATCGCAAAAAATCTGAATTTTGACATAGGGAATTTTTAACAATGCAGAGCATGCAGTGAAAACGATTTACGGCGGATTACGAAAATGAAAATTTATTAGAACAGTGTTGACAGAAGAGATTTAATGTCAATTGGTAATGGGAAAATGATGAAAAAAAAATCTAACGTCTGGATAAAGAAACAAAAACCATTTTTACGCCTTGTTTTAAACCATTCCCGTTGCCATGACAACAGCACACACCTTAGCCAAAATACGAGAATAAACGCTTCTGTGGTTTACCTAGACTCTTGCAAAAAACGGGCGCCAAAGCATAAATAGCTTAAAAGTAATGGTGAATTAGGCATAGGCTCTTGAAAACTGTGCTCGGCTTCCTTTGTTGGATTACGTTTTTTTTAATTCAGTGAAATACCAGTAGATTCGAGCATGGAAACCCTAGAAATAGTCAGAAAGTTGGAATCTAAACAGTCGAAAGAGGAATTCGTAATTTTCTCAAAACCAGTGTCTTATTAAGACTTTTCGTAAGTAAACTAGAACGAACAACTTGAATACGTTTTAGACGTTCTTAAGCAATTGGAACAATATCCAACAAACTTTATTGCATAGGGCTATTATTTGTTCTATACGGAGAAACATGTCGCTTTTTAATAAGAGAAATCTTTTATTTTGTTTATAAAATAATACATTTTTTATTCTATGCTGTCCCCATAATTTGTAAGATGTCCCTTTATTGTCAGGAAGCCTATAGTTCATAAGCCCCCGGCTTCTATATAGGCTTATCATTACCACCTTAGACATTTATAGTCTATCGTCTTTAAGTTACTATAAATTTTTAGTGTGTTGTGTTATTAATATTTTTTCTTTTCTTTCATGTGGTTAATGGCAAAAACTAAATGAATGAATGAATGAATATATCTTTCTTTAAATCGAGAGATTATTTCTTTTTAAACCCCTACTTTTATAAGTGTCCACGTGCGTATAAAAATAATCAGATAATGGGATAGTGCTTATTCTGTGGTTCTATTCTCACAGAACTGGGTTATTTCTCAGTTACTTTTTAGCTGTTTTCAAAAGGGCCTAACATCAAACCTTAATGAAAAATGCACATCACTGCCTCTTTGTTTTGTTTTAATTTGAGTTCATTTTAAGATGAAAGGTTTTGAAACTGAGTTCACCTTGAAACACATACGAAAGGCAGCTCAGAACCGGCTTTTTAACGGAGAGCTTTTTTAAGTATCACATAGAAATGAAAGTTCATTTTCAGATCCTAGACTGGTCCATTCAAAGTACGTCTGTGAGCGCGACGTTATGCACTTGGTCTGTAGCCGATCAACTGTTCTTGAGATTCAGGCGGCTGATTTTGGCGAGTCCGCGGCCCTCATCTGTGGGAAAAACGAAGAATCAAATCAATTATGCAGACTGTCAGAAAAAACAGGAATAGTTAAAACGAGGTGTGATGGCAAACCACAGTGCTACATCTCAGCATTACGTTCCATATTTGGTGATCCTTGTCTGGGGTTAGACAAGCAAACGGATACGTCAATTTATCTTAACGTCATGTACGCCTGTGGTAAGTTCCCCTTTACTGGCTTTTTGGCCAACTTTCAGTGCTCTGTTTCATTCTATTTGAAAAAGCATATTCCAACCCTTCTTTTTCCATAAGAGTTCCACTTTGTTTCATTCTAACTTCTTTTGTTCATTTCTGTCCGGAGCTATTTGTTTGGAATCGCTTTATTTCGATTCCTTTGGCTTTAATATTTGCTCAGGTTAACGTGTTTTTTTACTACCCAAAATTCAAAATTGTCTGTTTCTATTTAGTTTTATACCGTCCATAAATGTTTTATTATTATTATTATTATTATTATTATTATTATTATTATTATT
>Ga0126337_10001623_pt1 | contig 13763 bp, 6 predicted proteins | sample DipCmetagenome_FD_92527 | JGI IMG/M metagenome (GOLD analysis project Ga0126337, IMG submission 92527) | Coral microbial communities from La Bocana,Puerto Morelos, Mexico - Diploria C A metagenome | ecosystem: Host-associated > Invertebrates > Cnidaria > Coral | place: La Bocana,Puerto Morelos... | reverse complement strand
TTACTTTACGGCGGCCATGTTTGTGCCCCTCCGAGGGGCACAAAGATGGCGTCTCCATACAAAGCTCTATAAATTTGGGTAAAACACTCCTCCGAATAACTCGCGAATGAAAAACAGCAGAGAACTAATTCTTGGCGAAGTTGTTTATATATTTATCATCTATCATATCCCTTATTCGTGACTTTCTTTATCGAATGGTTACGATTTTTAGGTTTGATCACATGATAGGTGAAAACCAGCAATAAGTTTGTACAAAACATTAAAAAAAAAACAGCACATACCTAAATCTTGGCCAGGTTGTTCATATATTAACCTTCATCATATCCCATCCCAGATTCTTCGCTTTGTTTATGTAGTGTTGGCTTCCGCATATGTCAAAGGAGTTGTATGACGGAAGAAACTGGTTTAGGTTCGCTGGCTGTTGATCTCTGGGAGCTGAACGAACTTGTGTATCAGCTCAAGCATGTTTTAATTTCTTTTTACATAGTCGCGAACAGAAAAAAAAGAAAAAAAAGAACGACTCTGTACAGACTATAGCTGTGACGTTCAATCTTGTACTCAGTCTAGCTAGCGTCCATCCGCTGACGAGTAGCCCTGAGTACGAGATTGTCCTAATATTGGTTCAACTTAGATGGGGAAAACTTATAAATTAGCCACCCTCCCTGATTTTTTTGTATCTACCGTAGAATGTTATTATATATTAGAATAAATCTACTAGCTAGTGTTCTAACAAGAATGCCCTTCTCTTATTGACGGGTTTCATGTGACGTAACCATGTTCCAAAATTTAAAATTGCCTTTCCTTCTGAGGTTTTGGTTTCATAAGATTATAGACCCTATAGGAACTTGGCGTTTTGCAATGTTTTAGCTCGTCAGGGTTCTTCGTTTTGCAATAGGGCACGTTTGAATTTCCAAGCTTTTGCGTTGCGTGACTAAAATGGCTGGCCGAGAAGGCTGTCGCGTGGGTCAAAAAAAAAATGAGTAATCGCTTTGGTTTTTGCTAACTGAACAATTCTTGCACTAGGAGAAATAATTATTTCAACGTGTCGGAGCTCTAGAGTAATAACGTGATAGTCGGCGAGGGCGCAGCCCGAGTCAACTGTCACGCGTAGAAATCGGGAACGAATAATAATGGTTTCAGTATACATCTACCAGACGTTCAAAACTGTATTAAATCCTCTTCACCGACACGTAGAAAACGCCAAGAAATGGCCGCCATTTTGTTTACAAGGGCACACTGCTACGCTACTCACTATCAAGTAGATTCCATGTTGTAAGATTACGTGTTTATTTTAACTGATTTTAAGAAGTTATAATATGATGTTTCATTCCTGACATAATGCAATCTGTGTCAACAACTATTTTGAGACTGAGAAAAGTTGATTTTTTAAAAATAAATTAATGTAACAAACGTTTTTTTTAATTGAGACAAAACAAGACCAAATTTGTATTTGGTTTAGTCTCGCTTAAAAGCCGACTGAGACTGCTCGAGTATTTTTCCTGAGTCATTTTCCAAAAAAAGAAACGGATTTTTTTCTTTCTTCTTTCTGCTTCTCGTATCTGTACAATGCCTCGACAAACCTTTTTTGTATCTTTGCCCAATAACGTAAAATATCGTTTTAATTCTTAAAACTTTGCAGAAGAAAAAAAATTTTGTAATGATTACGTCAATCGTGGATATGTCCTCTAATAGATCATAGGCGAGATCCAATCAAAATGCGAGAATAACTTTAGCTAATATATAACACAGAATAGATAGTTAGTAGCGTAGCCAATCAGGGAACGGCATTTGTGATAGAACGCTAGTAGATATATACTAATCTGTCGTTGATAGTGAGTAACTTAACACACAAGGGGAGTAATAATTCTGGCACACTTCATAGCTGGTGACCTTATTTAACTCTGTTAAGCTCCTCAGCATCCTTTCAAGCTGGCAAGATTGAAAGGATGCTGGGGAGCTTAATATAACAGAGTTAAATAAGGTCACCAGCTATGAAGTGTGCCAGAATTATTACTCCCCTTGTGTGTACTTAGCATTATACTTTTGTTTTCAAAATAGCGGCCGCTTCTTGCCGTTGTCGAAGTGTCTGTGAAGAGGCTGATAGATGACATGGGCTGCTCACTGGTTTGAGGACTCGGATGAAAAAAGGTCGTGGATGCTTCCCCTTTTGCCCAGGAGTTTAGATCGAAGACTATGTTCTCACTGAGGGTGTTGATCGCGAAACACCACTGTTTTAGCTGTCAAAGTACACTGTTTTTAGGGTGCACTCGAAGAGATAATAATACTAGGAACGCTCTTAATTATTTCCGTTTCTAGGCGCGATTTTACGCGAATCTTCCAGCACGGGCTCCTTTCATCAAGTCTATTCACGTGGTATCTTTTAGCAGTCAAATAAACCTTGAGTTACGTCCAGATTTTTCACTTTTAGGGTTTTCATTCAAATTTTCCAACAAACATCCTCGACTTTTTGATATGTGAGTTCCCGTTCCCCGGGGCCTGATGAACCCTCGTCAAATATCACAGGGTAAAAATCTCGAGCTCACATTGCTATTGTTAAATAGTTGATTGCCATGACTGTATCATCTGCAGAACTTTGCTGCCTTCTTACTTCGTCCTTAAGAACGGCCAGCAAGATAGCCGTGCTGCAGACCTCAAGCAATTTCCCTGGAGTGACATGGTGGCATTTTATATCCGATCCATAACCTCTCATATTGAGAAAGAGCTTCTGGCTCCTATAATTCCAATCCAAAGCGTTGAACAAAAGAAAGCCGTCTCCCAGTACAAGACAGACATCCAGTGTTCAGGCGTTGGACCGTTTAACTGTCCACTGGTGGTGTGTATGTATCCCATTCCTCAGCAACTATTGGAAAGGACGGTCGCCGATGCCTCACGTTTAGGAGCACTGTATGGAGCACCGATACATATTGGAGATCCATCTGTTATTGGAATAAAGGACATCAACAAACCAGATTATGGAGATCCGTCCGATATGGATGGCTGCGTTCCCGTGTTTTGGGCCTCTAGCTTAACAAGTCATTTGGCCATAATGTTCGCCGGTGGGTGTATTTTATCTTTTGTTTAGTTAGGAGACGAGATTAGACACACCTGAAGCAGCAACCTGGGAATGGAGCCGTCTCTATCGTTTCTCTAAGTAGCCAGGAAGGGCAAGAGACGACTTTATTTGCAGGCTTTCGGGAATTCCTTGCTGCATTAGAAATGTGTAGTCGTTAAGTTGGGGAACATGCACTTATTGGAAGAATGGAGAACAAACCCTTGCCAAAAATACGGAAAACAAGTTTAGTTAAGAATCTTGTTGGGAAATGTAGTGTTCCTTTCCACAAAATGCTTATTTGGTGGTTACGTTTAGGTCATCATAGTCCCTAGCCTTATCGGAACCCAACAGAGTGGCTCGTTTGGTGCCCTTTGGCTCGTTTGGTGCCCGTTTCGTGTCTGTACACATCTTTATCCAGTTTTCTTACGCAACAGTTTCTCAAAAGGAGGGCTAGCCTTCTGGAGATTGTGTTCGGTAATTTTTTGGCAACTTCTGGCTTTGGGGCAACGTTCTGTGGAACAAGCATCCCTCACTCAATTTTCTACGCCCAAAGCATACTACTGTAGTTTTAAAAAAATTTGTGTTTTTCTTTCATAAATGACGACTAACTCTACCGATTGACACGAAGTTCACGATAGTCAAAACAAGAACAAAAACAAGGCATCATGTTTGTCTAGGACTGTTCAATATGAACTGACACGAATAGTTTCTCATAATCCCTCACAACCTACTGAGCTAAAAATTCCACCTTGTCGAGTCACTGACCCAAATGTTTTGTAACTGATAGCATTAAGAACAGTCAGTAGAATATTATCAAAGGCAGATGAACAAAGTAACTTAATTTACACATTTTAGCGGCAACATATTTTCATTTTCAGAACTAGCATCATTGTCAGAGTTTGAACTCTCCTCATTATCTGCTGTCGTGCAGATGTTTTCTTCCAGAAATCGATCCAAGAGATTGATTCGTTCTTGAAGGGTGGTCAGTTCCGTTTTAAATCCATTGATAGTTGCAATCTGTAACGCGTCCTGGGCTGTGTCTTTAGCCCTTTGATAGAAACCTTGGCGAAAGTATTGATCCGAGCGCGTCTTAAAGAGATGCATACGTGATCCTAAAGGCAGGCAGTCACCCAATACGCTTTCCACAAAGTCCAAATGGCTTTTCGCATCTCTCATATCATTAGGTGTAATATGTTTCTGTCGAACCCTTGCTGCAGTTGATGTACAGTCAAGGAGCACTTTTGCAGCTCCAAGATGACAGTATGTCAGCTTCTTGATCTGTACTCTCAATCGAGGATCCTTCTTGCTGAAAGCAATTGCTCGCTCGTAGTAACGTCTCGCATTTTGTCCTGCGTGCTTTCGTGCCTTTGCATGCCTCGCGTCGTCTGGAATCGTACTCATGATTGCCAACCACACCGAGCCATAGTTGTAGTATAACTCGGCCCAGTCCTCTGGTGAATCATGGAGTTGCAGCAAGTTTTCACCGTGCTCCAGACAATTTAACAATGCCTGAATCTTCTTATCTTTGTCATACCTGTGAGTATAATTTTCAGCCAGTAGAAAATTCGCTCTCGCAATTAAAATGGCTGGATTTCTCAACTGGCAATAGCTGCCAAGTTCTATTACTGAAGTTAAAAAGAGCTTGCTTTTTTTGAGTTCTTTGTGGTACATGAACGATACCGCTTGTTCGATTACCAAGGATAGCTCCATGTCAGCATTTTCTCTTTCTCGACTAAGCCTTGAGTACATAGCGTACAAATTCTCGTTCTTGCTAAGTTTCCCATTGCTTTGGAGAACTTCAAGTTTTTTGAGCAGTAGCTCGCATTTTGCGTCACGTACATGTTGTTGCGTTGCTCGTTTTAATCCCACGTTACTGCTTTTCACATCTTCGATGCGTTTAAGGCATGAATTCACTAAGCGCTTATGTTGTTCAAACTTTCCATTGTCCTGTAAGGCCTCCAGTTGCTCCATGATTCGCTCACACTGCGGTCCGTTAAGACATCCTTGTTTCGCGATCAAAGGCAACGATAGTTCGGCATCCAAAGTGCTAGATTTACCGCTCAGACTTTGCTCCCGTATGGTCGAGTCTTCGCGAGTATCTTTGCAATCGCTCTTTATTAATATTTCCGCTCGTTCCGTGATAATTCCATCCACAAGCTTAGATCCATTCGCGGTCTGAACTCTCTCGCTGTCAATAGGATTGGTTTGCATTTGCTCTCCCTTGTAGCAATGATCACAGATACTCTGATGCTGTATTGTAGTTGAATTTCCAACCACAATTGCATCGCAGCCCTTGAAGGCTAATGTCAGCGTGTTGTTAAATATTTTCCAGTTTACTTCGCCAATGGGAGTGGAGTTCGCATCCTTATCCCGAATCGTAAACGGTGGAGGGGCGCATCGAGGACTCGCTTGATGACCTGGATGTTGAATTTGGTTCTGTTCCACGTTTGACGCAGGCTCTTGCGGGTTCACGTTTTCTGCTGAACTTGGTAAATTTGAATTGTTGCTAGGTAAATCTAATGACATGGAGGAGCAGGTAGTATTTTTTCCGTCAGTGTTTTGTTTCTCATGAAACCATCAGTTTCCCTGAACTGAAACTCTTTACTGGTCTTTACTTGCTGAGCTTGATGACAGCTCTGAGAGTCTGGGGATGTGTAATACCTTTTCGATTCAGAGTTTCCAGTGGTTCTAATTATGATTATCCAGCTTAAGTACAGTCCAGGCTTTTTTTTTTCTGTAGCGAGGAGGTAAGATAATGTTTGTTTAGCTACCAGTGGTTTTGGATGCGAAAATGGAAGTAAGCAGTTCGTGTTATAGATGTTTACATGTACCTCGCCAAATTAAAAAATTCAAACAATATATTAATGTACTGTAAATCATTAGTCTTGATGCAATCGTATAATTTGCAGAGACCTGAGTTTTCCTCGAAATCGTTCCTTCTCGACTATCAAGTGCTTTTCTCAGAAGATTTACATGGATACATTTAGAGCATGTGATTAGCATGCTTTGTTTGATTAGAAATTGAAAGTGAAAGTCCCTGAATATTATCAACAAACCGAAATTCTTTTTGTTCTTCAAGACAAAATGCTCTTCCTGATTATGTTCTTTCTTCTGATTCCCCCTTCCCTTGCTCTTAGCCGACAGTGTGTCGGTATTGAGGCAAAGACGTTTTACAACGTTTGGTAAAAATACGAAAAAAAATATGTCAGTGAGTCAGACTTCTAATCCTACCTTGTCAGACATCCAAGCTCTTGACCGCAATATTGCCATTCAGGGGTAACGATGTTTTGTACAACAGAGAACGACCTACATCAACATATAAAGCCAATATAAAGGACCTTAAAACACTTTCCACTGCATAAAATTGAAACAAAAACGAAAACAATACCAATAACTTCGCAGTCAGAACCCTTGTGTCAAAAAACATTTCATAATGTCTGTCAAATGATTCTTTCGTGTTTGTTCTGTCGGATAAAGATTTGCATATTCGAAATTGTGTGATCAACCCGATACGCAGGTTGACTTTAATAATTATGAATAACATGGAATAATTATGTTTCCGGTCCAAGAAAGATTTTTCGAATGATGATGAAATTGTCAAACATGACACAGCACTTAATCCACACGTGTTTAATTCAAAGGATTGAAGACACGATGTATTTTTAAATGACAGTTCGGATCTGACGTCTTCAAAACTTCCTGATAACTGAGTAATGTTTCGCCGAAACTTTGCCTGGTAGCAAGCATCGCAAAATCCCATCCAGGCCCTCTTTAAAATAAAGTGTTGACTGAATTTTATTTGAAAGGAAAGGTTAACTTGTAGTAAGTTCATCTTTTTCAATTGCCAGTGAACAGAGTGCGTCTATGCTGTTTACCACGGAATGCCGGGTAGCATGAAATTGTTGCGGGACTTCTATTTAGCGGACTGGCGATTTTTTGAGGTTTGTAGGAACAAATTTTTGCAGTAGCTCGAATTGACTCAAATTTCTCCTGGAAAATAATTTTTGCGGTTTCTTTCCCAAGCAGCGAGATATCAATAATAAAAATACAAAAATACAAGCAATAATAGTAAAATCCGTACCACATGGTGGGCTGTTTCCAGATCCTTAGAGATTTCTGAAGCCTGCAATGATCAAAAAGTTACTTATCCTTCATAATAGTCACTAAATCGATTATACAGTCATTCTTTGGGTTCGTAGTGCAATGTTTCACTTCCAGTAAACACGCTAAATTCGAATGGTATGAAATCTACAAGTGCGACACAATTGTGGTCGCGAAGTTCCTCAAGAAAGCTTAGTGAAGTCGGTTGAGTAATCTGAACCATAATGTTTACACAGTTAAGGTTTGGCTTTTTTATTTCTTTTCCGATTTGACCTTTGGACCGCCGTCGCAGTGAAGATCTTCATCGAGGAAACGTTTTTTCCCTGGATTTTGCTCATTATTGTCGAGTTGTCCGGTATTCGACTCGCCAACTAAAACGACATTCCAGCTCTTGACAATTAAGTTCAACGTCTTTGTTTGTGTTGCAAGGTTTGCCTCCGCGAGAACCGAGTTTGAATCGTTTGGTGAAAAAGTGAACGACGCGGTGTCGATATCTCTGCAAGATTTGTGTCTGTCGGGGGTAGGTTTCTGTAAAGGTACCGTAGTGCCGCGAACTGAAGAAAACTCTGATTTTTAATCTTTCTCAGTCTGTGTTTGTGAAGGTTCTCTATGGCTGTTCATGCGAGGATAATGCTTCTTTTAGGTCTGCTTGCTGACCACGGGATAGCCGTGACCAAATCCAGTTGGTGTTGAATCAATGTCAAATTGTCAGCGATAAAACCTTTCACAACTGCAAAACAAGTGTTCGAATTCGGGTTATTTTTCGCTCCGTGCGGAGCTCTATGCAAAACAGAACTTCCACAACTCCGCAGTCAAAACTTACCTACGATCAGAAATAAGATATTCAAGGTTTATACGTGAAGGAATTTGAGAGGGAAAGTCCCTTTCTTAATGGGCGTCAAGATAACGCAGTTGTAATCCAGTTCCTTTTTCCTTCAATGATAGTAAAAAGAAATATCTAATATAAAAAATAAGTCTTAAAACAAGAGTTTGGAATATTCGTCGTTGTACGCAGAGAACCTTGTTCTCCTTCCTTACATTCTTCCTTCCTCAGAAATGCAGAATTTCACACTAACTTACAATATATTTATGCTTTATGTCTGCATGCCTGTAAATAGAGATCTTTCGAAAGTTTGATAGGGAAAAATCCCTTTCTTAAACGCGCGTCAACATGACGAATTCATTACGGTTTCACTTCTCTATTGACTTCCTCTTTCTTTTAGTGATACTGATAAAATCTAGAAGATGTTATGTTTAGTTCACGGCTTATTTACATTATATTTGATATCGTCACAGTATTTACAGGCCTCTGCAGTATTGAAGAGTACATGCCACATTTTAAAAGATCGATAACGTATTCAAATCTGTGATTCTTTATTTTGACGATTGTGGACGGATTTGATAGAGTAACTTCCGTTCCAGAAAACTCATATGTGTCGGCACTTTACTCCAGCGTTTAGCTGTAGCTTGAAGCGAGTAGGGCATACTGATTTCTAGTCAGGTTCACTGGAAATGGGATGACTTTGCAAAGATGCTGGAGGAGGTGCGAAGTGCCAGTGGTATACCCACAGTCATTTTAGTAGGCGACTTTCGTTTTCGTCACACACGCAACACGATCGCATGATGCTAGTTTGACCACGTGAGATCTGATGAAATACTGCTCGCCAATCATGTTCACTAGAACTTGCTTTATAGCTAGCGGACAAACATTGTCAACAGCCAGCTTAATCCTACTATTACACAAACTGTTTAGGAATACAATACGCACTTGCAATGTGTTTAAACATTGAAAATTAGCTTTCCTCTTTGCTTTGAATTTTTGTTTTCTGGGGGCTGAGCTAATTGAAGAAGCACCAATATTTTTCCTCAAGATCGAGAAGAAAAACGTCTGCTTCTAGGTAGTGAATACTCATTGTCGTAGAGAATAAATGAAGTACACGTGATTCATATAAAATACATATATTTCCATGTAACTTTATTAAACTGAAAAAAAAAAAAAACACTGAGCAAAGTACACGGAAGTTTCGAAAGCCTGTCCCAGCACTTCCGCTGTCCTTCACTGACGCGTTTATTTTGAAGTGTGGACCGAGTAAAACTAAAGTTGTAATGAACTTTCTGTGTTACAAGTAGCCGTAAAGGTACGTAAGTAATTGCAAACACTGAGGAAAAGCTGCTACTGAATCCACATAAAACTAGACTTAGTTATAGACCCTATGCATAAATGGCTGCCAATTAAAAATTCTTTTGTATGCATTTAGCCCAACTAGCCTCGTTTGAGAACAAAAATTCTTTTGAATTATCAACTTGAAAACGAGGTTAGTTGGGCTAATTTTAATACTTACAAAAGAATTTTTAATTGGCAGCCATTTATGCATAGGGTCTATTTTCGGAAATTAATTTTTCATTAGAGAATACAGACCTTCAAAATTAACAAATGAACTGGAAAATTGAAAAACCTTTGTACTTATTTCTGTCTTATATATATGCCTATTTATGGTATCGCTGTATCCGAAGGATGAAATATAAAAATCGTTACAATATCGTCTATGAATTTACATCGGGGTTGACAGGAGGGTCATATTTTCGAGACCTCACTGTAATTAAGGTCTCGTTCCAGTACAGTGAACGGATCACCTCGCGAATCAACCGTTTTCGTCCGGATTCTCGTCAGTTTCGCTGCCGCTTGCTTCAAATCTGAAATCACTGTCAGACGTTGATGTATCACCAGCAAGCACCTTCATTCTATCTCTGTACACTGTGTGTTCACACAACTGATCGAGAAAATCAATTCGCTGCTGAAGCGATTCCAGTTCGGTGTTAAATCCATGGCTGCGTGCCATTTGCAGTGCATCCTGAGCAGTTTCTTTTGCCAGTTGATACATTTTAGACCCTTGTCGGTAGTATTGGTCTGAACGCTTTTTCATAATCTGCACACGTGTACCTGGAGGAATGTCACCAAGTTCGTGCTCTATAATATCTAGGTGTTTTGTCGCTTCTTTGAGATCTTGTGATGGAATTACTGTTAGTCGAGTTCTAGCGACAGGTGCGGAACAATCAAGTAAGAGGGCTGCAAGACCAAGGTGGCAATACGTTATCCTCTTTAGTTGTACCCTTAAACGGGGGTCTTTCTTACAGATTGCAATCGCCCGTTCATAGCAATTTCTTGCATTTTCTTGGGTTTCCTTTCGCGCTTTAGCTCTCCTCTCATCTTGTGGGATTCTGCTCATGTTACCCAACAAGAACAAACCTTTAGTGAAGTACATTTCGGCCCAATCCTCGGGAGAATCGTGATTTTGTAGAAAATACTCGCTTCTTGCAAGACATTCCAAAATAGCTGAAACGTTTTTGATCTTCCTAGCCCTAGAATTAAGGTTGGCTGCAAGTAAAATATAGGCCCTTGCAGTTAAAATGTTCGGATTTCTTAGCTGGCAATGCTTGGCGAGTTGTATGACTGAAGTGAAGTAGACTTTACTTTTCCTGAGTTGCTTACGGTACATGTGCGATACTCCTTGTTCAATTACAAGGGCTAATTCCATGTCAGCGTACTCTTTTTTTGTACAAAGTCTGGAGAACAGAGAGGTCAGTTGCTCATCTTTTTTAAGTTGTCCGTGAAAAGCTTGACACGTCTTGGGTACCTGGTTGCAATGCTGTTCATTTGGAATTTGTTGTGTATTTGTAATTACTTCCATGTCTTTGTTGCATCGTTGAAGGTAGAAATGGAACTTACGTTTATGGTCCTCAAACGCTCCACTGTCCTGTAAAAGCTCAAGGGTTTGGAGCATTTTCTCGCATTGCGGTCCGTTTAGGAGACCTTCTTTTCTTATTACAGGTAGTGATTGCTCAACATCCACGAATACTTCACCGGATGAGGTGTTTGATTTCTGCTGACTTTCCTTCTCCCAGTCAGAAACTCCTGATCTACTGAAACACTTCACTGAACTGTCCGCTTCTGATTCCAGGGGTTTTATATGTTCAACCTGGCGGACTAAAACGGCATTGCAGTTCGTGACCATTACGTTCAAGGTCTTTGTTTTCGTGTCAGGGCTTACCTCAGCGATAACCGAGGTTGAATCATCCGTAGTAAGCAAATATGACGCGGTGTTGAGGTCGCTGCAAGATAGTCCGGCAGGCATGTTTGGCTTTAATGGCACCTCGGTGCCGTTGACTGAAGAAATCTCCATTTCAGTCTTTTTGAAAAGGTTCGTCATCGTTGTTCATGAAAAGAAATACCTCTTGCTCGTGATTCTGACTCGTGCTCGTGCTCATATTGACTCATCGTTATTCGATAAAGACGTCTGTGGTACAGTTGTTTTGAATCAATTTCGAAGTATTTTTAGCCTGTATGTCGTCGGCGAAAACCTTTCACAACTTTAAAACCAGTATTTCGAATTAATCTTCGCTCTACGTACAACACGTTGAAAACAGCCATGTCTTTTTTTTCTCTTTAACGCAGAATTTCGACATTTATGTAGCGAAAACTTCCACTCTGAAGAAATAAAATATTCATGCTTCATAGCTGCGTGTATGTAAATTGCGCTCTTTCGAAAGTTTGATAGGGAAAATCCCTTTTCCAAAATCGGGCCAATTGGACGCATTTATCAGTTTCACTTCTCTATCCACTTTGTGCTGCTTGAGAACCCTTCAGGATGTCCATTCAAAAGCCTGCTATATTCTCACTGTTTTTTCTTTATGTAGCGTGGAATGTGGCACGGTCATACCACTATTTATGGCGTTGCTGATGTTTTTGATAGGGTAAATTCCGTTCTAGAAGACTCGAGCACTGAGGTCAGGTTCACTAGAACTCGCCTCGCAACTGGCGTCGCTGCCAGACGTTGACAAATCATCATCAATAACCAGCCTAATTCTAGGCTGACAAAAATTGTCTAAAAAATTAATTCGCTCTTGCAGTGTGTCTAAAAAATTAAATCCGCTGTTGCAATCAGCAATCCTATATGCTTCCTCTGCTGTTTCTTTGGCCAGTTGGAACTTTTCTTGGCGATAAAACTGGTCACAGCGTGTTTGCAAAAACTCTACTCGTGTACCTAATGGCATTTCGTTTCCGAGTCTACCCTCCACGAAATCCAGATGTTGCTTCGCTTCTTCAATCCGTTCCGGCGGGAGAACGTTTTGCTGATGCAGTGCAGCAGTCGAGGAGGTGTCGAGCAGCAGCTGGGCAACTTTGAGATGACAGTATCGTTGAAATTTAGTTTGAAATCGCTCACGGTGATCCTTTTTACAGAATGCAATTGCCAACTCGAAATTATGTTTGGCTTCATCTTCAATAGCTTTGCGCGCCTGTGCGTGCCTTTGTTCTGATATGGGTATTGTGCTCAAGCGAGCCAGGCCAAGATTTCCGCTAGTGTAATATAGTTCTGCCCAGTCTTGTGGTGAGTCAACATTCTGAAGTAATAATTGACTTTTTTCCAGGCATTGTTGCATGAACTGGATTTTTGTTACTTTCCTGAACCTGTCGACGCAATTGTCCACGATCAAGTAGTGAGCTCTTGCCATCAACACATTTTCATTCCTAAGTGGATGTTGAACCCTTTTGTTTATAACAGAGTTGAAAAGTTTTCTGCTTTGCTTGAATTCTGTCTGGTAAGAAAATGCAACCCCTTGCTCTAATAATAAAGCCAATTCCATGTCGAAATTTTGTTTTTCTCTGCAGAGTTTCAAATTTGCAGTCACTAATTGTTCATGCTCTTTGAATTTCCAATTATCCTGCAGGTTTACTAGTTTCTCAATGATCTTTTCACATTGCTTGCCGCTCAGAGATCCCTGTTTCCTAATCATTGGAAGTGGACGATCTACATCTGAAACCTGACGAGTCTTGATCATTATGGATGTGTCACTTTCCACACGTCCATTGTATTTTTGCGCGATTGGCGGTCTATCTTTCGTTGTAGACTTTCCTTCGGACTCGGACTTCGGAATATGGTTCTTTGACAACAAAGTACCGGTAACTTCGTCGTTGGCACTGGGATCTCGATAGTTAAGGAGAGCACAGCTTTTTCTGTGCGTGACACCGACTGGCTGACCAATGATTACGACATCACAATCTTTGACTGTTAATGTTATTGATTTTGTCTGATAGTCTACCTCAGCCGCGACTGTTTGGGGACGTGAATCCATGCTTGATTCTTGATTTAGTTTGGAGGGACAACTGATAGAGCTTGGCTTTTCTTAGATTCGTTTTCCTGCTGGTTGTTTGGTCCAGCTGCCAAGTTGTCTGGATCGATGACGGAGCTGTGTCAGTGTTCACGGACTTGAGCCCTAGAGGGAACGGTAAAATAATTATATCCTTGAAAGTACCGCTAAACAAATGATCATTCGTTGCATGATGATACTGCTCTCATTTCGATAGTCTGCTGTCTCGTGTGCATACGCTCATCTACAACAAGACATACAGAGGCTGAAGACGGCGACATTTACCTTGCTTTCTATTCTTAACGAGTCCCCAAATGCAGTGACGTAACGCCACAGGAATTAGGGAGTTTAAGCAAATCGCTACGGCTAGCTCTGATACGGCTGCCGGAAGTAAATTTTCCCCAAAATGAGACACTGCGCATGTACCTTTGCCGTAGCGTGAAATCTGGCTACGTGAGTCGCG
>Ga0126337_10001622_pt1:0-12500 | contig 13766 bp, 5 predicted proteins | sample DipCmetagenome_FD_92527 | JGI IMG/M metagenome (GOLD analysis project Ga0126337, IMG submission 92527) | Coral microbial communities from La Bocana,Puerto Morelos, Mexico - Diploria C A metagenome | ecosystem: Host-associated > Invertebrates > Cnidaria > Coral | place: La Bocana,Puerto... | reverse complement strand
TAAGGGTTTTGGGAAGCTGTTTGCACAATCCCAACCATTGTTTCTGAGAATACCCATTCCCAGGTCAGAACTCAAGTCAAATCAAGTCACGAGAGCATAAATTGCCGGATCGGTTTCACTCGAAGGAGATGGAACTTAACGATAGACACCATGCTGAGAAATAGAGTTCATTATTGAAACCGGTCGCCAAATTCACTTTACCTGAATGCGTTTTCTCCAAAATCAAATATCACAGAGGTTTACAGAGCATTCTTTCCTTGTTTTCAAATGTCCAAGCTGTTATGCTCAATACTAGTTGCAAATGTTCCGCGCCACAGTGCAATTTCCCGAGCTTTGATCATGAAGGATCAGTGTGGCAATGATAAACTCTCACGGATCAAAATAATACTCACTCAACATAGGATCCCAGCTCCAGATGTATCTAACATAACCCAACGTCAAGGTAACGAGAAAAAAGCCGTTGTGCAGCATATTTTGTCGTGGAAATACTCAACATGCGATTCTTATCACGCGTTCATGCAGTCTTAATGCAGGAAAATAATTAACGCCTAGACACTCTTGTCTGGAAGGTCGATGACATTTACTCGTCGCTAACAGGGTGCAAATCGTATACTTTCTCTATCTTTTTATTCATTTTTTTTTACCGTTAAACGACACGCGCTAACCTCAGGCATTCTCCCATCAACAGGAGCACTCACGTGGTCTTACGATCGAATTCTTAAAGAGTTCCTGGCTAGGTTTGTCATACCTACGACCAATTCATAAAATTAAGGTAAAAGAGAGCCCTTTATTTATTTATCTAAATCTCTCAAATGATGTATTTCCAAATAATGCCAAAATCTGGCAGCAGTGTAAAATCTGAATAGCAAAACCATAATCAATCACAAATATCCCGCGGCACATTAGAAGATACGCCCTGCTGTGAAAACGCTGAGGGCTTCTTGGCGAGATCGAAGTTCGCTAGTTTGTTTTGATCATTCACTGCTCCACGCGTTAAAGGTAATTTTATCTTTTTACCTCTAACCTCCTACGTCCAACATTCTTTGGTCATAAAACCACATAGAAGAGAAGAAGCATACAGAAAACAATTCTGAATTCCAAAGATCTTATCGTTTGAGCATGACGGACAAATATGTGGAACGACGTTTCTATGACAGCGCGAATTCTTCCGCGAACGTTTCCATTGATCATGCTTAAGTCACGTGTTAAACGTAGGAAGCTTTCGATAAATCTTGCCAACATAAATAACGAAAACGATATGTTAAGGTTGAAAACCAATAATGGAACTAAAATGAACTGTAATGAATGAACAGTACGTACGGTATTTTTCGTGTTATTAAATACCTCGCTAAACTTGGAAACATTGTTGTGGAAACCTTGTCGTGGACGCAAAGTTGTCAAGTTCAGCCGCGCAGGAAACACTGATATGTCGCAGAAACGAATTCTGCTGCTCGAAAACAGAAAAAAAGCTCTTGCCTCAGGTGGAAAACATTTTTGCTTCCCGAGCTTTCGAAATGAAAGTTTCCCAAGTAGATTTAGCCACCATCAGACAATGTTGTCTACTTTTCAGTGCTGCCGTCAAAAATGCTTCCCAGCAACGGCGCGCGTAAAATAATGGCTGACAGCGATGTCGAAGTAAAAGAGCCACGAAGAAGGCCATAGAAAAGGAAGGGGGAAAGGAAAGGCGTTGTAAGGTTGAGGAGATAGAGCCTTCTTGTGTGATGTAACTTATAAAGACTAGGCGAATAGGGGCAAAGAAAGAAGTGGTTTATTGTCAAATCGATGCATCGATGTCAGAGAAAAAAGTTCTTTCCCAGACTTTTCGGAAGTCGGTTTATTATAATCGGCATGCTTGACCCAAGCAGTAAACTGTTTTGAGAAAATCAATATCACTAAAAATGGATTATCGGGGAGAAAAATATTTGACTCTCACTGTGAAGGATACGGGAACTGATTTTCTTCACCTTCAAATGATTATAACCCCCTCCATGATGCGTTTTCCTTTGGACAACAATATACCTTAAGCAAGTGCATAAATTAAGCCGAGTCTCTTTTTTTTTACAAAGGAAGCGCAGTGAGTTTCTGGCAAGGGATGCATTTCTTTTGACCTTACTGACAAGCACGGTGAACTGTTGGGGGAGAAGTGCGCGACAACTGACAAAGGCAAGGAAGGAAACACGCGCGAGGTACGCGCGAGTAAGGACACGCTTCTCATGCGGCTCTTTGAACTCGCGCTTAAATATCACTCATGCGCGAACAGCGCGAGCCCGTGGATGAGTACACACGTTTGCTTTAGAGCCTATTCTTCAATATAGTTAAAATTCTATCAGCGCTTAGTTACAAGCAATGCACTAGTACGTGATCCAGTAGTCCAATATTATGGAAATCAAGATCGTGAGAGCGCCGGACCCTTAATAGAATTAACGTTCCGATATTTATTATACTAACCAGCGACTTGCTCCAACCCTTCCTCGCCATCCTGTATCCCGAGTCCCGGCTTCGCACGGATTGTGCTATTGGCAGTATAGTTTGTATTATCAGTGAGCGAAAACACCTGGATAACACCACCCCCTCCTCCTCCCCCACAGTAATGAGAATGATTCATACTGTAGCCGCTGTTCCCGCCAGCTGCCGATAAGCGTCCGTTGTTTCCTATGATCACCTAGACAAACGATGGTATATAGAAATTTAAAATTACTCTCTATTTTAGCCCTCCCTCCGTCTAACAAGATTCATCTTTTCCAGTTTCCAGCCCATTCCACAACAGCTTTTACCCTCACTTGTATTATGCGTGTTTCTATAACTCTACATGTTTTCTATTTCTTAAATAATTCTACATCCCATTATTTCATGCTAAACTAAAACCGATCTCAAGACGTTTACCCGCAATGTTTTTGACGAATCTGAATATAGCTCACTTAAGATGCAGAGGGTCACATCACACGGGTTATACTCCCTTAGTTCACTTACTCTTGATTTGTATACAGAATATCTCAACTCATTTTCGTTGCAGTTTATCTCACCTTATTTGCTTGTAGTCTTATCAGTCCACCTGAACTCCCTCCTGCGCAGTGCTCGTCACTAGTGTTGGTACTTGAGTAACCGTCTGCTTTGACTGGAGCATCTGAAATAGAAGAAAACCTTTTTTAAAACGAGATTTCACCATAAACCTCATTATATGCCGATGCTAGTTTTGCGTTTCGAGTTTGAACGTTGTACTTTTCAAAACTATCTATGCTATTTACGATTTTAACGTTCAGATCAATAAAGAGGTACATCAACTGCTGGACTTGTTTACGTCGCTCAAGTAACCAAGTATTTTTGTCCCATTAATGTGGCGCACAGCTATTTCCTGGACAACGAGTGATCTTTCGCGTCATTCCTTTCAAAATGTGAGGCAGCGTCCACACCATGCTGGAGGAATTTAAAATCGCAGCTTTATTGCTACTGTTAGGTGCACACTAATGCGTTACGAAAGCGCAGCGTTACATCTCCGGTTAGGTCTACCGTCCACACTAATGCGTCACGAAAGCGCAGCGTTACATCTCCGGTTAGGTCTACCGTCTACACTAATGCGTCACGAAAGCGCAGCGTTACATCACCGGTTAGGTCTACCGTCCACACTAATGCGTCACGAAAGCGCAGCGTTACATCTCCGGTTAGGTCTACCGTGCACACTAATGCGACACGAAAGCGCAGCGTTACATCTCCGGTTAGGCCTACTAATGCGTCACGGAAGCGCAGCGTTACATCTCCGGTTAGGTCTACCGTCCACACTAATGCGTCACGAAAGCGCAGCGTTACATCTCCGGTTAGGCCTACTAATGCGTCACGAAATCTACCGTCCACAAGCGCAGCTTTATTTCTCCGGTTAAGCCTTCGTTCCACACCAATACGTCACGAAAACGGAGCTTTTTTTTATAAACGCTCTTCAAACCGAAGAAATTTAAAAAACTCTGGCTTTGCGTTTAAGTGTGGACAGAAAACATTTTGAAATCGGGATCTTTAAAAACGATGCACCACGATATAATTCCCTGTCCGAGTTGTCCTAAGACAGAAATCCAAAATGGCCGTTGCATTTTCAAATTCTTTCGGCGTAGTGTAAAAAGTGCCTGAGAGTAAAGGCAAAGCAAGACAAGGTCCACACGTGTAGAACTGGTTAAAGCAAGGCGACTGACAGATTGTTTTGCTTTTCGGCGGACAAATAGTCAATATTGGTCTTGTACACGTTAATTTGGGCTTCTGTCAATTCATTGTCATTGTTGTAAGTCATTGCTGTAATTTAAATTCTGAGTATTCTAAGCCTCTTACCAACGGTGAGGATTCCATTTTCAGCGATTAACTCAATGGCTCCACCACCAGACCCAGATTTGCTGCTGAACAAAACTGTTCCTGTTAAAAAAAAATAAACAATTACAATGTATGCTGTCGATTTCGATGCTTCGCACTTTAATTTAATTTGCACGTTAATTCGCGCACGGAATGAACTGTTGTTTGAAGTTAAACTTCAGTTGCAGCAAATCACACGCGCTCGTCAGTCAACTGAGGCCTCTTTGAAAGTCGCATGGCGGTCAACTTTCTTTCTTGAGTGTTATTAGGAATTGAATTATCCCGTGATATTTAATCCTCGACGATACATCAGAGAAATGAGAAAACGTTACCATTTATGGAGAATTTCAGCGAATACATACTATATTGGCTGATCATTAATGTACAAATAGCTCAGCCAATCCGATTTGATCACTTCCTGAAGTATACTGGTAGAATTTTAGTAAAACTCGATAGAAGCACAAAGCTCGATTAATTACCACTTTTTATACGAAATAGATGTACAACTGTGTTATGGCCGTTGCAAACATTTCTCACCTGTACTTCCACCGAGTAAATAAGACGTATCGTAGTAGGACCATCCAAAAAATCTACTGGTATTCCTATCTTGATAAAAACCACCTCCTCGTCCGCCATGCCCCCCTCCGTGATAACTGAAGGCAGCACCAGGCCCCGCTCCTATTTATAAACAGAGAAGAGCTTAGAAACTAGCTTCTTAACAAAAGATAGTTGGTTTTTTTTTAAGCTTTCCACCCCAAACCAAATGCTCCCGATTAAAATTTCAAACAGTGTACTGTACTCTCGTGTTGTAGTTGAAAGTTAAACAAACTTATTTCAAATTAACTGTAATATGATAGTACTAGACGGAAAAACATTTAAGGATGTTCGCGTTAATTGCTTCTGCCCAACCTTACTGCGCCCAAAATTCACACGCCACTTCATGCATCGAGCGCGCGCGCTAAGTAGTAAAGCGAACAATAATAGAGCAAATGGCCATTTCTATCACTTTGCGTAGATTTAACGATCTTGGAGGCTCGTTGACCTCTATTTTTTTTTTTCGATGGGTCATTTTCTTTACTGATTTTCTACGTTTTGCGAAAAAATGAAAAAATCTATCGAGTAGACGTTTGAATATTTTGCAAAACGCTCCATCGAATTTCTCTTCGTTTAGCTGTGCGTCAGTTTCAAATGCCTCTTTAAGGGTTAAGGCATGTGAAAATGATGGCAAAATTTGAAATTATTAACGCCTCAGATTCACTTATACAAAATATCATTAGGATAGTTTGCCTCTGTTCACTTATCTTTGATATTTTAACCTAAATTCCCTGGAGACCATGCTGAACTACGCGCACCAGACTAGTTTTCCACACACCTTATCTCTGAAACGAAGCCGGTGACCCTCAATTTTTATTTCATTTCTGAAACAAGTAAATCAATATCTGTCCGCAGTAGGAGTTAAAAAAATCTATCGGGTCGAAAATTTTCGCGCGAACGTGCTTAAGCAAACTAGATTGGAGAGTAGCATTAGCCATGAAACGGTAGTGTAGCAGCTCTTGTAAGCTTGTAATTTGTCGTCATTGCAGCAGCTGCTATTGTCTAGGGGCTAGGGGTTATTGTTTCTGTCGTTCGTTCTATTGTCCTCTCTAAGGGTTTTAAGCCATTCATGTGAGACATTACAAGAGCTGCAACATGACCCTAGTCATAAGCTTGCAGAGAAATAGAGCTCGTATTTTAAACATATAGTGTAGCCGTTTGAGTGTATTCAATTTCTTTATAATTGGCTAAACGTTTACTTATTAAACAACCTAACTATCAATGCAACAAACAGTTGACATAGAAACTGACTGTGGAAGCAATCGTTTTAAGACGACGTTTCAAGCGACATTTCAATTTTACTCACGAAAGAAGGTTGTCGCTAGAAACGTTAACAGTTAACTTTTCGCAGTTCTCGCCGACATTGCCTCGCTGGACTACGCTGCAATGTTAATAACGTGAAAGGATCCGAGCTGCACTTGTCTCTGTTTCAAAACGAGTCTTGTTGCTCAATCTCTCTTCTGGAAATGAGATTAATGAGATTCCTTGCATGCATTGTCTTGCAAATCAAACTCATTCTCATATGCAAGCTTGTATTCCAGGACTCTTTGCAAAAGGAGGTAGAAGCCAACTTAGAAATGGCTTATTGCACTGTTTCGGTTTATTTATCTTTATCCACTTTTCTTAGCTTTTATTATTAAAATCCAAATCATGTTTCATCCGCCCACCCACTGCCACGAACAATTTCTTTAAATTGTTACACTTTATAATACTGTTTGCTTACCTAGTGTACAACAAGAATTGTTGACACGTACAAATCCTCCAAGCCAAAACAGGGGTTTATCGCGTGAGGTAAAATTGACTTCTTGTCCACTCACGTCAAGCTCGGTGCCTATTGTAAAGTTGCCTTGGACAGTCACAGAGAGCGCATGCGCACCACGAATAGATACCGTCTTTCCAGACGAAAAGACGTCAATGGCAACGAAATAGGTGAGATTGAAGGCCGCCACTGAGTAACTCCATGTACCGTTATTTGGACCATGGAACGTTCTGTTTTCTATTATTCCAGTACTTTTTTGACCATTGTTAATCTCAATAATTGTTGCTGCCGTTGTGTTGATAATGAAATTATTGGAGGCCGCGATACACACAGGACCTAATGATGAATAGCAAGAAAACTGTAAGAAAGAATGCTTAAGATTAATAAGTGTCAAGAGTAAATTAAGCATTGTTTTTTTGCTGAATAAGCTAAAACATTTGCCATCGGATTCCATGCATGACTGCTTTATATACGCGTCCGATAAAAAGAGAGTGACTGTCTTTCTGTCTGTAGTATCTTTAAAGCGAGTGAATCTCCAACCAGGGTTACCCTGACGTCCGAGCTAACTGAAAACTTAAAAATTCTCTCGTGGAGTATGGCTCGATAAAAAAAGGAGTGACTGTTCATATTAAGAGTCCTCAATACTATACGATGCTACCAGGAATCTCAAAGAGGCTGATCTCTAGTAGATGAAAGTCAGCTAAAATTTTAACTGTCAACTGAAACATTGCATGTTTTTTTAACTGATAACTGAGATCTAAAATCTGCAAAAATTAACCGATACTGATAGCTAAGGAATATACTGTTATTTAAATTCAGAGATGGCTGAGAAACTGATCGCCGAACATTTACCTGAAAATTCATAAGATCCCAGCACCTCAAGTAAACTTTCATGAAAGAATAACAATGAAGCAAGGCTGATCACGTGATAGAGCTTAAACTTCAGCCGTGGACAGCTGCTTCGGGCATAATACGGTCCTCCATATACATAGCCTGTCAGAATTTATTACATAACAGCCTTGTGCTCTCCGATCATTTCTTTCAGAAAGCGCGATCACGTGCGATCTTTAAATTATGGCTGACAATGGTGACAAGTCTCGATATTCCTAATTAAAGTTTCATGAATTTAAACACATTTTTTCTCTTCATTTAAAGCAAATTGTATTGAGACTTTCTTTAAATTCCCCATGACGTTGGCTTAAGTAAGCGCTTTTACAATTCTTTGCTATCTTCGTCAAAGCGCTATCATCCCAACTGTAAAGTTTATACACTGTTTGATACCAATCACACTTCAAGACATATTATTAAGCTTCTTGTGGTTGTCAAGGTAACGGATGTCATAGACGTGCCTAATATCATATTAAAGCCAACTTAAATATCTCAGTCTATTGAAAGTTTCACCACGAATTAGTAAAGGTAAAGTAGCTATATATAGACGGCTGTAATTTTAAAATCGATGAATAATTTTTTAATGTCTTACATGAGGCGCCTTTTAGAACAAGTTGACCCTGAACTAGCGGCAGTGCCACGATTATTGAGGGCATGGCGAAATTATTTAATAGCTATTTAAAGACTTAAAAGTCATTTTCCTCGAGAATCCATGTTTTCCCTCTACCTTTAACAAATTTTCTAGAAGTTCTAAATCTATTATAACTTTTCATTTTGGTTTTATTTGCTCAAATGTGGCCAGCTCATAACACTAAGCTAACAAAACCGTAGCCCACAAAAGCGCCTACGGCTAATGAGATGCAGCTTTAGATCACTGATATTTGAACATCCATCGTATTATGCACCATACATTAGTGGTCACTTGGAAGTTGTGAAGTGTAGAGTTCAGTCAAGACGGGAAAACTGTTATGCAAGGAATAATTAATGCAATGGATGTCAGGAAAACTGAAGCTTTAACTAACTTTGAAAACGTTAGTCTTCCAGTCAGATTTTTTTGATGTGATCATCGGTAATTAGATCATAGTCCTATTTGCTCGCTATGACACAAGATTTTGTTCAAATATACGCACAAACGCAGTGTCCACAGGAGATAGCGAAAATAATGATTAATCAGTAACATATAAACAAATTTGCTCAAGAAAGACGGCTTTCATTCAGTGAATTCAGTTCTAGCATCAAGACACCGAGAAATAATTGCAATAAAATTTCCACTGATTACCGTTTGGCCATTGGTTTACAAATTAAATGGAAACAAAAAAAGCGATTTTTGTGATTGTGTGATTAGTAAGCTAAGGCTTTTTAGTCTCTTTTTTGTCATGATTAAGTTCAAAATCCCACTACCTACAAGGTTATAGAAACTGGCACGACCCTTCCGGCCGGTCGGATTTATCAACGCATATTTATCCTAATGTGCGGTTTAACTTCTTTGAACCAAACATTGGGAGATTGATTGGCCAGCTAACAGAAGCTACAAGATTGCTCATAGAAATGGCAGCTGAATTTAGAAATGAAAATTCTGTTGAATTGAGGGAGAAACGTAAACATATAATGCTCGACCCTTAGCAAATGGGTTTTGAACATTGTATATTTAAAGTGTTACAAAACATCATTTCTCTATACTGCACGAGCAGTAAGCTATAATTCAACCCCTGAATGAAAAGCGTTTAGTTTTCGTTTTAGCCATCGTTTACGCGAGGCCACTCCCAAGCTTTGCTAAATCACGTAACTGCGAGGTAAAATTGGAAATTATTTAGATACATACTACTGAAAAAAAGAATCGTAATTAGTTACCCCGAAAGCAATAGTTTTTTTTTTCGACAATCCTCCTGATTTGCATTTGAAAGTAAACAATAAAAAATTCAGTTTTCCGCTCGCGATCGAAATTCAAACAATATATATCCCTGCGCCCGCCTGTCTTAGTTACAGAAGCTTTTATATCGTAAGGGAAATCTAAAATGTGGAAAGTGAAAACTAAAGAAAGAAGAAGCTCCATTCCTTTTCTATTATACTAGCTTTTCGAAAACAAAAAAAAAAGAAACAAAAACAAACGCGGTCAGTCACTAGCTGCAATCAGTGTGATACGAAGAATCGATTTCTACATGTGAAACTAGCTGGCCCAATCTAATGCCGCTTTTTATCCCGTGAAAAGCATATCTGTACGGGTTCATTAACGCCGAGAGGCCGAGAAGCCCACCGCAGTGATCAGACACATTTAAATAGAAAATGGCGCCTCGATGCAATTTTCTCGAAAACGTTTTTGGACACTTAACTGTTTGAACACCTTAAAATCAACTTCTACTGGTTTGTCGAATTTTGAGCTAAACTGTTCTTTTCCTACGAAATTGTACGCGTAACAATCTTCTGAGTTAAGAAGAGCAAAAAAGACGAAGTGTTTAACATCAAAATATTCTCTGAAAGCGACGCCGTTTAAACGATTGAAATATTTCTCGGTGCGGTAGCGAAAATTCACCTGTCGAAACTGAAGGGCAGAATGTAAGGTTTTGACAACGCAGTCATCCAAAACATAGATGAACGAAAAAGTATTCTTTAATTTCAGGTTTGCGATGAGAAGAAGAAATACGGCATAATCGAAATACTTGATACGAGTAGAATGGTCAGTTATACCTCATGCATATCAATATGAGATAAATTTGATGACAGGCCAACATGATATCATGTCTACCGCTCGAGATCGTGGTAGTTAGTAAGAATCGATCGTGTTTGGCATAAATTACAACACAATTTGTTGTCCGCGGAAAAAACGTGTAAAAGTACAAAGATTGCAAGATACCCGAATAACATCCGCAGGCAGAATACAAATGTAGTTGGCCTCATACACATTTCATTTTAAAATATGGATCAGAATACGAGTACGGTGTAAAAAGTAAACCCCCCGCTGTTAAATAATTAAAAATAGTTAGTCTGTTTATCATAGATAATACCAGAAAAGCAAAGTAAGATATATTTAGAAGTTAAAATAAAGCTTGATGCGTGCAGGATCGAAAAGAGAGCGCACTTACATGGCTGAAAACCTTCTTACTCGCACGAAACCTTTCCGGCATCGAACCAAGGAATAATTGATTCGGGAAGATGCTTTATATGTTTGCTCTTAAAAAGGCACAGTTCTACATAATAATAAACGTACCTGACTGCAACAGCAAAAGGAGTAAGACGGGATTAATCTGTGAAGAAAAGGAAAAATATGCATCGTCGAGAAAGCAGGCAAAAAGATCTACGAGACCGTTAACACGTTTACCAGTCAAAAAGTTACCTTTAAGATAAACGATTGGCGAAATGACCTAGTCCTTGTTTTGCTATCCATGGCTGTGCGGCTTAAACAGGTTTTTGTAGAAACCCTTTTCTTCAAATTCTGCACATTAAACCGGCAGCTTTCGTCGCCCGAATTGTCTTTGAGAAATGAGATTGAGTCGCCCGAGGGCATGGACAAGTCAGCTGCCTTTGAAGAGAAAAGCAAACTCAATCCAGCGGATATATTTTAATTATTCATTAATCTTGGTAATCGGAAGGTGGCTGTCAATGAAGGACATTAGGGTATTTCGGTGACGAAACTCCGACACAAAATCTCGTGTCAGTACAATGAAGATAATGGCAAGACGCATTGATTTTCTGTCGCGTTGAAAAAGAACTCTTCAGATTAATGGCTTTTAGGCAAAGTTCTGATTGAAATAAAAATTAGAGGTGAGACAACGAGGCCTTTTGCACAAAAACTGTATTTAATAAAAAATAAAATGAAACGAGACGCAATTTTTTTTAGCACTCGTGCATAGAGAATTTTTGGACGAAAATCCTGACGAGTGCCACTTCACTGTTGCAATATGAACTGGTCTTTTTCTGACTTTCTGTATCCCGCTCTCGAATCACCATTTTGTCAGACGCCAATTTTAATCGCAAACGGCAGACAACGAAAATCTCCATCTTTTAGAAAAAATAATAATAATAATAAAGGAATTAAGACTACACTTTGGCGTGTAAAGCCCTGATCTTTGGCTAGGAGCGAACACTGATTTTCTCTACTGATTTTTCGGACTGTTCTAAAATCTGTCGCTAAGTACGCTTCTAAACGACAAAGTGCTTTATAATTTTTTTTTTCAATTCACGAATCTATTATGGAAATACCCTGATTGTTGTTTCTGTCAACCGCAATTACAGCAGCTGACGTTTGACAGCTTTAAACAAAACAAGATTTTCAAATTCAACGTTCGAATGACACACGCTTCAGACATGTTGATCGAAACGGAGTCTTTAGGTTGCTGTAAACGGAACAGTTCTGACATGCAAGACAGCTGGGCAAAGAAAATTCAACATACTCCTCTTTTATCTCAATTATCAGAGCGCATCTATGGTGAATATCAAAGGACTTGACTTGAAAACGAAATTTGCACCATCGTCTCTATCATCTTGTTTGTAGCAGATACATATTCAAATTTTAAATTTTAATTAAAAAACTTCTTGTTCTTCTCCCTGGGGGGGACTCCCATATCAAAGGAATAGAGACTGGTTGTCGTCTCTCTTAGGAGTGCAAGCCATGAACTTGAGTCTCACACAGCGTGTTCGAGGCGAAACTCCCAGTAAAACGTTTTTAGTCGTCAAGGTGTCTTTTAGAGTACGTTGCACGCGAACAAAGTTGAAAATGAAAACGTCATCATGCTCTCTTGATGATCTGAATCAATGAAAATACAGAAAAAGAAAGGCCATCTGTTGTGATGTTCCTACTTTTAAATTTTAAATGTAGCTCTTCGTACTCAAGTTTTGAACTTCGCGTTAATATCTTTAACTTATCTATCGTAAGCTTGGACCATGTCAAGATTGGTTTCCTTGGGGGGAGGGAGGGGGGGGGGGGGGGGTTTGT
>Ga0126337_10001620_pt1 | contig 13790 bp, 10 predicted proteins | sample DipCmetagenome_FD_92527 | JGI IMG/M metagenome (GOLD analysis project Ga0126337, IMG submission 92527) | Coral microbial communities from La Bocana,Puerto Morelos, Mexico - Diploria C A metagenome | ecosystem: Host-associated > Invertebrates > Cnidaria > Coral | place: La Bocana,Puerto Morelos... | reverse complement strand
GATAGGCCTCATATTTGTGTGAAAAATCCTGTCTGGGGACATAAGCACCAGGCTAAAGATGAACAAAGTATTGTTATTCAAAGTTGGGCCCCATTTATGGAAAGAGTTTGTCATTCTCTTGAAGAAAGATTCTTTGTGATGGGTTGAAAGAATGTCTGTATGAGCAGCTGTTTAACTTGTAAGAACAGGGTAGTGGGACAAAGTCAGCAGTTTACTGTTCACAGTAGCTTTTCTTTGTATAACTTAATATTCTTTAGAAAAAGGTAGGTGTGGACTGATGAATTAAAATTATAGATTAGTGGCTGTGCATATTAAAGACCAAAGTATTACATTATTACAGGATTTGGGTATTTTCTCTACTATCTATATGCAGTAGTTTTTAAACTCTGGTTTTTCTTGTGTGCTTCAGTTTGTTGTATTCAATAATTCCTTTTTCAAACTTGTCAAGCTATTGAAGAGAAATGGAAATGCTTCACCTGATGTATCCTCTGTAAATACAGCATAAATTGATTATGAGCAGGTTTGACGTAGGCCATGTACAGGAAACATAGTTCTTGTAAAATTAACTTGCCTTTGTTGGTTAATTTTATTCATGGAATTTAGAAAACTGCAGCTTTCTTACTGTATAGCCTGATTCTCAAGTGTTTTGGGGATAACTCAAAAGTACCACTGTAAATTCGTGTAAGTGTCCATGTCGGTCTCGTATATACTTCTGAGTTCTCCAAAACTCTCTCTTGTTTGCTTCAGGCTATGTTGACAAGGATATGCAGTTAATATTCTTACCTGGGAAGGCCCGTTGCAATTTCGTACAAAATCAGACTGCTAATATTGAAATTGCCAAGTTCTCCATAATGTAGAATATATGTTATAATAATTATTATCATTCATCAGTTTCTTTGGAAGTAATATTACTTATCACAACAATATACCTGTACTTGTAAACAGTAATACTTGAAGTGATTCCAATTTTCGATTCAAGCAAAAATTTAAATTTGTGGAAGAACCTTGTAAGGTAGGTCGGTTGTGACAGTGATGGAATTTTTTTCAAGCAGTTATTGATAAGAATTAATAATTTAGAGTCGCATGCTTTTATATGCACATTATAATTTTGCAAAGTTCTGGTCTAAATCCCAGTTTTTTCTTGTGCTTTCAAGGTGACATTGATCATTATAATTATGTACATTATATTAGATATCACACCATGTAGTACTGCTTTATATTTTTTCAATTCTTGCAGTACGTTATTTTGGTGAGCCTAAATGCAAATGCCAATAGTGTGTGGCGATACTAAAACCAAACTTTGAATTAAGTTCTGCATTGCGTGTCACTGTGGTTAGGAGAACTTAGAGGACTACATGTAATCTTGTAGATATGTTTGAAACCTCTTGTTTGTTCCAAACTAAGTGTAGTTATCTTATTCCTTTGTGCCAGTGGTCACCTGAAAGCTTCAAAACTCCCATCAAGTCCTTCATTCAGAGGTTTAATTCAGCGCTTTAGCCATGCAATCTTTTGATAAAAAGTGAAGAAAATATCCCGTCTCACCCAACCCGCCAACTGATAAAACGTTTGGGAAAGTTTGGGTTTTCAAGTGGCCAGTACTCACTATATACTTCACAATGCACATTCGTAGCTGATGAGATCATTTCTTTTAAAAGCAATGACTTGTCATACTGACGTGCACTTCGCAAGGTAGGGTTGTTTCATTGCTGATTAGTTTGGGGAACGCTTAGCTTTCCAGTGGCAGAACTTTCCAACCGTGTTTGTTCAAACTTGTGCAAAGGTAGGGCCACGTTATCCAGGTTTGGCAATCTTTAAACTGTATCTGTAAAATCAGTTTTGATGAAATTGGTCTAATTTAATAAAAGTAAACATTCAAAGTCTGGTTGTACAGTGTGCTTTTGCAGTGCTGCTTGTTTCTTTGTAAGTCAAACTTTAAGTAATTCCATTCATGACTTGGTTTTCTGTTTACCGAAAGACATGGAGAGGGGCCTCCCTCCTCAGCAGGACCCTCCAGGGATTCGTAACGTTCGTTATGTGAAGTCGCAGTGCGAGGCGAGGGCAGGCGCAAAGTCGCCATCGGCCATAACCCTGTACCTGCACACGTTTCGTTTAGCGTATGATTCTCGACCCCAGACCCCTCGCTCTCGCTGTCCGTCATGCGAAAAAGAGAACAGCTCTGGGTTCGAGAATGTTAGTATTCTCCCCAACCGAATTAAAACTCGTTTGAACCTCTGCGGAGGAGAGATGGGTGTGGAGAGAAGCATTTCCTTCCCTACTCCTCTATTGAGTGTTTCCCTACTTTCTTGCTCCTAACGCGCCACACCCCTGGCGAGAAAGGAAAAGACTGCCATTTGGGTTACAATACACTTGAGTTTCACCCATGGTGTACCACTTAACTACAAAGACGTAAAGTCGATCAGATCCTAAAACAAACCCAGGGAATTGACGAGAAATTTTAGAGGAAGCGCTCAAAGCGCGTTTTTGGGTGCAGCTTGAATTCAATTTCCCTTACCTCTGCATGTATGTGACTCTGTCAAGGCAGGGAAACTCTAGATGGTCTAGTGTTTTACTCTGCATCTACATTAAAATTGTAATCTACAAGAAATTTTCTCATTACCGCAAATGTCAAGACAAAAAAATAGGACGTAAATGTAGTTAAAAGTACCATGAAATTGTACTTACCAATTTGTGGAACTCAGTAAAGCCTTAGACCCCGACCGCATTAATGGGCGTTTTGATACGAAATCGAAGCAAAGTATTTAAGGGTTACACTAGCGTGCTCGTTGTTATTCGCAAACATATACTTCTTTTTTTTTTCCTATCGTCAACACTAAAACGTTTTCGGTCGTTTAAGTTGGGACAACGTTTACATGCACTTTACATCCATCAAACGCCCTCCATCTTTTCCCCCTGTTGACAACAGCAATCATTCCCAGTCTTCTCATGTTTTTGAACAGATTGGTGCATTGGGATGGAAGATACTACAACTCTGGTAAAGAGCCATAACATAAACCTGAGTTTCTAGTACTGAAAGACACTGAGCTTCCGTCACTAGTAGGGGTTGTGGCTGTTACGTCCACCCAAGGATATCTGTCACAAGAGTATCACCCCTCGACTTGTCTCGGTCCATAAACGCTCATGCTTTCATTAACCATGTCCGAGAGAAATCTTCCTCCTCCCGTGGGGGACCTCACGCTGTCGTTGGGCTATCCTCTGAGACCCAGGGACTGCTAGTCGGGACGATGCGATATTTCCGGCTAACGATATTTTCGGGTGAAAGTTTACTTCAAGCGCGGATGAGCCCCTCTTCTTCACTTGAAGTTAACGTTCGCCCGAAAATATCAGTAACCCAAAAAAAACGCATCATCTCGATTAGCAGTCCCTGGGTCTCTGAGGATGTCGTTGGGCCTATGTAAGTGTTTTTGACATTTTGTTTTGATCATGGTGACTTTGAAAGTTCTGCACGGAGACACTGCTTACAAAGGAGACGAAAACCCCGCACTGAAATCGTCATTCCTGACCAAAGTCAAAAATAAAGACATCAAGTAATTTCTTGAGCCTTCCGTGCATTCTGAGAGTTTGAGCAAAAGAACTTGTAATCCAGAATTACAAGTAAAGGTTCTGTTTCAGAAACGTGCACGATTTACTGATGGCAAAGAAATTGGAAGCTTAGAAATCACCGAAAAATTTACTAATAAACGAGGTTAGAGCCTCTGTTCTGCTCACCCGGGAGTGTAAATGGGTACTTGTGATCTGTTATAGAAACCTAACAGAATGCTGGGGGATACACCTTCCGATGGAATACCATCCCGTCTAGAGGCGAATACTGTACCTTCCTGCCAGTCGCCTTACGCAACGGAAGTTCGGCCCATCAATTGCGGGCTAAGGGCTGAAAGTGCCGTCAGCACTCCGAAGACTAACTACCAAATCAAAGATCTCGAGCTATCTTTTTGAGATTGTTTTTATTACTTATTATTGCCGAGAACTTCTATTGTTGTTTAAAGATTCTTTAATCCGCTTTGTTTCTTTTAAACGGAATTGCAGATTCTACTACAAAATTCTACTACTAAAATAAAGCTAAGTGTTGGAAACGTTGGATTTCAGGGAAGCCATTTTTCACATCTTGGCGAGGCATTATTTCTTTTACTATTTTAAGATTGATTTCTCGACAAGTTACCGGGGCGATAAGCACGCTTGAGATGCCGGAAAATGTCATGTTTAACGCGTATAAATTTGTAGGAGGTGCGGATTAACACTAATACAACATAGAATATTAACGATGTTTAGAGAGCTCAAAAGCAAAACACGTTCATACGCGTATAAATTTAGTTTTCACTAAAACAGTTTGCACGCCCCCTAAACAATGAAAACATTTCACGATAGCAATTAAGACAATTTCTGTTTCGATTTGTTTCATTTTATCCTACACGTCGTGCTTAGAAGGGAGGTGGTGGGTTGGGGTGGGGGGACGGGAGCGCGAGATCAAGTCATGTCTCGTCCGCGTGTGGTAAGTACTCCACATGACTGTTCTTTTCCATATCTCCTTCTTTACTGTTCACTAGAACTTTTATATCCAATGTCATCTGTTGTAGAAACACAACGTTACTGGGTCTTCATGTTGGCACATGAACAAGACATCCCTGAACTTCTCTATAAGTGTCAGAAGCTGGGATCTTCTCAGATTCTCGTAATACATCACTTCTTCTAGGTGATGATTTCCTCGAAAATAAGGCGTCAATCTGCGAAAATAAATCTCTGTTCAGATTGTAAGCAGCTTACATTATGAATAATGAACAAATCCCGCCTTAGGGACGGAAAATGATTTTTTCGAGGGAGGGGATGGGCAATTTTCTGAGGCCTAAAGTTTTTTTCTCACCTTTAGGTTATGTAATCTGATACTAAGAATACTGAGCAGCTTACATTATTTTTCTAAGAAAGCCTCACCTGGTAAATAACTTTAAATCTTCTGGGTCTAATGCAGCCGGCACTTGCAACACACTCTTTCTCTCGGCGTATGTCAAACCCTTGAGCTCCTCCTCTAACTCGGGATGTGCCTCATTTTCGTTCGGTTCCTGTTGGTCAGCAGCAAACGACGACAGACCATCCGGGAAACTATCACCAAATATCCAGCGTACCCTGCGGCCTCCTCGACCCAGGCCTCCGTTCTTAACATCAGGCCACTGGTCAGATTGGACGGTAGGTACCAGGAACACATAGGTGTGAAGCTGTAGTATAGAAAACAGTAGACGAAAGTAAGGAAAAGAAAATTTCTAAAATACAGCCATAATTTTCTCGGTTAATACTACCAGAGTGCGTTCTTTTTGCTTTTCAAGGGGTCCTTTGCCTATTGCTGCTCATTACCAGACTGATGTTGTGTTAGACTTGAGCGCAGGAACATTATTTGCTCCATGTACATAATTATTTTGCTATGGTTTAGATTTTGCAGCGATACGCATCGAGACAAACTTGCACTTTATTAGTTTTTCGGTCGAATCATATTTTGACCATTTAGGTCAAAATTTCCTTTTCTTCACCTGGGTATCACCAGGAGATGGGCTCCTGCTATCACGCCCCCGATCTGTATAAATTTCAGGTTTCCTTTCAACAGGGCGATATTGAATAAGTCCTTTGTATAGACAAGACCGGACAAGTGACAATATGGCGGCTCAAAGGAGAGGCCGTGATGATCGCAAAGATTTATGGGAAGACCACGTCAGACTCAGTTTCCTGGTCACTTTGTCAAAAAAAAGCACATCATTTTCATTTTGGGTGTATAAATGGAACTCTAATACCAGCTTTCACGCCATGCGTGTCATTGCATCTCCTACAACTACCTTTTGTCTGGTTTAGCCAGTATCTGGGGGCCCACATCCGTCTTTTGGAAAGATTTACTATTTTTATACGCCTCTGCGACGAGGACTTACGTACTATAACAGGAGGCATCTCAGTGAGCCCAAGCTGTCTTTTACAGGCTACTTTCTGGATATTTCCATAAACAAAACGCAATACCTGTATCAGCAGCCTTCGTTGCAACATCCAAACAACCATTTGCACTTTCTCAGCCTGGGAAAACGAACACAAATTAGAAAAAGTTTCACCCTCATGTGGCTTTGCATCAGCTTAGACAGACGTCACACTCGTGAATATTGTGGAAGGTGAAACTGAAAGCTTTCATTATAAGGAGTCCCGAAATCAAGGCGTGAAGTTAAAACAAGGCATGATTTGGAGTCCGGTTTAACGCGGGCTCCTTTCCCGAACAGCGGCTGCTACATCGAGCCTAAGACATGTAGAAGGTGTATAGGGTGAGGGAGAAGGGGGGGAGGGGTAGAGGACAAGAACGACGGCAGTTGAATACTTTCCAGTAGCCTCTACAAGGTGTGAGCACTCTAGTTTCAAATCAGATTGCGACTTTTTCTTCTCCACCATGAAATATAAGAGACCATCGGCGAAAAGAGTTTTAATACAAGTAAACATGAATAACAAGGTTACCTGCTTCTGTGGTAAGCCCAGTGGATTGTTATGTTCACTCAGAGGAGTTGGTAACGAGAATTCTGATAAGACGTTGAGCAAAGACAGAGGAAAGCGTGAAGTAAACTCTTCCACCAGTGGAGACGATCTAGAAAGCAGAAAAGAAAGATTAATTTTGGTTCATTGTAATTGGCTGGTGTTGCGAGTATTCGATACGTCATACAAACGAACAATCGATGGACCGAACTAACGAACAAACGAATGAACAGTCGACAGACGGAACAAACGAACAAACGACAGAACGAACGTAACGGCCGAACGACGAACGAACGATCGACAGAAGGACTATCAAACAACCGTTCGATTGACCAAACGAACGATCGATCGATCGAGCGAGCGAGTGACCAAATGAACGAACGAACCTAACCTACGTAAGAAAATAACGAACGAATGAACGAAAACAAGCACTAAAAGAAGAAGGCAGACCAGTTCGAACGAACGAATTAGCAAATAGAATAGATGGATGAAAGTGAAGAATGATCATCGCAGTTAATTTTCCAATTTAAGCAATTGGAAAGAAAAAGCCTGAAAAAAATCAGGGCTTCAACAGGATTCGAACCCGTGACCTCCGCGATACCGGTGCGATGCTCTACCAACTGAGCTATGAAGCCACACATTGGGAGCGAGGTGGAGTCATAAATTGTGAACTTACGTGCTAGTAGAGGAGTCCGGTGCGACAACATACAGATTACTCTCGCACAGCGGGTAAATGATAGTCGCCATTCCCCAGTAAACCAGATGAGCTGCAATGGCAAACACCTGTGGACAACATAGGATGTTAATAATAAGACTAGCTGCATTGATTCATACACTAATTCATACAAGCCTAAACTGATTATAATAAGCACTTGCTGATGTAAAAAAAAATTCTCGAGAGCTGAATCATAACAATGGTACCGGGAACAATTCTTAGATGCTGAACAGAGCATAAAAGCCACACCCAATTTGAGACTTAGTGGCTAAAAACCAAAATAACGATATTCAGCTCATACGAAACGAGAAACTCTTAAAGAGTTCCGTCACAAGATCAATTTTCATTGTTTCTAAAAACAATGAAAGTGACCGATGTCGGAAGTTAAATGCCAAAAGCTTGATTACACAATGTGATTACGAAGGCTTTAGCCATGCGTTTTTCAGCTAGGCAAGCGCAGGTCAACTGGTAATCCGATATTTTCAGAATCCCAATCAGATTTTTATGGGGTCACTCCCTTCCCGACCGCTGGTTGAGGGTGACAAAGACTTTGGATACAAGGCTCGTTTATAGAAGGGAGTAGCCCCCGGTAATGACATGTGTACCTGCGATAGTGGAATATCGGTATCCTGTGATAATGTTTGAAAGCTGTTGATACAAAAATGAACACAATGAGTTGACTGTCGCAGAAATGTGCTCAGCAAGTTAAACAAGGATTCTAGTTATTTCGTTGGGACTTTGCTCTTCTCTGGTAGTCTTACACTAAATTGCTAAATGTGAAGGAGAAATGAATGGTTATAACAACGAAGATTAGAAAACGAAATACGAAAAGAAACAAAACAAAACGTGAGTGCAGGGAAGGGAAGCTTCAGAAATGAATCGTACCCAGATCAGGCCTACAGCCTGCGTCGCAGACGGAAATTTACCCGTAAATAACCCACGGTAGGTAGCGACGCAGGATATAATCGTGGACAAAAGCCATAGGGACACTTATGTAACGTAACGAATTATCTGTGTTTTACAACTGAAGTTTGAAAAAAGCGCTGCTATCTTTTAAAAACACGTTGCCGTTCCCCCTCCCCAAACAATACAATGTTAAAAGTCAGGAGAAACTGCAGGAACAAGTTTTCAACTTTGTATGTGGGGTAGGTAGGTTAGGCAGGTGAAGTTCTATTCGCGTCTGGTGTGTACGCAAAAGCGCCAATGGTTAAAGTTTGTCCCAAGACTATTGACCATGATTGTAGGCCAAGGCTCAAACAGTTTTGCTTCCTTATCAAGCTCGCTAATCTGCTGAGCGCTCACATATCAAGAACAGCCACCCAACCAGAACAGGCATGAGAAATTCAAGTTAAGAAAACAACACAATAGGAAGGCAGCTGTATTGCACAATGATTTCATGTTATACCTTTTGAGAGGACTAGCCATTCTCACAAGCCTAGTGACAGCTGGGGAACAATCCCCAGGGAGAGAGTCTACCAAGTATCCTTCATTCACTAAAAATAGAAGCGTGTGGTATGGCCTGAAAGAACAAAGTACTTGAGTTCATTCAGTGAGACTGTATGCTACACCAGTGCTTTTCAAAAAGCAATAAATCTTGAAACGTGCTGTTCCTCTGTAGAAATGCCAGGGCTCAACCAGTACAATATCATGATAAACGTATATAAAATAACAACAACAAACCTGATGGCCGAAAGCGACTTATGTATGGTTTCAGGCTGAAAAAGAAAGGCCACATCTTTTAGCTGTTGTAGCTTATGTAGAGTAAGTAAGTTGTCTAGTTATAGTCATAGCAATTTTTCTTGGACAATTTGGTCCAAGGGAGAAAAGTGCAATGAGGTTAACTCTATGTTAAGCACCAACCCATGAGACAAGGCCAGACCACAACATCCAGAACTATGTGTCCTACTCTTATCAATAAGTGTGTGGGTTCTTTAATGTCCCCTTCTAACCATGCAACACTGAAGATGCTGGTGACAGAGCCTATAGTTTATTGTCTTTTTCCGAGAAGACTTGAACATCTAACCGTTTGCAGATATGATTTCAAAGGCAGCACATTCTTCTCAGTTATTTTAAGACCCTGAGTGTTGGTCCAGTTTGGGGCTCAACCCCTCAACCTTCTGCATAGCAGTCACACAAATATGTACAAATTTATAATTGTAATAATGTAGGTACTAATGTGGGTTCTAACGCAATGTAACCCTTCCAATAGGGCACTGTGTGTGACGAAAACTGTGCTTAACCTGAGCATCACTGTTTTAAGCAACACTCTCAATCTTTCATGGGGGGGGGGGGGTTACCGGTAATCAAAACACCCTCATTCACCTGTACATGGTTTGGCTTAATCAGGCTCAATACAATTTAAATCCCTTTAAACCACTGGATGACAACTTTCTGATGAAAATTCTACCCCAACCGGCCTGCCAGATTCTTGTGTATTCTACTAAATATCTCTGTGCATCTCTGTTTAACGATGCCTCTTCTCTGCAATAAACATACCTTGATGTGAATTGATCCCTGGTTTAAGTTGTGAACTTTGTGAGGAAGACAAAAGCTCACGTTGACCCAGCCATTGATTTTAAGACGCACAGAGCCAGTAGCACACAAGCTGAAAAAAACAAGAACAAATGAAAGAAATGAAAAATGTACCTATCCTCTGATTGATGATACACTGGGTCAAAACATTGTAAGCTGAAAGAACCATAAGATAACCCTGGAAAAAAACAGGAAAAGCAAAGAAATATCCCAGTTACAGACAAGATGTTTCTAAAATTTCTAAAAGACTCTTGGCATGATATAAGTTGGGCTCTGGAAAGTCCCACCTGATTGACTTGATACTCTTTGAGAACAAACAACTGAAACAATGGCTCCAACTCCGTCACAAATACTGCCAATACACCAATCTTGTTCCCAGGGTCTATCTTTCCCTCTCCCTTCCATACCCCCATTAAAAGAGACCCTGGGAATGAGGTTGCTGTTATGTTACAATAACTAATAGGATGATTGCAACTTCATTCCAAGGGTCTCTCATCTTCCCTCCCCCAGGGGGGGACAGGAAGATGAGAGACCCTGGGAATGAGGCTGCTGCTACATTACAATAAGAAATAGGATGGTTGCAACTTCATTCCCAGGGTCTCTCATCTTCCCTCCCCCAGGGGGACAGGAAGATGAGAGACCCTGGGAATGAGGTTGAGATGGGAGAATATAAAGCTTCCAAGAGCTGTAACCCTTAGACCTAATATAATTTTTAGCAGATATCTCAGGAGATTTCCTTGAAAAATCTTTGTATAATCTGAGGATCCTTGCAAGAATTGTGAAAATCCTTGAGGATCTTTGAAAAAGTTTACAAACATCCTCTGGCAAATATAATTATTTTCAATAGGATACTCAAAATTTAGAACCATCCCCCATGAAAGCTTCATTGTTCGTTTCTTTATTTTCTCCTCATTTAACTAAGTACTATAATCAACAAACCTTTTGAATACATCTTGTAAGTCTCTTGCCAGCTTGCTTTTAGGAAGGATGTGCTGAAATGGTGATTCTGCGCAATCTGATTTAATGAAATTTTTTGTGTTACACTCTGTCTGGGTAGCCCATCAACTACATGCACTGGTAGTAAGTTATCTTATTAGAAATACATATTTTACAAATTTTAAAATAAGACAAATTTAGAAAGAGTCTATCCGGGATTTGTTTTTCTTGCTCTTCCCTCATTCTTAAAAATAACAATAAATATTACAAATTACAGTTACAGCTACCCAAAATCAAAAGTGAAAAGCTGATAATAAATTACATTCAATAATAATAAAAAAATTTAACATTAAGCTTCAATTAATTTAACCAGTTCTATGTCCTTAACTGACTGGATTGATAAACACTCAAGCATACAATTAGCACCACCTTAAAGCTACAGGTTTTGACCACTTCTCTTTTCGGCCACTCAGGTGCTTGGTAAATGATATTAATTAACTTGCTAATTCTTAAAATACTATTATATACCTTCTGGCATTGATGACATTTCATCATGCACAGAAAGCATAGTTGCCCTCTCTGAGCTCAGATACCTGCACCTAAAAATATCCATTAGAAACAATAATTAGTTATCATCACATCTGGGAGCTACAATTTGATGAAACAAAATGTATGTTGATCAGCGCCAGGATCTGATATTTTAATAAGTCTATGTGACACACATTTCTACAAGGTATGATGACAGTTTTTAAAATATGCATTAAAGTTAAAACTGCCATCGAAGGTAACAAACTCACAATCAAACTTTTCGTAATAACTACTTGCAGGTCAAAAAGATTACATAAGGGTTTGAGTGAGCTGACAGATGAGAATTTGCTAGCATTGCTTAAGGGGAGGTGACACTTAATGGCACTGTTGAGAAATTGTGATCAATTATGCAAGAGATGTGACAAGATTGTGAGAGTCCTGGGAACAAGCCAGTAGAGCATTACCTTAATAGGAGCATATATGATCAGCTGGTCAAATACAAACTAATGATGTGTGGAGTCAATACTGGTATTCATTTTTGATCCTCCCTTTGCCTAGAGTAACATAATTTGGAATCAGACTTTTAGCCAAATGGGTGTCCAGGCATCTTGAGGACTATCACTTTCTAAAGAAAATTGTTTACCGGTAATTTATTTTTCATATGTTGCCTCATAAATTATTCATTTGAACAGGCCCTGTAGCACATTTTGGATGGCCACTTGTCAAATTCTGGCTAAAAGCCTGTTTGAAATATTGGGCCTACCGTGGATCAATGTGTTTGAGATAAGGTGGGGAATAGGAAAAGACAAAGATATTCATTTTGACGTTTTGTTGGCAGAAAGATGATTAAGTGTGTAAAGAACTTATGATAACGATTGTGACTAGTTGAATGTTGCTTAACTATTCTGACTTACACAAAATGGATCATTTCAAAGATATAAGTAATTTGTGGACTTTCCAGGCAAAGCAGTTACTTTACCTTATCTCTTCATGTTTCAGGGCAATTGCTATTCTCTTGGACAAGTCATGATAGCAATGAACAACAGATGGTTCCACACTTGCCTGTTGAGATAGCAACACACAAACAGCTGTTAAAAGTTCAACAACACCATGATATTGATGTCCAGGCTTCAGATTTGTAGACATTTTATTCCTAAATCATGTATAAAATGCCAGTTACATTTGAAGAATAAATAGCTATTGAATTATTTAGTGAATAAGCTCGGTAATGTAGAAGCTCTATTTCTATTTGTCATCATTGCAGCAGCTGTTATTGACTTGGAGCTAGGGGTAATTGTTTCTGTTGTTCGTTCTATAGTCCTCTCAAAGGGTTTCAAGCCATTCATGTGAGACATTACGAAAGCTGCAACATGCCCCAATAAGTAAGAGGGACATGTGAAAGAGCAAGAGACATAAATTTTCATGTCCATGATCACCTTGTACTCTTCTAGAAATGGTCCATGAACCATGTTATAGCCAGTAATTTATGACAGTGTTATTATTTAATTAACAAACATCTAGAAAGTAGAAAGTATTTTTCCATAGCTTTCTTTCCTTTCCCATAAAGTCCATCAATAGGCCACTTGCCATATTATACACACAACTTGAAAATGTTCTTAACATGAAATTTTAAATGCTTCATAAAGTTGCAAATAATTTATTATGCGAAATGAATCTACAAGCTGGGTACCTGAAGGACAAAGACAACATTGAAGAGCTTCATCATGACATCATCTTTTCTTGATGTGGAATCACTTCTCTATTGAGTAGAATAATAATTGTAATTAACAATTATTATCATAATGATCCCCAGAAATTGTTTAATAATCAAGTTCATTCTCTTTAATACAAACACCAAAGGACCAAACAGAGTGTAAGCAATTGGAGATGTCTGGGTGTATTTATAGTAGCAAAAACAAAAAAAAAAACTCTTTTTTCTTGGGAACCATGTGAACTGTCCAGATGTTATGCAGAGGAGTCTGTTTCATGGATCTGTCCCTAAGTAAAGGTTCAACTGTTTATTATAGTTTTTTATAGTACGGTGACACACTAAACCTTTACTTCCACACTCTATACAAATTAATATTCATAACAATATTAAACAGCACCACTTGAATGTTTTGCTGAAGAGCATTGATTTGACTAGTCACACACCAAGACTGCTTCAATCATATACTTTAGGTTAAATCATGCTTGACTGCACACTTTGAAATTTAATGAAGAAAATACTTAATTGTTTCTAAAGAAACTGTCAGGCTGAAAAAAAATGGCAATTATAACTAAGAATGATCACTACTTACCTTGAATTCACGGTCATGTCTCTCATGAGCCAGGGTTGGATGACCCACAAACAGCACCTCGTCAACTTTTAACTCAAATTTGGTACCACAGGCATCGGACTTGGGTGACAATATGTTTGCAAGTGTGCTGTCTGAGAAACTGGGTAAAAAAAGTACTAGACATGGATTGCACTTTTTTTGATCAATTAACAAAATGAACTTGTGCATTGATAATTTATATTATGCTATTAATCAGAAGGTTCTTTTTCATTACAGTTTTACGAAGAAAGCAAGCT